>Ga0265797_10000458_pt1 | contig 74800 bp, 73 predicted proteins | sample P2T30metagenome_FD_192433 | JGI IMG/M metagenome (GOLD analysis project Ga0265797, IMG submission 192433) | Plant litter microbial communities from East Loma Ridge, Irvine, California - P2 T30 | ecosystem: Environmental > Terrestrial > Plant litter > Unclassified | place: USA: California...
GTGGTATCTGCATATTTCGTTCATCCTAGCACTCGCGTCGAGGCGTCTTTTGGCGGTTTCTCCTCCCGATGCGCGTGAATTGATCCACAACTTAGGTGGCCTCGAGATTCTGGCAGACCTATAAAGTGGCTACCCCCGCATTCTCCAGATCTACATTGATCTTTCAACCGGGGATGAGCCCTGCTGACCCTTTCCGTTCACTTCCACTATACTTCCTTCACTGGCTGTATCAGCGCTATCAAGCCTTTGTGTCTCCTCAAGCATCATGGCTCCAGACCATGACAAGAAGCCCAACACGGTCGAACTCAACGAACACGTAACGGAGACAACGACCGCCGCAGACACTTCCGCGTTAGGTCACCTCGCCAATCAAGAAGACCATGAAGTTGGTAAACTTGCGTCCTTCCGCAAGTATCCTTGGGCATGTGCTTGGTCTATCTACATGGTGTGGATAGTCCTGCTGGTCAGTTTCGAGAATCAAGCAGCTGGCAATGTCATCGGTATCCCGGAGTTCAGGAAGGATTTCGGGCATCAGTTTACTGCAGACGACGGCACTGTAAGTTATGTCGTTGATGCTCAGTGGCAGTCAGCCTTTCAGGGTGCACCCGTAGCTTCGTGAGTCATTGAGATCGTCAAATCCTACGACAAGACTAACGATTCCAGTGCTATCGTGGGTGCCCTTGGATGTGGGCAACTTGCTGACTGGCTTGGCCGCCGCTTAGTGGTCATGATTTGTCTCGCAGTCACTTTCGCCGCTGTCACCATGGAATTTGTTGCGACAACAAATGAGCTCTTCTTCGGTGGCAAGTTTTTGAATGGCTTCGTTGTCGGTGCCCTGGCATCGGTTACCGTAACATACATCGGCGAGGTCGCTCCTTTGAAACTTAGAGGCATGCTGACCTGCTTGACTGCTCTCTCTTACACCCTCGGGCCACTTACAGTTGCGCTCATTGTCAACTCCACTGGAGTGTACACCAACCGTTGGGCATACCGTGCTGTCTTTTGCGCACAGTATGGGTTTGCTGCCATAGCTACTGCTTTCGTCTGGTTCATGCCCGAGTCTCCATGGTGGCTCGCATCTAAAGATCGACAGGCAGACGCACTGAAGGCTCTCAACAGTCTTGGTCATCGTGGATTTGCAGGGGAACAAAAGCTCGCTCAGATTATGACAACTCTACAAGAGGTTAAGCGCGAGACTGAAGGCGCCACATACCTGGAGTGTTTCCGCAAATCCAACCTCCGGCGAACGATCATTTCGATCATGCCGCTCACCATACAGTCTCTCAGTGGCATCACTTTCGCTGCTTCGTACTCAACATACTACATGCAACTCGCCGGATTTACAACAGCCATGTCATTCAAATTGCAGATCGTCCAGCAAGTTATCTCACTTATCGGAAACGTCATGTCTTGGTACCTAGTCGATCGAATAGGTCGTCGCAACCTTACTTTCTGGGGTCTCTTTGTTCTCACAATCATCTTGTTCGTCATGGCCGGCCTCGCCGTTGTCGGTACCGTCCCTGCATTGAAAGGTGCTATCAGTATGATCCTCATCTACTGCTTCTGGTATAACGTTACGATTGGAGCCACTGCCTACACCATTCTCTGCGAGACATCAACTTCCCGTCTCCGCGTCAAAACCATCGCCATCGGGCTCGCCCTACAGAATGCTCTCAACACTATGTGGAGTTTCGTGCTACCCTATTTGTTCAATCCTGATCAACTCAATCTTGGTGGGAAGCTAGGCTTTATCTTCGGTGCTTTGTCCATTATTTGTCTAGTGTATCTTTGGTTCTACCAGCCCGAGACAGCTGGCCGGACATACGAGGAGTTGGATGAGATGTTTGCTAATAAAGTAAAAGCAAGAAGCTTCGCAACGCACAAAACGGATGCACAGGCTATGGGTGAGGCGGTCAAGGAGAAGGAGAATATGTAGAGTATGAGTCTATCCTCGCGACATAAATTTCAATGTTATATCAAAGACTGAAATTCACTTTAAACACATCTGATATCGAGCCGTCGCCTTACCCGGACTATCCGGTCGACCATGCCGGCTTCAGGGTGACTTTGTCTCCAATACCGCCTAGCGTCCAGATGCACTTGTCGTTACCCTCATTCAACGATTATGTCGTCGGGATGACAGTTGTCAAGAGCTACGTCTTGCGCTTTTAATACTTCTTCGCTGATGACGCTAAGGTGGAGAAAGCGTATTTCCGGGATCGTACAATCTTACAGCTCTACGCTCTACCTCTTGATCAGCGACTACCAGAACTCGCACAGACATTTAATCAGAGGGATCATCCGAACACAGCTGCTGTCAATGGCTTTTTGCCACTAAAAGAGTGGACGTATTTCGACGATGAGATGCTCAAATTCCTGGAAGCGAGGGATCCAGAACTATTTGTACAATTGAAGAGGTGACCTAGCGGTAGACTGAGACCAGATGGATTAGTACCATGCAGCGTCACATCAGCGCCCAACTTAACCTTTGGTGTGAAAACCTGCCTTATGCCTTATCCCACCGTTCCATACCTTCTTTCTTCATCTTATCATACCAGTTCCTCACATACTCCAATCCTGCGTGCGGACCATAAATCCTCTTTTCCCACTGCGGGATAGGAGCCTTCAACCCCGTTTCGATTTCGCACTTCTGCATCAGTTCACTGAGAGTGCCGCCGCGGTCAATCACATTGTCAGTACTATATCCCTCTATCGAGCGCTCTTCACGTCTTTTGCTGCGAAGTGTCGAGGTGGCAAACTTATCGAAGTTGAAAGTGTGTGGATCGACGATGACACCATAGTTGTCCCGAGCGCCTTCAACAGTGACGAGACGGCGATGGACTTCTTGGGCTACACGTTCGGGAGGGCGCGTAAGAGGATCGCCAAGACCTCCACCGCCCCAAGTGATCCATTCCAAAACGTCGCCTGAGTGGGTCAGTATCAATCTCGAACATGTAAAATTCTTAGACTTACCTGGATAAACGTGGATGTGATCCTGCTTCGACTGACATAATTCCATATTGTCCTTTTCTGCTGCTGTGCCATAGCTGTTGTTGCGGTACAAGATCTTCCTCGATCTGCTTCCCGGCTTACCACCGTTAACACCCCATGCCTTAGTCAGCCAACGGTCGTCGTGCGTGCTGACATCGCCTTCACAAAGCCATCTATATAGGGTCCTCTGTGCGTTACCTCCTCTGTAGAAACCAGCGCCTCCGGAGTCCGGTAAAGCTTCATTGGCCTCGATAATGACAGGGAAGTAGAGCTCGATATTCTCAGCCGGGATAGACTTGATGGCTGGGAAAAGACAGTGACAGTCTGGACCGTCACCGATCGGTCGCGCAGGCACACCACCAAAGCCGATCTGGTAGAGCAAGTAGAATTCGCCATCAGGCTTGAAACCGGAGTAGAATAGATGTGGTGAATCGGAGAACCCTGCTGCACAACGATAGGCGGGGTTTTGTTGACCAAAGAGCGCCTGTAATACATCCATGATACGACCGAGAAGATGAGTACGGCAACTGACGGCTGCTGGGCGGACGGGACGAAGAATGGTGCCGGTCGGGATTTTGATGTCGAGTAAATCGTGGAAGCCGTCATTGACAACCTGTCGAAATTAGCTCATAGCTTTTATAGCTTTTACGTATAAGATTCTTACTGCAAAAGGATCGTAAATTGCGAGCAGATGATACCCGATGAACATCTTGAACAAAGTGATCGAGAGATAAAAGTTCATCGACGTATTTGATTGAGGTGATGTGCCGTCCCAATCAAAGATGAGCTTGCCATTCTGCTTCTTCATTGAGCAAGTAATAGCGTATGGACCGATGCCCTGTCCATCGTCATCGATGAAGTCGGTGAAGCTTGATACTTCATCGCTGATCTTCTCGTTGATGATCCTACTAATGGCAAGCTTGTTCTGCTCCAGCAGATAATCTGTGGCTGCCTCGTAGACCTCCAGGCTATAACGTTCACAGAGCTCGGTGACACGTGTAGCAGCTGTTCGACAGGCGGTAACGAGCGCCATTAGGTCACTCTGGAACCAATCTGGGGCGCGAGAGTTGCGGAACAGTACAGTTGCAAGAGTGTCGTTGTAAACACCATTTGTGTATAGCTTGACAATGGGAATTTGAAGACCGTCTTCGTAAATGGTACTGGCGTTGATGCTCATAGAGCCCGGGACTTTTCCTTGCACATCAGTTATGTGACCGAAGTTCGCCGCCCAGCCTATAAGCTTGTGCTCATAGTATATGGGAAGTAGCACGATAACGTCGTTGAGGTGTGATACGGCACCATCGATTTGGTATACGTCATTGGTCACGAAGACGTCGCCTTCTTCGACCGTGCCGTTCCAACCGTTCAGGAATTGCTGTATGAAAGACCCAAATTGACCAACAAGCATCTGTCCCCTTGTATTAGTGATCACGTTGAACTCGTCTTGTTGCTCTCGAATCGCCGGGCTCATGGCGCAACGAAGCAGAAGTGCATCCATCTCTCTTCTGATAGACCCAAGCGCAGAGGCGATGAGAGTGGCAATAATGGGCTGCTCTTTGATCATATCCTGAGCTGACTCTTTCGTATGAACGGTCTTTCGTTCTTCCTTCTTCTCGGTAGGCCAAATGAGTATGTTACCCATGGAGTCGATCTTTCCATAGAAGCCGGGCAATATGAGCGTGTTCGAGTCCATCTCCGTGACAACCGCTGGGCCATGTATGACTTTCCCAGCCCCTCCAATCTTGGAACGGTCCCAGAATGTGGCTTCGACCTTTTTGCCATCCCAGACGATTGACTGCTTGGCTGTGATCGCACCTTCCCAAGGTTCGGATGTACGAGCATCCTCCAGCGGCTTGAAGGCTACCTCCTCGGAAGCATCAACAACCTTGGCACGTAAGCGCATCGTCTCCATCTCGGCATGCGCATGTGAAAATCCGAACTGATGTTGATGGGCTTCATTGAACTTATTACGCAAGATGTCCACGAGCTTGTCTGAGCTTTCGAGCTCACTGGAACTCAAATCAACAGTAAGTGTCATGGCTTGACCCTTGTAACGCATATCCGCTTGGTATATGACATGCAACGCAGCGTTCTCATCGGCAAGCGAGGTTTTCATGGTGTCTACACCACTAGCCCTGAGATTTAGTAATGTCTCCTTGAGCTCTTGCTCTGTGATATCTGAGAAGGCGCGAATGTATGTGCAGCTCTGCTCATGGGACATCTTGGTGATGGCATCACCCTGTGCACAAAGAACACCAGGAGAGGGAGGGACGATGACGGGCCAGGAACCAAGAAGCTGACCTAGAGCGTTACCATGGAGCGGACCAGCGCCACCGAGAGCAACCAAGGCGAAGTCGCGTGGGTCGTAGCCTTGCTCAACGGATACCAGACGAAGAGCCCCATGCATGGACTCGTTTACTAAGTCGATGATTCCTTCAGCTGCGGAAGCAGTATCAAGGCCCATCTGCTTAGCAATTGACTCAACTGCAGCAGTAGATGCGGCAACATCCAATTGGAATTTACCGCCTAGTAGCTTCGAAGGAAGGCGACCCAGCGCCAAGTTTGCATCAGTCACAGTCGCTTGGGTCCCACCTTTGCCATACGCCGCAGGACCAGGTGTAGCACCACTGGACTCTGGCCCAACACGCAACGTTTTTGTAAAGTCGTTGAATATCGCAATGGAGCCGCCACCAGCGCCTACAGTGTTAACATCAACACTTGGGGCTCGTACGGATAAGTGACCGATGGCGGTTTCTCGTCGAATAATAGCATCGCTACCTGAGAGTAAAGCGCAGTCGGTAGAAGTTCCTCCCATGTCAAAGGTGATGAGATTCTTGTAAGGCGTGTTCTTGGCGACCAGATGCGAGACTGCCTTGACGCCGCCGGCTGGGCCGCTCATGAGGATGCGCACTGGTGTTTCACCGGCGAGGTGAACCGACGTCAGATCGCCATCGGATTTCAAGATGCGGATTGTATCGGTGTCATCCGCAAGCATTTTCTGCAGGTTCTGCATGTAGCTCTTGACTACTGGCTTGACGATGGCATTCGCAGCCGTCGTAACGGTGCGCTCGTATTCCTGTATCTCTGGCAGCACGTCCGTTGAGGTGACAATCTCAACATCTGGGCCAAATTCGCTGACCAGTATAGCTTTGATGCGTTCTTCATGCGTGCTATTAGCGAAGGAATTGATGAGCGACACGGCAATGGCTTGAGGCTGTTGTCGCTTGAGATCCTGTAAGTCGTTCCGTAATTCATCTTCATCCAAGTCGTAGAATATGTCACCATCAATCTTGATACGCTCTTTGACTTCGACGGTTCTCTCGAGCGGCACAAGAGGCTCGGGCTGTTCATAATGCATCCACGAACCTAGGCCGCCCGGTATCTGGCTGCGTCTTGTGGCCAGTATGTCCTTGTGGCCCTTGGTAACGATGAGGCCACACTTGGCGCCCTTGCCTTCGAGCACGGCATTGGTGCCCGTGGTGGTGCCATGGTGTATATACTCGAACTTGCCGTCCCAGTTGTACTTGTCTTTGAGTGTTTTTCGCGCCTGCTGCACGCCTTCGTGCACGCCAATTGACTGGTCTGTCGTGTTGGTCGGTACCTTTGTGCGTACTGCCTCGCCGTTGGGCGTGATGACGCACACTAAGCTCGGTTAATCGGTGAAGTATACTTTGCGCAAAAGGGCCGTACCGTCGGTGAAGGTTCTGGGATCGTGTTAGCCGCATCCCATGACCTGGGCCGGGTCCAGGCAAGCAGTGAGGTGGTGGCAGTTGTGGACTCGGGGAAGGCCTGCATGTTCGCCGCCGTGGCTAAGAAGAAGCTAGCGGGTGGGCGTCTTCCCACGGGTACACGAGGCAAAATTCAATCGAGGCAGGCACTACTCACCCTCCAACATCAACACCCAGTCGGTAACCCGGTGTAGCCATGGTGTCGTCGCCGAGGAGTATGGGGCTCAGCGGTGGATGTGAAGCTATCCCAACTTTGTAACGAGGAATGGGCGATGAGCTGTCGGATGGACCTGCGTCATTCTATAACCATGCTTTTCTGGGGCTGATGCTAATGCGCCGAGCTGGTACCGGCGATATAGGCAGAACCGCGCTTGCTGCTATCAGAAGCTTCCATCGCTGCTGTCACGTCCTGCGCCTGGCCCGTAGTGGCAGTCGCCAACGCTCTTGAGGAAGGCGTCTCACAGCTCCCAAGGCGTAACTGGCTTGTTGAGGATGATCTGTGGCAGTTATCGTTTGGGTGCGGGGTCGCATGCCCTAGTCACAGTCCTACTATCTGCTATCGGACTACTTAGCAGCCTTCGCCTTTGCCTCGGTGCTGCGAGATACGCCGTTATCACTTATGAAGCTTGACGCGAAAGTGGATATGCTTGCTCGGCACGTGGGCCGGGGGGCGGGCAGCCTTCGCTTACTTCCGATAAGCCCGCGAAGCACTCACACATCCAACAGCGCGACAAGGTGCTCCGACTCTTCCATTATATATTCGTAGCTCATATAGTATTACATAATGTCCCATTATCTCTCACAATCCACCACCCGTCGACTATTTGGCCGCCATCATCTCCAAAAACTTGTCTCCAAGCGCGTTCGCCGCCATCGGGTTGTCACCAGTGACAAGCTCCCTGTCCACGGTAATACTTCCCATGGACTTGGCAACACCCTCTTGCATGTCTGCGCCTTCCTGCCTGAGCGTGCCCTCCACCTTGTCAATCTCACCCCTGAAAATCGTCTCCATCAACTTCTCCTCAGCATCTGACCAGCTTGTCATTTTGTAGCCCGAGTACTCGAACTTCTTGCTAGGTCCATACTTGGTACTCAGGAAAGCCCAAGGTCCGTGGCAGATTGCTGCCGTCGGTTTTGATGAAGTGTGGAAGTGTGTGAGTATACGGCCTAGGTCGGCGTTGTCACCCAGGTCGGATAAGGGAGCATGTCCACCAGGAATGAAGACACCCCCGTAGTTCTTCAACTCATCATCGCTGATCTCAGAGAACTTTCTCGGCCGCGAGAAGCCATTCTCCTTCTTCATGCGTTCGATTAGATCCAACTCTCTTTGCTTCTCGTAGTAGTTTCCAGCGAAGGCAGCCAGAGATACGCTGAGTGGGTCAGGAGTGGGTTCCTTGCCCTCTGGCGAGGCAAATGTGACTTCGTAGCCGGCGTCGAGAATCTTCTGTAGAGGCTTTGCTAACTCCATGAGAAAGTATCCCGAGTCTTGAGAGACGGTCTTCCCATCACTACCCGTGTTGTAGAGAGGGAACGAAGATGCGTCGGAAAGGACGATGAGAACTTTCTTGTTTGCGGCCATGATGATGAAAGCCGAGTCGCACTTGTATGTTATTTAGGAGAACGTATAACGTGTCTTCAATAAAGAAATGTTGATGGATACTAAAAGGTATGGTTTAGTACATGTATCTAAGAATGCCTGAGCATGTTGTATAAGGATGGTTTTCACTACAGGTCAGTATGACGTAGCCAGCCGCCTGCGCTCTGCAAACGTCACACCCACCATCCTCTCCACTTCGGTGTTCGACACGTTGCACAGAAGTTCGACGTCGAGTATCGGTTAACCTCGGCGCAAGCTTCGCGTTGTCGTCATTACAAGCTCGGGCGCCAACGATGCGCGAGAAAGACACGTCGCGTCGCAGTGCATGTCAACGCGATTTGTCCATGACTCGCAACGACTCGCTCAGCTCGGCCTCTCCACGCGCCTACACCAGGACTTCATGCGAATATCAGCAACCTTCGCTCAACGAACTTAGCAAATTTACGATACAACAGCTAATACTTATCCTATGAAGAATTTATTGTTATCGCATGTGTGACCGTAGGCCAGATTCGCGAGATCGCAGCTTGGGCGCCTAAGAGTTGTGCATTTTCAGGCAACACTGAGAACGTAGAGAAGACAGCACAACAACATCTAGTTTTGTTTGACTCATGCTTTCAAGATAAGTCTTATATATTGTGCGTAAAAGCTGAGCGATGCATGGACAAACAAGACTACAAATATCTCAATACTTTCTCAAGTTCAGCTATCAGCTACTATGCGCCTACATGCCTTTATACTTTTTTTCTTCTCCATCTTGCCCATCGGCCTAGCCCTACAACTTGCTCCAACCCGCCCTAGGCCGTGGATACCAAGTGATCCGTGTCCCACTTCAATCACTGCTAAGATTATTGCCAATCCCTGTGCGGACAACATCTGCGTTCCCGACTACTTCGATTTCACAACGCTGGAATCCGTCCATTCGGCACTCCTTACATGCCCTAATATGTCCTCCCTTGATCTCAGTATTGATGGATTTTGTAGTACATGGCCAGACCGGCGGAACCTCCCATTCAATCACCTGGGCGGAGAAAGATACGTTGACCTCAAAGTTCTAAAGCTGGATCGCTATAGCTGGGACTGGCGGAGTGAAAAAGACGTTTGGACTGGCCCGGAGTGCCGCTTGAGAGGCAAGTTGGATTGCTTCATGGATACACTGTACTGGTTCTACAAGGGTCATTGGAAGAGCTGGCTCAAGTGGCGCAAGCAACCAAAAGCGCAGCGCGAGAAGACCAACGTCGAATTGTGGCTTGACGCAATGGACTGGACGGCTATCGAGGAACTATCAGTGGAGAGTGTTCCAGACAGCGTGCGCAAAGTTCTCTCGCAATCGCGAGCACTACGGATGCTAAAAACGACGGACATCGAATTGATCACGAATCTGCCAAACAACACGCTTACGCATCTGTCGTTCTGTAATGGCTTCCATATGCGAGATTACTTACCCGATATTCTTAATCATCAAGGAGAGTCATTACAAAGCCTCGAGCTTCGTTGGCATGATGACTTTATTCCGATGCAGCATTTCGGCGGCTTGGATGGAGACTTCGATGTGCTGGCAAGCCACACAAGCAACCTTTCACATCTCAGTGTCAATGTACTATACAATGATACTACATGGCCTTTCGAGACGATCGAGAAGATTGCCACCATTCCTACATTACGAAAAGTAGACTTGTGGATGGACTCGCTTAGCAAATGCTCGTGGCCATATGATTCTCAATTAGGTGTACCTGAAGCGGAGATATTAGGATTCAGTGACGGGAACGACAGTGGCTGTGAAAGCAAAGAAGCATTTCATAAAATACACCTCGATAGTACAAGTGCATCTAAGATGTTCAAGCACATGAAAGAGAAGAAGCAGGGGGACGAATTAGAAGAAGCTACGTTCTGGGAGGGTAATTGGTCGACAGAATGGGACGGGGAGACCTCGAGAGTTAAGGTGGTATGTAAAGCGAAGACGGATCTTAATATGGAAGAATGGTGTATGGTAGAACAGGAGAGTGATGATGTTTCGCAAGAGTCATTCTTTTGGGATGAATCAGTCTTTACTTCTGTGTAACCAAAACAGAGACTCATATGACCGATATAGTAGGGTATGGCCCTTAAACTAGCCCCAATTTGATTCCTTAGTATCAGTTGTTGGTTGGAATCCATCGGTATATGCTTTCATGCTTTCATGACCTTAATCACGGCTGACTGTGGGGTCCCATGCACAGACTTCATAAACCCCAGTATCTAAACTCTTCATGTCCTCAGCTGATAGTTCGAAGTCATAGATCTGAACATTCTCCTCGATACGGGACTTGGTAACCGATTTGGGCAGTGGTACGAATCCCTAAACAATGTCAGCATGGTACGCCATATCAGGGAAGGATCGCATATATGCTAACCATTTGTAAACTCCATCTCAACAGTACTTGTGACGGCGTCTTTTTATATTTCTCCGCAAGCGGTTTCAGTAGAGGGTCTTCATTCCTCGTCGCACGAACGAGCGGACAGTATGCTTCACACAGCACACCCCGTTGCTTGCACCAGTTGACGATGTCTGGACGCGCAAGCCAGGGGTGAAGCTCGATCTGATTGATGCTGATAACTCCACCCTTACCCTTGCCCTCTCTGGCTTCAGTCTCTTTGATCCACGCTTCCAGTTCGTCCAGATGGTGCACACCGTAGTTCGATACACCGATTGATCGAATCTTACCGTCTTGCACACCCTCAACGAGCGCCTTCCAGGCCCCGAGTCGGTTCTCTTTACCGCCGTAGGGACTATGTAGGAGGTAGAGATCCACGTAATCAAAACCGGTGATATTGAGTGTATTGTCGATGTGTTGTTTCGAGTTTTCGTAGCTCATGTCTTTTGGGGGTATCTTCGTTGTAAAAAATAGCTCCTCTCTCGGTATTCCTGACTTCTTCATCCCTTCCGCGGATGGTTGCTCATTGCGGTAGGCTACCGCGGAGTCCACGTGGCGATAGCCGACCTTGATTGCATGCTGAACTACTTCAGACGCAACGTCTGCTGGTGTTTGATATACGCCATATCCAAGAACGGGGATTTTGTACCCTGATGGCATGGCATATTGCGAGTTGATGGTAAGACCTGCCATGATAGCTGATGACGTATGGAAGGATCGGGGTGACTTTGGGAGGGGAATTTGAGAACGAAGATGTGACAATCTTGTGAGAGCAGTACGCATAGCGCGATCGCAACAGAAGTGATGGAGATGGCAATGTCTCGGGCGTGTGTTGCTTATAACATGGGATAGATGTACGTTTGTACGAGGCTGTCGCGGGGAGACCTGGAAATAACGGAGATAAATTGCGGAAGCCGATGACTAAAGAAGCGGTAGTAACGAGTTCACCACCGAACAGGGAGCGACCACCTTATCATCGTCACTCCATCGGCTTTTGGTGGACTTTCGTACTTCTCACGAAGCTCCTCAATGCTAAACGGATTGAGCGTGCATAACAGCCATATTACTTGGTATGTCCCAGATTGGCAATATTAACACTAATTCACATTGCGGTAAAAACACTCAATGCGGAAGAACATAACCGGGTTAATTTCTACTCATCATCATCACTCTGCATATGTTTTACCCAGCGAGCACTGCCTTTATTACGCTCTCTTACGCTCAACACTTATAGGCAGAGGAAGACAGGCATCACGCCTCTAGCTTTCATGCGTACCCTAGGCGGCTTCCCGGGCCTCAGCTGCACAGTATCCGAGAAGACGGGTCCCTTGTAAGCGCTAGAAGGGCCGAAGAAGATCTGGAGAAGGTACTGGCGAAAGCTGGTGGGGCGAACGCACGCGAATAGCCGCCTGATCACTATGGATAATTACATACCACGTTGCGCATGCGAGCCCACGGATCCTGAAACGTCCCGACCCCCTCCTTTTTGGACCTCTGGGTCGCGTAAAGAGGATGTGATTTCTGCAAGAGGATAGCAGCTTGCAGGCCTGAACCGTGTTTCCGACTCACCGATAGACTGGCCCGTGGTTCGGTACCCCGGCAGCAGCTCAGGAGTCGATTTACGTTTCTGGACTCTATGGAGTGTAGCACGACAGCTGTCCAATATTAGCCGAAGACTCTTTGTACGACTCATTCTCGATGAATGCCGATCGCATTATCGGAATGAAGATCGATCCGTAGCTTTGAGGCTTGTCCGACCATCAGCGTGCGAACGAGTGGTTCAGCAAGTCTGCAGTACCACCGGTGAACCGCGAAGGGGATGTGCGCTGACAGGCACGTGCATGGTGACCTCATGGGGTCTAGCATCTGGTCGCTTTGTGCCACTTATAGAACCCCATACGATGCGGCTAAAACATGTGCAGTTCAACAATATTTTCCTCCATCGACCAAATCTATCGTCGAGGTCGCAGAGACAGGGAATACTCTTCGCTTCCATTAACATGCTGATGTGGGGCGTAGATCATGAAACACTAACCCGGTCAAGTCCAAACGCACCTTCTCTGTCATGATCGCACAAGTTTCCTTTCCGTCTACATCATGACCCAGTCACAATGTTTCCCCATGTGTTTGGTTCCCTCGAAGCAAGCCTCAACCGTCGCTCAATGCGTCATCTTTTATTACAGGGTTCCGTTCCTACTGACTCTTGTCTTATCTTGTGCTCGGCAATGCGGAGGAGATTCCGAATAATCGAACAATGTTACCTACTACGACTGTACTAGTCTGCGTCCCGCGTCTGGGTCTTGCCGCTATTAGGTGCCTATCCTCGGAGACAGAACATGGAATGCTATTGTCAGCAGTCAAACGACCAGCCAAGTGAGAACAGCGGCAGATTCCGAGCAGCTACGTGATGCGAAACGACGCAGGAACGTGGGGGGTTGCACCACACGTGGTCGACAAAGCTTATGACTGGTCACAGCACAACCTCGAAGGCTGGGTCGCAAACAATAAGCAGCCCATGGAGACTTCCAGAAGGGCTTGCGTGCGCTAAATCATCACTCTGAATAGCACTCCTATTGGGAGTTCTAGGCGGAAAGCCGCTACCAGCCGTTGTTCACCTCGACCGTAGGGCCGTTCGGGCCGCTGGTGACATCGACGAGAGGTAAGCTGCGTACATGCGCAACGAACCGGTCTTCGACGCGGTCCGCGACAGCATTGACGAGCGGATGTAAGCTTACTGGGGCTTGTGACCCAAAAGTTCCCTCCTTCCGAGCAAGCCACTGGCAATCACCAGGCGAATCGCAAATCGCCATCCACTAGATTTCGAAACGGGCTGACCAGTCAAAACCACCAGACGCATGATTATACACCGCGCCGGTCAACTAGCACCGTGTCCATGCAACTTTGTTCCATGTTCAAACTGAATCTGGCAGATTTGGTGATACACGTCAGACCGTATTCAAAAACTACTGTCAACGCGTCGATCCAGACTGCCGCGACAGTCTCGACAGTATCATGCGAAAACCCTGATCTTCTCATGGCTGTGCTTACAGCTAGCAGCTAGATTCCAATGACCTGTCACCCCTCTGGGACGCACAGAGGGCCTTTCGGTGCAAAGGATGTTGCATGATTACAAGCTAAAGACAGCGTGACAGCTGCTCTCGCCATGCATACCGGCGCCACCCGTACCGTTCAGAGAGCGACTGAGAGCTTAAGGGGAGCTCAGGATTGCGGGGCCTTTGATTGACGAATGTCTTCACGGCACATGTGAACCGAATTCGTGCGTAGCTCTCAACGCAATGTGGAGGTATACCATTACAATCTTCGTTATGCCTACGTCAACCTCACCGAAAGAGCTCCTTTCCTCCGCAACTCCGGGCTGATCTCAGCGCGTGAGGTTCTTCATGCGACTACATCACACAAGCTTGGTCAGTATAGTGGGCGTTATGTAAGGACTGCTCATCTTGCTGATCTGCTTGGTCTACTCCCTTGGCACCTGCGCAGTAGCCGTGCTTTTCGATCACTCTGGTCCAAGCGGTCCGCCAGTGCTTGAAGCATCTGCAGAAGAGTGGTCTCGACCAGAGCCACCGAGAATGTGAAACTACCATAGTCAAGCAGTGGAGGATACAGGGATATATCACAAAGTTAGGTACGGTGTGAGTGTCTGAGACTCCCTAGCATACTTGTTTGTGGGTCCCTGCACGTTACGACGGTGGACGTAAGTTGTACGGTCCTCGCGTGGAATAGGAACTGTACGACCTAGCTCACACATAGGGCTGACTATGCTGACCAGTCACGAGTTGCACATGGGAAATACAAGGGATGCTGGCGTCGATCATGCTTTCTTACTCTTGACATTTCTTACACATGTACCAGTGTGGTTGGAGAAGCGGGAGTGTGAAGGCACATGACATATGTACAACGTACCGGCTAAGTGATAGGCATTCCCAGAGATGACAGATCCTATCATGGTAGAAGATCGAGCAGTGCCGTACGTAACGGCCGATACGTAACGGTTCCAGATATGTGACGTGCGTCTAGGTACCTACGCATGCATTGGCATTTGTCGCGAAGCACGTCATATTGCACCGTACTGTAAGACAACCCGTGCCCTTTGACAGGCTTTGCAGGAACGCAATGTTACGTGTCTGTCTTTCCGCATAGCGGCAGCTCCAGGCAAGAAAGGCCCGATTGCGGCGCTGTCCATCTCTAAACCTTCTGGGTAAGGTATCGCACCACCACCGTGCCGCCCTCAAGACACGCGAGCCGCGCGGGTGAAAGCCAAATTCTGCCGCAAAAGTGTGTATTGCCACATGGCTGGCAACTGAATCGCTTTAACTTGACTACAAGCGAGCCTCTCATAGCTATCGATATTGACACCTCTGAAACAGTCGCGAGAAATCGATACAACCGTGATTGCGGCACAACTGTATCTGCATATTGCGGCGCAGTCAACGTCGGCATAAGTGGGTAACGGAGAAGCCTGCCCCGTTGGAGAAGGAGGGAGGGACCAGACAAAAAAGGCCCCACAGGGCGGCATAAGGTTAGTAAGGCTGTGTGAAAAATGCAGATTACGACCGAAATGGAAAGCAAAAGGGTGGTGAGTATGACAGAATGCGCGACGCGGTTGTTCATTCCATGGTAGTAAACGCCTATACTGTGCTTTAAGAATACGACTGAGAAGACCTGCAGCAGGGGTAATGATATGCGCAATAGAGAAGGGGCCGCCCAGCTAGCCTGGGGCAAAAGTCGATGACGATCGTTATAGAATTTGAAACAGTGAAGTTAAGCAAGGGTATCGAACGAAGAAGACAAGATAGAATGTGAACGTGAGGCGTTGCGCGCTGCTGCCTCAATGTTGCTGAGCCCCAAATCCCTATGCAAGCCGCCCGATTTTGCTAAACGCCATGTGTCTGTGCCGCATCGCGAGAGCGTTTGAACAGTGTCCATATGTGACAATCCCCAGTTGAAAGAACAAGAAGAAGACGATACAGGATGATTCACTCGCATCCCTCAGCCGTACGCGAGGCTGACTAGGTGTGCAGGAAGTAGTTGCTATGCGACGGCTCGATGGGGCTCATCGCGTAGGGAGCGAAGCCCTGCTGGATGTGATGCTCAAATTGGGCATATGGAATGGGCGCAGGATCGACCTCCTGCCATTTGCGTGAGCATTGTCGTGCTGTCCATTTCTCTGTAGCACCAAAGTCTTGCATCTAACAAAGTCAGTTCATATACTCGAGAGTCTTTGGGTGATGCATACCTTTTGTGCGATGATATCGAACTTGCTTGATGCCCAGTAATCATGTGCCTTGCGCAGTGCCTGAACGTCTGCATCGGCCCATATGCGCATGCGCTCTTTCAGTCGCTTGATACGCATCTGCAATGCTGGTATTTGATAATTCTTATTGAGATCTGTCAGAAAGCGCGCTGCGATGTCCTTCCACGGCATGTTTTCATCTTCTTTGAGCCGTAGCAGTAGTCTGTCTTCCTCACTGAGCTCGAACTGCGTTGACATCTGCGAGTCTGATCGCTTTCTTCGCTTAGGCTCATCTTCTTCGTCGTCTTCCCGGTACCTCTTGGTTGCATGCGACCGAGGTGTCTCAAGGGGTAGAGGGGCGATTGGTGTGTACAAGCGTCGCGGTTGTGGTGAGGTCATCTGGTTAGATGATAGTTCTGTTGACGGTTCACTCAACTGTGGACTGTGAGTCGGGAATGCTGAGTAGTATGCATCGTGGCTTGAGTGGATGCCTAGTGCGTTCATCCATGGGCCGTCTACTGCTGCTGAAGGCAGTGAGTCTAAGTTACTGTGAGACCGGTCCATGAGGCGGGACTGTCTCCTAAAACGAGACGTGGACTGACGAGGCACACTTCTTGCGTCAGACTGAGGCTCTTCTGAAGGACGTGTAGACTCTGGTACTACTGAGTCTCGGGAGTAGACCGTGTCTGGAGAGATGGCTGCTGATGGCTGCGTAGCGGAAACTGGAGCCCTCGTTGAGTATTGAAGCGTAGGGGCGGGCTGCGATAGGTTGATAGTTGATGTATGCGGAGGCACATAGTGGGGATACGAGACATAGCTGGTCTAGACAACCATATATGAGCAGCCGATCTCGCAACAAGGGTGAAGTACAAACCTCGCTATGGTACTCTGGGGCTGAAATCGAGGGGCACCAGCCAGGAGTCGGCTGACTATTCAGCTCTTGAGAAGGAAGAGGACTTTCTGGTAGGTGTGGCATGTACGAGTGATGCGACTGTGGAGACATTGAGGGAGGTGAGGAGCCGGGCGCGGGGTAGTACTGAGGGTAATAGGGACTTGGCCACGAGGCTGGCTTGTCTTGGAGAAGATGCGGAGGGAGGATAGCACCTTCAAGTATAATAGACATGACAACAACGTCTGCCAGCTGGGTAAGAAGGGCCTTTTGTTGCTGCGCCTCTACTGTTGTGGTCGCTAATGTAGCAAGAAATGCAATCAAGACGGGCGGTAGCAGGAAGGAAGACGCGGCGCACGGTGGTGATATCCAGGCTTGAGCTGGATGACTAGGCTAGGGGAACGCCTCAGTCATATTTATCAAGATGGTAACGGTATAGCGGCCTCGAGTGCAGGTCACTTCTAGTGCGTCGACTCTATCGTGCCACCCCCCCAGTAGGCTTTGAAGGATGCTGCTGCTGCTGCGCACTGACTGTCAGGCCTGCACGTTAGCGCCCCGAGCTTTCACCCTGCTCTTCTCTTGTCTCCTCGCGGTTTGGCGGCCTCGACCCCGGCATGCCATGTCTTGCGCTTGAGCCGCGATTTGGCCAGGCATGCATGGTTGCTCACGGTTGTGTCCGGCCCATTTGCTGACCCGGAACGCTGTGCTGGGTTTCTAGGTGGTGTCATGCAACGGCGGTGATCATGACCGTGTGGGCGTCGGTGCAGCCTTGCTATCGGAATCCGCTATACATCTGGCCAGCAAGGGTGTGTCCGCTACACTACATAGTAGCTAGTGCGCCTAGAGGTGGTTTTTGGAGGTGAAAGTCGAATGTAACCTTCAGTAAGGCGGCCACCCTTGACGTCGGCCCTGACGTCTGAGACTGCTCCCACAATCGCTACCCAGCAGGATAATCTCTTTTCGATGCAGCGTGATATTGGAGAACTTGTCCGTGCTGGCGGCGCCATGGGATGCCGTCAACAAGGGTCGCACTCCATCGCGCAGCAACGAGGAAATTTGGCCAGCCGTGTCTTCCCATTCGGTGCGCCTGGATGGCTGTGCCGTTGACGTACCTTAAAGCCAGTAAATTGCCCCGCGTGTAGTGGGTAAGCTGAGAGCGAAGGACTCAAAGGCGCTTAAATGCATGTTTGAGGTAATTCTTATTGGCCGCTAATATACGCTTCGGCTGGGTAAAGACCGCTAATTCGCTTCTTCAGTCCCCTTCCAACTCACCTCCTCTTCTTCGCACCTCTCAAGTAGCACCTGTCCACGATATCGGCGAAGATCACTGCCACCACTACTATCGACAACACATCGCTAGCTAGCGTATAGACATGCCATGTCGCTTTCGCCCCACACCACGGGACTTGTTCCGTGGAGAACCGCCGACAAAGACCTTCCGCACAACGCTCAATGGGTGTCACACCCCACCACCACGGTCCCATCCTACTAGTCAATCTGGGCTGTGCGTTGTTGAACGGCTAAAAGACATTGTCTTGCAGCGGTCCAATCCCGAAAACCCCGCTCCGCTGTTGTCCTTCAACGGTAATCTTTGCTCATCACATTGGTAGCTGCGTTTGATCAACGGCTCATTCCGGTAGAATGCTTGCGACATCATTTGTGTCGAAAAGCTACCCAGAAGGGACTTCTGTAGAGCGGAGCGTTGGTTGTTGTTCGACGGCTGCGCACTGAACCTGCGACCGCAGCATACGGCGGCTCCAAACCTTGAAGCACTGGCTTTTGACACTTGATATAGCTACATTCTTGCCGCCATTCACCTTGTCCTTCAATTCTGAGGCCGCATGCGTTCTGCTGGACTCGAAATCTGCCTTGTTCAGTTTGGCTCACGCATTTGATAACTAAAACGAACCAGCTGTACACGAACAAGCACAGCGATAGTGTACGGACTAGCGATACCATAAGTATCATCAAAGGCTACGTCGTGTATGCTCTTACTGCACACTTCCTGTGGTCTCCATACACCTTTGTGCCTAAGGTATTGCGAAGTGTCGAAGTTGGCCACTCACATCCCGGCTACTGCAAGTCTCACTGACTTCGGCGGCATGTTCACCAGCCGAGATACGGAACACATGTTACCTTCTCGAAGTATGCATTGGAGGATCTTGTACCTAGCCCAAGGATGGTGCCATCTGTTCCGTGTGCGCCACGTTGGAGGCCTTGGAGTCCTGATTCAAGCCTCCATGATCTTCGCCGCCAAATGCACCGACGCTCATACGGCACTGTAGTTCATTTACTGACCGCCTTATTGCATCCGAGGCTCGCGATGAAGCTTGGGAAGTGGTTACAAGGAGTTGCGAGCTTTGCGTTCTGGAATAGACCCGGGCGTAATTCGAGCCACGATCTCTGCTCGGCTCGTTCGCTGCGCCTCACACCGCCCGACTCTTATTGTGTCATACACTGCGGTACAGTGCTGTTCTTGTAGCACGAATAGAGCCAGTCTCTTGATCTCCTATGAATTAATAAATATCGCGTACAAGCGCAGGACTGGGACAATCGTATGTATGATGCACTGGAGCGACTGCCAGATGTTGAAGTGTCTCCCGCGGCCCCAGCAATGTACGTGGTATGCGCGCTAGATTCACATCACTTTTGTGTCGATTAGAAGACATAGTGCATGAAGAAGAAATGTGTTATCGGTGGTCTGCAAGGCTACGATGAGAATTCGACCAAGCGGTCGGGAGTCTATATCCAGGTGGTGCATGGACCACCAACCTGTCAAGATACACAACTAGGTAAGCGTGCGGGGGACACGTTCCACAGTAGCATCTAGGCACTGGCTAAAATGGGTAGGTAGTCTCTGATACCTAAAAGCTAGAGCACAGCTTTCCAGACTGGATTTGCAGTCCTCAGCCTTGCGTACCCATTCTCCATACTAGCTTGGCCACTAAGCTGCTTCTGGCGCACTAGCATGGACCCTTGGGAATGGATTGCCAAGCACGTTACATGTAGCGTGGTAGCTTGCGTCAAACCCGGGGAAGACATTACGCATCACCATCCAACAGACGCCATCAACTACGCGTTCTTTCCTAACTTCGACACCAGCTCCTGCCGGAACTGGTGCTGGATATATTAGCATCGGTATCTCTTTATCGACTACCCTCACACAGGCACAGAGTGCCGGAAGCGCGCTTTGAGCCCCAACACGCCGGCGACAGGCGGCTGGCCTAGTGCTGTGTAGCCGTCGCATAGCATTATTCGTCCCTAAGATGGGGTTCAACCTCTTTCACATCCTCGGCGACGTCTCGCATACGTCATCAAAGCTCATACTGATATGGGCGATACACTCAAACAGCAGTGCTGAGGGTGAGCTGGCCTCAATCTCCACTTGAAGCATGTAATATGAGCTGACGTATGCAGGTGTCTCTCTCATCACTCAAGTCCTCTACGCGCTTGTCTTCGGCACGCGATATCTCGATATCTTCACTTCTTCGGCGACCAAGGATGGCTGGCATACGTGGAACTTCTCGTTGAAGGTGCGCAGAGCTGGCATACGTCAACGCGGACGCGGCTAACCCGTCAGATCTTCTACACACTGTCATCACTGTACATCATCTTCTTGATGACGAGCGTATACGCACGCACACGCGAACGTGAGAAGGCATGGAAGTTTGGCATGTACTGTCTGTTGGGCAGCGTACTCATGACTCCGTTCTGGTACCTCATCGTCAAGGATACCCTTCTTGGGCATAACACCTTCCTCAAGGTAACATCTGGTTTCGCTCCTCTACAAATTGACCACTAACATTCGCAGGTCCTCTGGGTCTTCTCCGAAATCCTCGAGTCCGTCTGCGTCATCCCACAACTCCTCCTCCTCCGGCAAACTACTGTGCCCACCGTCCTCGACTCTTTCTATCTCGTCACACTCGGTACATACCGCTTCCTCTATGTCCTGAATTGGATCATGCGTGGCGCCAAAGAACCCGGCTATCGCGACCCTACGTCTTGGGTGTGGGGTACCATACAGACAGCACTCATAATCGATTTTGCGTGGGTGTACTGGACGCGACAGCGCGTGAAGCTTCGCCATGGTGGCGTGGTAGATTCGGATGACCTCGGTCGCGGATGGATTGTTGGACGCTTCGTGAGCAGGAAGAGCATGGATTTCGACTACGACGAGGAGACTGCTGGACAACGCAACGACACCACACAGCCCAAGAACAAGTGGGGCCGGAGAGGCATCTCTGTGTCAGCAGACGAAGGTGTGGAAGGTGCGCCGAAGCGAACGACTCCAGAAAGAGCCAACGTGGACCCAGAAAGCCAACCGTTGGCCGACCCTGCCGCGTTCGAAGATGAGAGCGATGATGATGCGCCACCACCTGGTACTGCTACTTCAGTCGCTGAGCAGAGCGGTGTCAGGAGGGATGAATGGGACGACGATTTGGACGAGGATGCTACCGAACATGGTGCAGCCTCGAAAGCCATCAGATAAGTTTACTGACATGTTTCTTGAGTAGAAGTACTGGGGTCATCCTATTTCAGATACAGCATCGTCACCGCTTTGCCTCATTGCATTGATCACAATTCTATAGCGATCTACAATATCAGTCTCACCGCGCGTGCATGTATAGAATGCGTATAACAAAGTTGCATCAGGCTGCGCTCAACCGATCTCTCTGTGTAGAATTGCATTATTGCCCATGCACTTACTTCTTTAGACACGGAGTCCATCACTGCGTTCAACCCCTCAAAGCCCCAAACCTGGTATCAGGGCCCGACTAGCATACCTGCCTGTGGGTAAACCCACGTGCATACCATGCCAGCGCACTACAAAGTTGCGGTACATGAACCAGGGACGTGGGGGCGGGAAAAGACGCCATGATAGGCGTTTAGCAAGGCCCCAACTGCCGAACTCACGCTGACTTTCACACGTGGGGTCCGATATGCACGGTTCCCGATGATATGCTAGTTCATACACTCTTTACCGGTTTTGCCTGACACAATGACGGATCTACAGCGCTGTGCTAGCCTGGCTTAGCGCTTGAGTTCGGATACCGAGGATGTGGTATGCTGCATTGGGGCTGAATGGAGCTGAGGAACCGATGGCGCAGGTGTGGACGTTAATCACGTTGATTATTGGCTGCAACTCCTGGAAAGAGACGGAGCGAAAAGGAGATTGAGGCGTCGATAGAAGAACTTGATTAATCATTAAGAAAAGAAGCACATTGTGCCTATGAACGCCACCCAATGCAGGTATCATCATCGTCAAGATCTCGCCACATGCAAAACTCCGCTCAATGCTCTCTGCCACGCAGACATCATCACTCTTGATAGTAAAATCAACACCATCCACGTGTCAAAAAAAGGCAATCCCGACGTCTAGTACTTCAGGTCGACAGGCTGAACGCGCCTCTTGTGCAGCTTAGTAGTTGAGTTTCCAGCGCCGCAGACACCCTCAGGAATGTCGAAGCTGTTCGTCCTTCCTGTGGGCGCATATACCGCACCCTCGCCCAGACCTCTCTTGGCAAATCCACTCCAGATCTCGCAAAGGTTGTTGCCGCCCGTAAGCGCTTTGTCCGCATCCACAATGGCATCGCGAGCAGAAACGAAAGTAGGGTTGCAAGGCTGAAGTGCCATGCCGTCCATGACGACTTTCATAGCGAGGTACTTGCCATCAGTCGGCACACCGTTGTCGTCAAAGGTAGGTAGCCAGTCGTCGTTCTTGCCATGCTTATCAATGAGGTTCCAGAGGACCTCGTACAACATAGACGCCCAAATGTTACCGATGGGGTGGACCTTCTCGTACGAGTCTGCGTCGGAGTATACCTGAGGGTTTTGGTTCAGATCTGTGGAGTACAGGTAGTTCCTGATTCCAAGTGGACGGCCACTGATCCAGTCTCCCATTGGGTAGTCGGTGGCGCGAGTGTCACCAGGCTTGAGACGAATAGCTGTTGCGTAGAAATCGCTCCAGCCTTCTCCCATACCACCAGATTCCAGGAGAGACAGACATCCTGCGTTTGCGGGTCCACCAGTTAGACGGTTGGAGAGGCCGTGCGTGTATTCGTGAATAACAACACCGGCGTCGAAACAGCTGTCGCGGTAAGGAGTCGTGCTGTTCCAGATGTACATGCGCATGCGTGCTGGCTGACCATCGGGGGGTGTAGCGAAGTTGGCGTTGTTCAGGCCTGAGCCATCCTGAGAGTTGAGGTAGACAAAATCTTGGCCAGCACCACCCGCGCCGTTGTTGTTGATCTCAAAGTTTCCAGCCTTCTCGTTGAAACCTAGTGTGTGCAAAACATCATGGTACTTGTTGGCGGTGTAGAAGAGTTGGGTGACAGAGGCGTTGGCATAACCCTTCCAGTTGGTGTCGTTAAGCGAGAAGGGGTAGTCAAAGGTCAGAGACTCGCTGACAGGACGGGGAAGGTTGAGAAAACCGCTGTTCACGTTCTCCCAGTTGGTATGGGCAATACCGTTGTTGCCACGAGTTGTCTTGAACGACGTAGTGCCATCGCTGTGGTATCCGAATTCACTAGCCTTGGGAGAAAAGTCATCTTCCGTTAGCTGACGGTCTCCCTCAAACGGATCGTTGATACCCCAGGGGCTGGAAATTGTTAGTGGTGATCACACATATCGTGGTCATTGCTACTTACTAGACGTTGTAGGTAGCGTCCGCAGAGTAATCGACAACGGCATGTACCTTCTCGCCATCTTCCGCGTCGACGTATGTCAGAAGCCAGTTGCTCATGACATCAGTCTCGATTCTCCAGGTAAGAGCGAGCTTTCCCTCCTCATCGACAAGGTAGACGAGACGTGCTTCAGGCTCACTGACACATCCAGTGGTTTGCTTGATAGCATAAGTCTCGGCAGCTTCCTTCGCCTCAGCAATAGCTGACTCAGCGGAAATTGGCAGGCCAAGGACATTGACAGCTGACTTGAGGGCATTGGCAGGCGCGGCACCATCCCTTTTGCTCAAACTAGGCGGTGCTGGGATGGCACCCTTGTAGAATGAGTTTCCGAAAGAAAAGACATTGCCGTCACGACCAACCTGCTAGTTGTCAACCAATGATTTCGGGTGATGAAAAGCATGTTTGTGTTATGTGGAACTGGGCGAAATTTAGAGGTTCATCAACTTACATTGACGTTAAAGTCAGCTGTATCGATGTCAAGACCGTTGGCGGTCTGTTTGAAGTAGAAGTGAGCTACTCCGTTATCGCCGACATAGGAGTCTTTGACAAGACGAAACTCAGCATCGGGGAGCGTAGCCTTGACCAGGTCGGTGGCAATGTCCTCGGCACTAGCACGCTTCGCAAGTGTGTTGATGTTAGGATCAGCCACAACGTCGGCCGTGTTCTTGTACGAGGCAGCGTGCTTCAGGCGGTATGAGTCCAGGTCGACAGCACGACGAGCAAGTGTGCTTCGGCCTTGCCATGTGGGTTGAGGGTGGCCATAGACGCTGATGGCTGACAGCGAAGCCAGCGACGCGAGGAGGACGGAACGCATCGTGATAACGAGTGAAGTGGAAATGATAGACTAGGGACAGAAGATATGCTCAAAAGGAAAGCTTTGAAACAGTATAGCACTCCTCTTATACATGACCTGGTCCTCGCCACACTTGACCCCGAACGACTCTCCACACTCCGTCCTTGACCTGTTCGAGTATGTGGAGCGAGTAAACGATTCAACACCAGGCGCGTACGTTAGTAGACTGCCCACGCGACAAGGGAACGATCACTGGCTTCCTTTCCTGGCCTAACTCCACGCGTAGTCGACCGGTGCAGTGGTAGGAGAATGATAGAGCGGAGGCTTGGCGACGTTGTTAAATAGGCAGGCAAGCTTCTTTGACCCTGGTTATATTGGCCTGGGCATTATATCTTGCATTGGATGCCGGAGGCGACGATCTTGACCTTCCGGATAGAGCCATGGCTCGGGAAATCACGAATGTTTCATGCGTTCACATGGAGCAGGCAAAGGCGCATTCGCGGTATTGGACACGGCAGCGACGGAGCCCCTGAAGTAGCGTGCCGTCGTTCCTTCCGAGAAAACGAAGAAAAGACGTGTCATTGCTTTGTTTTTGCCTGCAGGAACCCGTAAAATCGGAGCTTTGCAGACTGCCAACAAACACGAGGAGGCGCCAGCAGACAAGTTGTCTCGTACAGAAGTCCTCTGACACTGGATAGGTGCATGACAGAAGGACTAATTAGACACTTCGGTGTAGCCGCAGCTGTAGTGGAAAGATAGTAGGGCTGGGCGCATTGGTCGCCTGCCTGTTTAGCGGTAGTGTGTCCGTGATGTGGCTTTCGAGGCCCGCTCCGTGGAATTACGATCGCTGCCCAGAGAGGATCGAACGAGCAACATAACGGCGCATGTGGCTGCAACGGAAATGCAGGGTATCGCGGGAGCCTTTTGGAGGGAGACAAAATGCAGGCGGGAGATGTGGTTGGAGGGATTCCAGCGCGAGATGAAGCGTGCCAAGCGAACTAGCTTAGCGGAAGGCCCCCCCTACACTCCTGGACGCATATAGATAAGAAGGACTCCATCTTTCAATACTTGAGGACCGCGACGAACAGGGAGGCGCGTGAACATGTATACTGATCACGGGCGATAGGATGGTGCTACGGATCGACGTTGTCAAGCCCATGCGGCATCCCACACCCGTGACGCCTTCGCACTAAAGCAGCCATCGGGGATGTCGCCTCCGTGCCATTTTGCCCCACGTTGTCTACCTACCACGTATGCCCCGTGTATGTCGAATGTATGGGCTCTCATTAAGCGTACTGCATCTTCTAGATACTTCTTATAAGGAGTGAGTCAAGGCCCTCGTGCATTTTGAAGATATCTGCAAAAGCAAATCGTGCAACTAAATCATGGTTCGCATAAAAGCCTCACCAGCCGTGAGATTGTCTAAACAATCTCAACGAACTGAGCTGCATGTCCAGACAGCTTCCAGGAATTGAACACCATGCCGAAGAGGCCACAGGCACCGACCAACCTAAATCTGTTTCTCACAGGCGAGCCTTCGCTAAGCTCAGACTCTGACAATGGTCTAAGTACGAATGCATTCGTTGATCCTGCGAACGTCCATATCTCATCGCCTTGCTGCACTTTATTCGAACACTTTCCCCAGGATCCTCCATTAGTCCTAAAAAGAACCCATCGCTGATCTGCCGGTAGAGCGCCATCAGTCGGACGCCTCCATCTCCTGTCCGCTTCGTAGATATTGCTTTTCAGAAATTCCAAAATTTGAAACGATAATTTCGAATCTGCGTAGTTATTGAAGTCAAAGTCTCCTGGAATGAAATAGGTCTCATCGATGATCTCTTCCAGACTTTTACCTTGGAGACACAGAACATTGAATCTCCCGGAATCCTTGTCGTGAGAGTAATCACATTCCATGACGCCAAAATCGTCTCCTGAGGCCGGGAGCCATACCAAGGCCTTGGTAAAATCTAAGCTCCAAGACGGTAGATCGTAATGATTCTGCTGACTTGTTCCCACAGCACAGCAGAGAAGACTTGTAGACCACTTGTTCACCAGTAGGAGCCTAGTGACAGAAGCATAGAGCTCAGATATAGAGAGATTATAGTCTGGTTGTAAAAGCTCCTGATCCTTGGCAGGAAGAAGACTACGAAGGCCATATATATGGTCGTGGGGGACGCTTGCGTGCCTGTGACTTGCAAACTGGAGAGCTCGCAACAATTCCATGCTGCCCTTGAAACTTGGTTCCTTTATTGACCAGAGCTCGTCTCTGAGTAAGCATATGTCCTGGGCGCGGGATACATTCTTCTCAATCTCAGGGGAGCAACTTGAGCCTTCTGGTTCTGGCGACATCCAGTCGGAAAAGACGGTATCGAGGGAAAGTAGAGGAATTTGGTGTCTACCGAAGAGACAGATCGGATCATATCGTGACAACGCGATCTCTTGCACAACCCAAACTCTCGACCAGTATTCGTGATTGGCTATCCAAGTGAGCATAGAGGTAGCCGTTCGTTCATGCTGTCGATCCAGATCATCCATATCGTGGTCCGATCGTGTGAGCTTCATCAGTCGAAGTGCGTCGGCGACATGTTCTACACCAAGCTTGGATCGGCGTGACCGTCGGAGTATGAGATAATGCCAAAAGATCCTCCAAACACCTCGAATGAGTCTTTTTAACAGCGGTGCGCTCTCTGGAAGACAGAAAGGTGGCGACCAGCTACCATCAGCCCAATTTTCGTCTGGGCAACCAAGTGAGATCCATGTCTGACAGCCCTGTTGATATATCCTGCCCATTAGTGCCACTTGTTTGCTCTTTTCTCTGTTACTCTTCTGGTTTATGCACAGCGCATCAGCCCAGATGGTAACTGTCACGAATCTACGGCGAAGTGCGCGCAGAGCTGTGAATAAGTTTGTTGAGACATCTATAGTGTGTCGATCGACGCTTATCACTTTCGTGCTCCCTGAGCTGCCCCATGTATAAGACAGAGTGTCGTATCGAGGCTTTGGTAGTCTGTCAAGGGAAACCACCTTCAGTCTGCACGATATAGCGTCATCCCATCGCCCGGGCTCGATTTGAAGTACACGGATCTCGTTCTTCGTATAATTCAGCTTTTGATAAATATCCAGTGGTGCTGCATGATAACAACGGGAGGTCTGTGAAAGATGGATAACATGATAACAGGGTTGGTGGAACGTGCCGACGCGATGGTAAAGGCTGATCGTATTCGTGTACCGAGTTCTAATTGACTTCATGACTATGACAATGTGGTGATAATCATGGGAAGAAGTAGAGAGAGAAAGGCTGAAGCATTGATGTAGATGTAGGCGCAGTTCGATTGTAAACCTGCCGCGTTGCACCCAATAAGAAGCTGTAGCAGTGACGATCCCGTGATAAAAGACCACACGAAGTCTGAACTTAACTAACAATGACCCAGAATTCGGGTTTCCCACTTCTCAGTTGTGCTTCTGCTCCGGTGAGACTGTTTCGAGGCTCCGTAAGCACTAAGCCATGCAGGATTACATGCATAACAAGTGCGTCCAAGCAATATGTACGAAAGGCTAAGCGCTACCAGTCGACGTCATAAAATCAATGGGGCATCCCGTACCGGTCGTGCTTCAAGACTTGAGCGATTACTGGAGAACTGCACGTCTCTACCCGCATCTTCATTTGAATTGTACATACTTCAAGACTTAGGCTTGTGTAACATGCGCCTATTGATAGCATCCTTTATGGGGAATACAGAGATGAACCTAAGCATTTCAGACTCTGAGCGCAGGATATTTGTGCTATGAAATCAGAGTACAATCAGATTGCCAATCTTCACGCCTTGACTACGGAAGTAATACCTCCTCCTTATTCCCACCCCGTTCGCCCTTCTCAGTAGCCTGATTGTGTCCTCCCCTCCACCTACCATAATCATTGGGATAGGATTTGGTCTCAATATGCCCGTTGGCGTATGCTGCACATCATCAAGCAGCGGCTGCACAGGAGGTTGCGCTGGATCAGCATGTCTATTCTCCTCGTGTTCTGGGAAGCTGACGATGACGACTAATTGGAGAGAGGCGGGGCTAGGTGGGTAAGCGGGGATGTTGTGCAACTTGGTCGAGAACGAGCAGTCACCCCTAGGGATTGCTATAATCTGGTACTGTTTTGCTACCTCAAGGGGTAGGCGCTCGGTGCATAGTGTGGTAGCGTGTACGTAGACATTTGACCAGATGAGGGGATTATTGGAGCTGTATGACATGTCCGGATCCTTGGTATCTGGCATTGGCGCTGCACCAGGCCCAGTGGGGAGGGCAGCAGGAAAGAAGTGGCGTTTTGCGTTTTGCTGATTATTATTTTGTGATTTGGGGGCCGACGACGTAGAAGTGGGCGATGGGACAGAGAGTAGAGCTTGGAGTGATGAGAGAAAATTGGAGAGATAAGAAGGTTCGTTCTCAAGTGCCTCGGGGTCGACCTCCAAATCAATTACATCCGCAATGTCCAGGTCGGATAGGTTACTCATATCACCTAGCGCATCGCTAAGGATGTCTGACAACGTGTTGGAAGATGAGGTCGCTGGCTGAGGCGGTACGTCGATGACCAAGTCTAGTGTATGCGAGTCTCGCGTTCTCGTAAAATATGGATCAAGTGGGTTGAAGTTGTCGATAGTTGAACGAGACATGAACACCTTCTCGTCTCGGCCCAGAGCTATGTTAGAGATGGCGTAGATCCGGAACTGCTCATCAAGGTCCAATTTCTGTTCTATCGTGCGCGGCTTGTCTTGCTCGCGAACCATGCCAAGTCTGAGTCCACTCATCGAATTGACCAAGATACCTTCGTCTACCCTTTGGAGCGCACCAACCAGCGACGTACTGGGCATATTGGGAAAGGAGAGATCGAAAGTGGTTCTAACAGCTAATGGTGAGCTCGTTGCGTTGTACGGGATGAGTGCTGGGGGCAAAGTCCACGGATAATAAGTGTAGTTGGAAGGTGAACGTATGTCTGATAAAGAAACGCTGGGATGATCGGCACTGAACTCGACAAGCGGAGACTCAAGTGTCTCAATAGTTGGCATAAGATGTAGTTTGGCAAGGCTTGCAGCATGGTAAACATCAGTACGAGCCGCTGTTGCAGAGATACTGAAGGGCAGATGGGCTGGCGGGAGAGGGCATATCTCGGGCGCTTCGAAGACGGGAGGAGATTCTGACCGCGTTTTACGGACAGAACGTAATCGCTTTGGCACAATCAACGGGTGGCCTTCGGTAGTGAAGACAAATGGCGCGTCCCAGGTGTTGAGCGGATGCGACGGATCGAAGAGTAGAAAGAGGTATTTGGCAGTCTCGCCAAGGAAGAAACTCTCCATGCGATCGTTCAGCTCCCCAGTACGCACATCCTGCAGGCCGGCCCACCCGCACTTGGTCCAACAACGTCTTTTGATATCGCGCAGCGCCATCTCCCCTACATGGAGGTACCAGGGGTCTTTCGTGGCTTGGTAAAGGTACCAGGTCGATTCGATCCACTCTGGTCGTCCGCCCCACCAGCGAAGGCCATGCTCGATGTTGCCAGTTGCGGTCGACCATCTTTCGGGCATGGCGGAGTAACGGGTCCAAAGAGCAGTGTAAAGCAGGTGCGTCTCGATGGCTTCGTCGAGCTTGCCAGCCATAGTCAGGAGTCCTTGGTAGAATGCGCTCAGGCTATCTATCCACCAGGCCCTGATGGCGCCTGTATACAGGTCAACTTGAGCATAGTGTGGATGCTGGTGTTGGGCACCACGATAGATTTGTCGTTTGATTCCATCGTGAGCGTCGAGCCAAGTAGCTAGGAACGCGTCCGGTGAATCAGTAGCCGCGTTTTCTTGATCAAAGGGTAGCCCAGAAAGCAGAATGTGCGATTTGAGAGCATATTCAAAGAAACTGTCAATGCCCGCTCCAATGCCTGTGTAGGAATTCACCCACTGCCCCGTTTCGGCATCGATACCAGCACCGATGAGCCCGATGCTACTTCTGCGGTGCCACACAGCCCAGAAAGCATCTTTGGCTAATCTCTCGTACTTGGGGTCGCCAGTCAGTCGGCTCAAAACGGAGAACTCAAGGACCAGACTTCCGGCACCAGCGCTGCATGTCTCAGTGACTTCGGTCCCTTTGTCGTTGGGATCCCTCCCGCACTGGCCATGCTCGGCATCCATGTTGTTTGGTGACTTGGCGTAAAAGGGTACTCCGTATCGCAGATTGACTCGGGGGTAAGGCAGACCAGTCGGTGTGTTGAAGGCTGGTAGCAATCGATCGGTGAGGTCTGTCGCGAGCCGCAGTAGTTGTCCGTTATAGACAAAGCCATTGGGCCAGAATATGCCTTGGCGTCCTTGTCTCTTCTCTGTTGTTGCATTGTAACCTCTGATAGGCAAGTCTCCGACAGCAAACTGATGCGAGCTGAGCAGTCCGCCGACTCCGCGGATGACCGTCTCAAAGACCTGCACTTTGCTGTCCAGATCAAAGCCTCTCGCCCTGGCTCCTCGGCCACGGGGTCCCGGAGTGCCGTCGCCATAGTTCTCTACCAATAGTTTGACACCGGCTTGGAAGTCGTCCAAGGCGTTGTTGGATGCAGGCGCATCGAGTGGAGGTGTAGAAGCAAGTATAGCGAGCGTCGACAGACTATCTATCAGCGTCAACGAGTAGTTTCCAAGAACGTCGTTGACTTCTATATGGGCGGGGTTCTGGCGATCACGAGTGAGGGGTGCGCACGTAAGCGGTCGCAGTTCGTCCTCGGGGAAGGCATGCTCCATGTAGTTGTCGTAACCATGGTAGAAGATGTCGCGTGTCTCTTGTCTGCCACAGTTAGCATGCACATGTGGCGGCGGCTCGTGCATAGCGGTACCTCAGTTCAGATATGGCTTCATCGGTCATGCCATGACCGGGAGCCGTCCAGCAAGCTATCCACAGCAAGAATACGCATAGTAGCTGAAAGGGTGCTCCTCCGGGCATGGGCGCATGTCGCCGCAGAGGCCTTCCAGTCTGTCGCATGGGCAAAAGAGTCCCTGGGAGGCGACATGGAACTGAGGTCTATCAGCTGTGGAAGGCGTGGGTGCAGTTGGTGTATAAGCGGGGCGGCATGTCCGGTGCTGGTGCTGGACTGGTGAAGCCACGATTGCCATATGACATCGGCGAATTTCTGGCGAGGGAGGAGCGTCATTGCGCCAAGCCCTGCTCCATCAATTATTTCATCGCAACACTCGACGGACACGACATCCTCCATGTTCCCGGCCCATGTCTTGTAGGGGCGCTTTTTCTTCTTAATTTGTAGTTTATCTCCCCCTCTTCCATCACAATGCTGCCTCGAGCCGCCTTCCGCGCACTGCGCACCCGGCCCGCACTGGCAGCTCCGCGCATCGCACCTATAGCTTCCACCTCGCAATGGACGCGCACCTACGCCAAAGTCGGCAAGCCAAAAGACAACACATGGAAACCCTCAGACCCCATCAAGTTCGACGAGAGCAACAAAGCGCGGCCCAACCCAGTAAACCCTTCAGAGCAGCCCGAGTTCGACACTGCGGCGGCACCCGAGAAAAACACAACACCGACACGGCCCTCAAGACCAGTGGAGAGTGCAACCCAGGCCTCGAAAGATGCGGGCAGTGACTTCAAACTGGGCGAGCAGGAAGAGATGTCGGGACCCAAGTCGCCCAGCGAGAACACAGACCCCACCACCGAAAGCCCAGAGTCGCAACAACCACAGAAGCCGCTGCCAGATCTGCGGTACGGAATCCCCTCGACCTTCGCTGAGGAGCATGCCGAAGCCGAAGGCAAGGCCAAGAGAGACCCGAACGACCCAAATGAATTCTACGAGGACCCCACACCAGGCGCTGCGGGCGGTCGAGAGGGCGGTGGTGGCGGCGAACTCCCCAAATCCGCATACGAGACCAGTACCGACAGGCGGCGGAATCGCGTTGCCAACTGGTCCTATCTCGCCATGCTACTCTTCGGTACAACGGGTGCAGTCTTCATGGGCAGGAACTGGGAGAATGAAGAAGAGGAAGCAGCTCACATCGATGCTCCAAACGGCTGGACATTGGGAGGCATGTACGCTCGTGCAGCCGCCCGCATCAACGGACAAAAAGCATACTACACAGAGCCCACCTTCCAGAAGTTGCTACCAGACAAGGAAAAGATTCCTGGAGGCGCGCCCGAACTTACTCTGGTGCTGAGTCTGGAGGACCTCCTGCTACACTCAGAATGGACCACCAAGCATGGCTACCGACTAGCCAAGCGACCCGGTCTCGACTACTTCCTACGATACCTCAGCTCACAATACGAGCTCGTCATCTTTACCTCCGTCAAGTCCATGGATGCCGACCCCATCATTCGCAAGCTTGATCCATTCCGTCTCGTCATGTGGCCACTCTTCCGTGAAGCTACTCGCTTCGAAAAGGGCGAGTACATCAAGGTATGCTCCCACCGTCTTGCTTCTAGAGTCACTGTTGCTAATATTTTCAGGACCTTTCCTACCTCAACCGCGACCTTTCCAAAGTCATCATGATCGACACCGACCCCTCGCACGTCAAACTCCAGCCCGAAAACGCCATCATCCTGCCCAAGTGGAAGGGAGAACCCGGAGACAAGGGCCTCGTAGCCATGATTCCTTTCCTTGAGTACCTCGCCATGATGTCTCAAACCGGCACCCCGATCGATGTACGCACCGTTCTCAAGTCCATGGAAGGCAAAGACATTCCTGTCGAGTACGCTCGTCGTGAAGCCAAACTTCGCGAACAGTTCCAGCGCGATCTCCAAGAACAGAAGAAGAAGACCAAGGGAAGCGCAGGCGGTATGTTCATGAAGAGTTTGGGTCTTGACGGGCCAAAGCAGGGCATGGTTCTCGGTGACCAAAACATCAGCCAGGGAATGTCAGAGGGCAAGATGATGATTGACATGTACCGCGATTTTAACAAGCAAAACTACATGCACCTAGACAAGCAGATTCGCGAGAACGGAGAGCAATGGCTCAAGGAGATGGCTGAGGAGGAAAAGAAGATGCAGGAAGCTCAACTCAACGACATGAAGGCAGGCGCATTCAGCTGGTTGGGTGGTTCAGCACCTCAAACAGCCACTGTACCCTCAGCGGCGAGCGCCCCGGAGGCGGCGGCAAGTCATCAGGAGGGTGTTCAGCCGACGCAGACACGGTAGAGAGTTTCCGGAATGTACGTCTAAGGATTTGAAAGATACCACGAAAAGATACCGTTCCACTCTTATGCAGGCAGCACTGGATTACTTCATCTGGATATGGGTGTATTGGGTACTCACGATATGTACTATATATGTTGAAATACAGTATCACGAATGCATAGCAATATGTTGCGATTGCAATGACTTGAACAACACTTTCTTTCGTACATGCCTCGGCTCACGGCGTTAACACCGGACGTAATGGTGGGGCGGCGCGCATTCGTCCTCCGTCATGCATGTCCCAGCCGCCTGTACACTTCTTCCAATCCAACCCCAGCTCTGTAACTGTAAATCAACATCACCATGTTTCAATTCACATCTCTCGTATCCAATCCGTTTGCATCACGGTCTACACCGCCAGAATCACCCCCAGAGCCGCCCATCGTGTCCGAAGAAGCCGCGACCGCACCGGACCCGTTCCCTTTCCTTCGCCTGCCTTTGGAGCTCCGTGAACAAATCTACTCTATATATTTTAGCCCTGCCGATCATCTCGTCAAGAGTACCGAACTAGAAGCCAAGGGTTTCTTTGGGGGCGTATACCAATGGGACTTTGATGTCCTCAGGGTAAACAAGCAGGTGTACGAGGAAGCAAAGAAAGTGTGGAGGAGAGAAAATGTATTTGTCAAGGTTGCTACACCCTGGCCTTCTGCGGGTATGTATAGGGTTTACTTGATGGCGACAGAAGGGGTTCCAGAGTTACTCGAACACACCGCGACGACACTCAGTGGAATTCGCGGACGCCGTGAGCTCCTCCTTTCTCTTCAGGATGCAACGCTGATATTCAACTTGGAGTCTTAGTGAACCACATCTCATCCGAGGGTCTCGTACCCATCGTGTGCACCGACGCCCATGCCGACGCGTTTACGTCGTATCATGCCGTTGTACAGATAACCGCACCCTTCCATGGAGTTGTGCCTGAGCATATGGTCGTTATGCTCGTGGATGATTTGCACCTGTTTACCAAAACGTGGTACTATAGTGCACTGTCGTATCCTATGCTCAATGAGCGGCTGTCGACTACCTTCGTCCTGAGGAATCCGTATGCAGAGTACAACGATGAAGAGGAAGGCACAGCAGAAGCGCAGGAGGAGCAAGAAGGTCTAGGGATCCCAATCTCTCTGCAGCGGAAACTCTTGTTACCTTTTGAACACGTCAAAGGTCTCCATGGTACAAGCATACACGGCTACTCCCCCGCGGTACGCGAAGAACTTGCTCGCCTCCAAGCCAAACCTGTACCCGCGTTGCGCGAATCCGTTGAAAGCGCCACAGACTTCATGCTAGCTGGAGACGCCGCGCTCGCATCCTCGTCAAATGCCGATACCAATAGTAAAGACGACCCTGACGCCGAAGCTGCCAACCGAGAAGCCGCCCTACAAGCTCTCGAGCTCTACAGAAAAGCATTCCATGCAATCCACATTCTGATCCACGGACGCACACGCCGCGTCCTCGCAGACGACTTCTTCCACGATAGCATAACGTCCGGTCGTTACGCCGGTCAAACCGGGATAACCATACGCGTCGTGCTACGCCTCAAACTCGTCTCACGAACCGTTGCAGCATACAACAAACTCGGTCAATGGGGTGAGGCTGCCTTCTGGGGCTTTCGCACGGTACAGATCCTGCAAGAATCGTTCAACACTGATTTCGAACATTTCTTAACCGACTTCATCGAGGGCTCTGATTCTGGTTTGGTTTATGTACGGGCTGGAATTGCATTCTGGCATATGGAGAAGGACAAAGAGGCTTGGTTGGGAGAGCTGATTAGTTATGCTGATGAGCCTGTGGCTGAGAGTGGTCGGCTCTGGGCGGCGGCCCGGAGATTTGTTAAGCCTGCTGCGAGGGCAGATGTAAGGAAGGAGTTGCAGGATCATGGTGTACCACAAACGATGATCAACCTGTTTAGTGATGTAGCGACTAGGGAAGAGGCTGTTGAGAGTACCGTAGCTGATGATGGAAGTAGTACCAGCGAGGAGTAACGGTATTTGCGGTTAAGAATGCAGGCTTGTTCTACTACGAAGCCCATGTAGCCGTCAAGATCATCGACGCTTCTCACAGACCATACAAAAACGACATCTTCGCATCCGCATATCTGGTTGAATCCAACCTCTCGGCCTCAATCTGCTCTGCACTCCTTCCCTCTGCCCAAATCATCTTTCTTCTATTAACAGCTTTTAAGATGAACCTATACGCCGTGTACCCTATAAGCGCCGCAGCCACGAAGCCTAGTGTGGCGTAAAAAGGTGTCAGATATCTAGGCGCATATCGTTTCTTGTAGAGTTGTGAGCCGATCACGCCTGCGAGGTTGCCGAATCCGTTCACACCGAGAACGAGGGACCGTTTTCCAGGCTCGGGGTTGTTACCACTGAGCCAGGCTACAGTCAGGGGGGCTGAGATGTAGCTTCCGAAAAGAAGGATGCAAAGACCTGCGTACTGTGCGTGGTGGGACGGCGCGGTAACGGTGATGATCAGGCCGACGAGAGCAAAGAAAGTGCCAATGATGATGTGATAGCCGCGTTCTTTCCGGTGATCTGAACTAAGGGCAAAGAGGTATAGACCTACGGCACCGCATACGAATGGCGGTACGGACATCTATATATAGTCACATCAGCCTAAATCACAGAATGGACTATATGAGCAAAAGAACGTACCAAATTTGCGTCAACTGATGAGTATCCCAAGCCCTGCACAACCATAGGCATAAAGACGGAGAACGCCTGGCTGGGTACACTAGCACAGATATTGAAGAAAAGTAGAAACCAAAGTTTCCAGTCTTTGACCGTTTCAATAGCATCCCTCTTCGTAAGTCGATCCTGTTCTACGCCATCACCTCCGTAACTGTGTGCAACCCATTTGAAGTTGTCTTTAATGATACGCTGCACAGCGAACACCTGTTCTTCTGCATCAAGGAACCAGGCTGATCCTGGTCCTTGCGGTAGCCAGAACCAAGCAATCATTGCAACAAATACCGTCAAGGCCCCTTCGATGATGAACAGGTACTGCCAATTATGCAGGCTGGTGCCGTTGAGATGGAAAATGCCGAATGCTGGTCTCGATGTTAGAAAAGCATTAGAGCGTACAGAAGATTGCAGGGCATACCAATAGAGCCCGAGAAGGCACCGGCAACAGCGTATTGTCCGTAGAAGAGTCCGATTCGCACAGCCATGTCATATCGGCCGTAGAAGGTGGAGAGATATGTGACGGCTGTAGGATAGAAACCCGCCTCGAAAGCGCCAATCATAAGTCTGACAGCAATGAGACTTCCCTTACCCCGGACAAAGGCGTGCGCCAATGTAGAAACACCCCAGCCGATCTGTCTTGGATTTAAAATTACATGCCACATGTGTTTACGGTAAACTTACCATTATAATGGTAATCCAGTGCTTTGCGCCCATCCATCTTCCTACAGCGGCCGAAGGAGGCTGAAGCAACACGAACGTGATGAAGAAAAGCGACACTGCTAGGTTAAGATCATCCGGGGTTGCGCCAATGTCTTTAGTGAACCCTGCATACGTTAGGACAGATCCTTTACGATCAGCATTCCGAAGATCTCACATACCTTGCGTCTCCGCATTTCCAACATTCGATCGATCTAAACCGTTAAACAGATACAGCAGGGAAAGAAATGGTAGCAGCGCAATGTCCATCTTCCTGTTTACGCGTTTTGACATGGAGCGCTCCTCAGGACTGGGGGCTTCCCCTTCTGTCGACATTGCAATCGCTCCACCCATATTGGTGGTTGAACTCATCACTGTAGAGTTGCTACTGCGGGAACAAGGGAGCAGAGGATCATCTTCTTGAATAAAATCCATAGTAAAGGCAAGTTCCGTAAAGTAAAGATGGCCAAGCCTAGTCACCTTCACCATTTTCCGCTTTCACATGTACGTAATTGCTTTGGTGAGGCTCAAAAACGGATCCTTAGCTCGCCTACAATGACCGATGTCGATATGTTACCGCCTCTCACCCCATTGAATTTGCCCGATCAAAGTTGTATACAGCTTGGCTTGCAGCAGTCCATGGATCGGAGCGTGCCAGGCTAAGCTTGGCCAATCGGAGGTCTCCGCACAGGGAGCCATCCCTGTCCGAATGTGGGTTTCGACATCGACACCTCGAAGGTGAGCCAAACGCGGTTCTGCAATGGTTGCTTATCTTGACGAGAATGGTAAAAGGGCAGCTTGGAGGAAGGTGGACATGACATCGTTGCCTCATCCTCCGCGGCGAGATCAGCCAACATGGAAAGCTCTAGAAACATCTTCTATGCACCTTCGGCATCTCGAGTCGCAAAACTTTATGCACTACGAGCCGGTTCCAAGTTATTGTTCCGTGTATCGATCATGGCGTCAGCAAACCCCTGATAGCCCGACGAGGTGGTAAAAGCGACTCCCTTAGACCGTTCGTAATCGAGGGTCACTGCATTGCCGTGATTGGTTGACGGTTCCGCGGGCGTGGGAGCGCCGCGGGGAAAACAAGCCTCTTCGATGCCATTCGCCCGGAGGACAATCCCGGTGAACCAATCAAATGAGTAAGCTGTTATGTAGCTTTAGCCCGTCACTTTGCATCCAGGTTCGCAGCTCCTGGTAGACAGTACCTGCTGTCATGTTCGATGTACTTCCTTGGATTTCTGGGCCTCGCTGGGCACTGTACTGCGGTCCAGGAGTACTAATGACTAGACCAGGGTCATTTCCTTGCTCGAAGTGTCCATGGCCATGAGACAGGTAGCGATCAACTAGAGCTTTGAGATCTTGTAAAACTTTGTAGCAGTCTCTGGGGTAGTTGGTACCCGTTCTTGACTCCTCCTCAAAGGTGCGCATGGCAAAGTCTATCTCGGAGGCATACACTGCGGTGTTGAGCAGAGCCGGTGAGGCTTCGGTGCTAGAAGAGTGAAGAATCCGATCTAGTATCAGGATAACAGCTGCGTTGAAGACGAAGTGCAAACCGGCCTGCAGTAGCTTCCTCGTTGACCGCAATCGTTGAGCTGACGACAAATTACGCTGGGCAGCCTCTGAGCAAGCTTGAATATATTTGCTATGCGCGTGTTGCTGCACAGACCATTGGCCGTTCATGTAGCGTTCAGCAACAGCTTGCTTGACAGCGGCAAGTAGGATCGGTCGAGTTGCGAGGACAATGAGCTGGTTCGAAGCTAGATGCAGAGAGAGAACCGCAGGATCAGCGTCTATGTGGACAGCTAGTACCGGTGGCAATTGCAGCTTCCAGTCTTCGAGCAATTCCAGAGCCTTATCCACGTGTAGGGTCGAATATCCACGTTGGTAGTGTCTCGGGGCGATTTTGAATGTTTCACAAACAATGTAGCCAGAGATGCGGGATAGCTCGACGTGTGCTCGGAGGCCTGCACACGGTGGCATTGAGCTGAGGAGGTTAGTAATGCTTTCCGCTTCACCTATATGCAAATACTTACGGCACATCGCTTGGTAAAGGTAGCCTGATCGCTTCATCAAGTAGAGTCGGTGGGCGTCCCATCAGTACGGAAAGCCATCTATCCAATATATATAGGGTCCAGAAAGTGCGTTTACTCGCTTCGTCATTACATGACCTGAATGCCCCATGTATTATGGCGATATGAATTGCTAGGCTGACCTTGACGTTTGGAAACAAAGTCAGCATGTGCCTTGAGTGCAGCGCGTACATGGATTTTACTTACATATACGTAAGCTGAATCTCTGCGGTTGAGTTCGATTAAATAGAATCCCATAAGGGTCAAGACCGGCACATCATCCAGAGTGAATCGTACAGTATCCAAAGGGTTTCCAAGAAGCTTTCGCGCGCGCTTGAAGAAAGCCCCTCCTGCATGCTGGTCTGATCGATGGAAAGCCGCATGATCAACAGACGTAGCCAGGGCGAAGCAGACATGATAAAATGCCAAGCGTCGGTGAGTGTCTTCAGTCGTCACTGCACTCATCGAAGGGGCTGCAGATGTGGGAAGCTTGCTGAGATCGCCCCACCCTGTACGGTATCAGTGAAAGTACCAGCGATGACCGGCGCATAGCTTACAGTATATCCCGCCGGAGAGAAATTCGCCGTTGCCATCTTGAATATATGCTCGTAATTGGGCCAACATCAATGCCATATCTTCCTGATCGGGTAGCCATAGAGGATCCACACTTGGATTGGGAATTGGTCTCGAGTCGTAGGTCTGATATGTTCCGATTGAAGCAACGAATGAAGACCCATCCGCAGACTCAGGCTGGAAGGTTAAAGGAACTAAGGTAAGCATGAATTGTTTCAAGTAATCCAAAAATGTCGCTCCAGATGTTTCGCCAAAAAATCTCGGGGTCCCACAAGGATCAACAAGCAGGCGGCCGTCGTTCGCATCGGCTTGATCCAGTTCCATTGACACAGATAGGAAAGTCGGTGCGGTTGAACGCCCTGGCACGCCATGGTCGAGCTGGCCAATGAGTTCAGCGGCTTCTTCAGGTGCGGCAATCTTGAACCCCGTCTCGAGTGCTGCACATCGCTTTCGCAAACGTTCGAGCTCGTCTCTCAAAGAGTGCTTATCCGATTCGGGTGCTGGATACTCACATTGTCGTGAGGATTTGGTGCATCGCTGGCACGGCTGTTCTCCAGAACACCGAACCCGACGAACGTTGCACGCGTTGCATCTACCCTCTGCAGGTTAGCGATGAGTCCCAGAAGGCTTAAGCTTAGACTGCCCAGAATTTGAGCAATGCGCGCGTTCTCAGTGCTGCAAACGAGCCATGCTGACGTATGCAGACAACAAATGCTTGGGCGCCATCTATCGACATCTTGGTACCATGGCACCAAGAAACCGCGACCAATACCAAAGCGAAACACGGAGGCTGGGACTATACTCACGCTCTTACGACGCGCTTTCGTAATGACGGATCGACCTTGTGTCTTCTTGGATTAACGGGTAGTCGCTGTGGCTGGGGAGAGGAACTTTGGGAGGATGGTGTCAAGGTGGACTGCATCTCGGGCCGAACGGTTCAAGTTTGTCGCAGTATACCTGGTACTGCCATGGGTTGTGTGGAGAGAGATGTGGGTGAGGGACGGTAGCACCGAAGAAGGGAAGACGCGAGAGGTGCCGAAAGCGTGCAGCGCCTCTCGGACCCCACAAGCCTAGTTAAACGGCACGTCACCGCCATCGTTATGTTGAGATGTCTAGAGACAAGTTTACAACTGTCGCTTTCATGAAGGCGAAGAGGTAAGAATCGCGAATGCGATAAAAGAAACCTTTGCCACATGTTCATTCAGAATCACGATCCAATCATAGGATGTGGGTGTGCTTCCATGGCGAACGGCCGGGGGAATGGCAGGGTTGGCGGACTAGCCTGTGGGACTCTGCTGCAGAGATCATACCACCCAGCACCACAATGCATGCCTACACGGAGGATACGAGCGGAGTGCCAAATCCGTAGGTTTTTTCTTTTACATGAGCGTTGGTAATCATCATGGACATAGTTGTAGCAGTGATGTTTTACGCTAGAACTACCGACGTATACAAAGCGCGCGCCAGTGGGGGGAAAGAAAAGAAAAGTTTGATATTAGAAGCTTCTATACCAGCAATGGGTATAGAAATCAGATTAGACGCGGCTGGGACATCGATTCATAGGACGCCACACGGTACGGATCGAAAGGAACCCGTGGGCTAATGCGTGTCAAGAATAGAAAAAGAAAAGAGAGAGACGAATTGCCGGTGAACGCGAACGCGACCTCGGCCTCGTCACGTATCGTAAGGGCTCACTTCTCCAAATCCACGGCTAATTGCCACCTACAGGCCGTCCGTATCATGTATTTCGCCTCCTCTTCGCTCATCCAGTTCATTTCTTCATCCCCGTTCCACTTGATTCCTACAATCTTTCCAGCGCCCTCGCCCTTTGTATCCATGACCACGAACAGTTCTGCCACCTTCAGTCCAGTCCAACTTCGGTGGAAATGGACTTTCAGTTTTCCTGTCTGATCAGGACCCTCGCTGTATATATACCACTTATCATCCATGTCCTTTGGTGCATACCCAAGATATAATGAGTATATTTGCGAGGGTGGGAGGAAGATATTCCATGAGGTTATGAGGGGCTTGCCAGGAAACGGCATGGTTGGTAAAGCACTTGGAAGTACGCGTCGCCGCGGTTCTGGAGATGGTGGGGGTGTGAATTCGCTGCGGACGTGTCGATTTGATGGTAGCTCGATGCGTTGGATATGTGCAACCATCTTGGGTTGTTGCGGTTTCGACGCATCGATGGCTATGACAGTGCTCTTGTTTGCGGGCGACGGCGGTGGTGTAAGGAGGTAGGACGGTGCATGTGAAGGACGGCGCTGTAACCTTCTCGGCGATTGTGGATTGGGTGACTGTAAACTGGGCGAATATGAACGAAGGCCTTCGTTCATTAGAAAAGGCGACGGAGGAGCGTCGCCTCGATCTCGTCTTGAGAAGCGCCGGAATAGTGACTTCTTTCTAGAAAGCGGCTGTGGTGATTCGAGAGCCATTGTCTTCAGTATTACCCCACCTGCGATTCTTCTTATTATGTCCTGGCTGTAAATGGCAATCCTCCAATATGATTTCAATGGCGAAACGAGAGTATGAATCAAAGTAATAGGCTTGTCCGTCTCACAACGACAAGTGGGGAAGAGGAGGTGCACCGTGCAAGACAAATACGATGGTAGTACTCAGCCGCTCCCCTCGCGAGGGCTGAGTCTGGCTTTATTTAGCATGCACATTCCAAACTGCATGCGGACAAGCGAACACGCAGCAGCGCACCTAGATCCACTCCACAGGCACGGAACATGAGAACTCCTGCATGGGGTGGGCTGGCAAGCCTGAGTAAAGATTATGGCGCGTGATCGGCCTGAGGATGGCTGGAAAGAAGTTCTGGTGGTGGGCCGGCAATGGCAAGCGTCATGACCCAAACTTTGACGCGGGAAGCGCACGGCCTTTGCTGAGAAGTGCCCGATATAGCGCATCATCCTTCTCTTGGTCGAAGCGCCCATGGAACTTTATCATCGATTCGTTTGGTTCTCGGGTGAAACATCTCCTAGGCGTTTTCCTCCATTACGAACCTTCTCGTACCCTGGGTCGTGAGCGTGATGGCTGTGTTCCCTAGGATCCTTCGCATACGTGTACCTCCCCACCAGGGTCGCTTCGCCAGCCTGCAAGCACGGCGATCACATCGGCTCCTCAAAGCCGAGCGTGCCCACGAACATAGGTTTCATACATATCGCGATTGCACAATCAAGCCAGTACAGATGACTAGTGTGTGCCGCAGATAGCCCAGTTAATTGCCTTTGGTGCCGCAGTCTTGGGTTTTAGCTACTAACAAGGTCTGGTAGGCCCAATCACAGTTCCTTTATCACATCTCACGATCTGTGCTAAGCAAAGCTAACAATGGGTGGTTGGAACGCCAACGTAGCTCTACGACATGATCGATGTGACGGGTGGGGCGATCGTGACCTGTACGAGATTAGCTGGATTCCCACGACAAAATCAAGAGCACAAACGTGGCACAGGGTGTTCGCATCCTATTGAAGGCCAACAGCATGCCGCCGGAGAATTGATGGCGCAGTCTCTGGGTCGGCGTTTACACCCGCCTAGTCGGCCAGTTACCATAACGCTCTCCTGGGTATGCTGGGCGGAATGATCATTGATTCATGAGTTGAGCTCGTCATGATCATCAGAGCCCATCAGCTTGCTGGTGAGCAAACTCTACTATCATCTCTACAATAAGGTCTGGTCACACAGTTGCGAACAACACTCTCTAGAGTGGCGATATCCTCCAGTGGCCATATCCAGCATGTCCATGTACAAGAAACTCTAGGATCAGAGTGATGCGGGGTGACAGCTTAGTGTGAATGCAGTTGTGTGCCCATGGTATAAACGAGACGGGTACGACAGCCAGCCACACCTGATACTAGCCGGAGCTACTGACAATTTGCCGTAGTCCGCATTGTTCGCTGTTCAACTACAGGCCATCTAGAACATCATGTAGTCCATCTATTGAGCGGCTACGAAAATTCAGCCGCAAGGGATCAGCGTAGTACATCACAGACAAAGTTGTCCAGACCGGCTACAAGCTCAAGTCAGAAATATTCGCGTTTGCAAGCATGACATTTGGTCTAGAACAAGCAACAGTATTCCATTGTCCAATCAAACAATCGTCTCTTTCTGATCTGTTGACCATGGCTTATTTGGTAGCCCAGATTCACTCCAACTTCAGCACGTTCACATCGGCGCTTGGAAAAATTCACGCTACCCGGCATACATAGCGTACTAGAGTTGGAATACACATTATATTTGGGCCACATTTTGTTCTCGCATGACCAGCTCCCACAGTCGAGATCAAGGAGACTCCAGGCGGATAGAGCGTAGACGCCTTCGCTAAGGTCATTATTAGTGATTGTGGCTTGTACACTGGAACCATGATTTGAAAAAGGAAGTCCAGACTACATCAGAAGGTAACAAGAAAGACTTACTTCTCACACGACCAACTCATTTGCACAGTCAAGTTGTAGACCTTCGGCTCTGTCGTATCAAAATTGAAAGTCGCGCTATTTGTCCAGCACCAGTCGTCGTCCCTCACTTCTCCTCCAGCAGGCGCGAAGTCGCATTCATAGCTGATAGAGGGGCTGAAAATGGCGAAAGAATTCGAGTTCTTAGCACTGCACGCAATAGCAACTCCAACTGCGCTGTTAATCAAGGTGAAGTCGAGAAGGCCTTGTCTTGGACCTTGGGCGGAGGGAGATACCATCAGGTAGTACGAGGATAACTTTATGTTTTCGATGGAGAGAGAAGGGGAATCAGCTCCAGCTGCCGTAAAGAGGGAGAGAGGAGGAAGGATAGCGAGCACAATGGATGAGTGAAACATGATCGCTGTAGGCTTCGTAGATTTACCCTGATTGCGTGAAACTGGATGGCAATGTTGGTGGAGGCTGAATACAAGAGGTGACTGCCCAAGGCTATAAGTAATGTGATTGCGTAGCCTACTTTAAGTCGATAGTGATAAGTAATCCGCCAAGCATAGTTGGCAAGGTGACACGCCGAGAAGGAGTACTTTGCTACGAAAAGCCACCAGTTGCAAGACGGCGGTCGTGTCCTCTAGTTGAGGAATCGCTTGGCCGTACGTTTTTGCTGATTTGGATAGACATACCTGTCACATGTGTTACCTTTGGGAAAGCCTGCTATATACAATTGGTACCATAGACAAAGAAGCATTGGAGTACCTACAATTAGAATCTTTGGCGACAGAAAATGCTGGAAATCAAGGCAACGTAGTAATTTTGCGCAAATCTGATGTACGAACAGAGTCAATTCGGTCGTGTTATGGAAAAGCAAGCCCAGGTTCCAGCTTCGAAGTCAAACATACCGTGTCCCGTAAGTTACCTACGGTATCCTCACTTGGTAAGCTACCGGATGGTCGAGCATTACACATGCTAAAAGTTCAACTCATCCTACTCCTTGTAGGTGATAGTTTTCATCCTCAAGAACTCTTCAATACCCCAGTGCCCGTTGAATCGCCCAAATCCACTTGCCTTCGCACCGCCATGCGGTAAAGTCCACTCGTCATGCACTGTCATGGAGTTGATATGAATAGCTCTGTGTCTCTTTATTAGCGATCAGATTTCAGAAGTAGTAACGTATGATCCACATCATGCGTTATTTGCAAAACTTACCCGCTTTCAATCTGCTTGGCAATGCGCAGACCGCGGCCAAGGTTCTCTGTGAATACAGCACCAGAAAGACCGTAGTCGGTGTCATTAGCGATCTCGATAGCTTCCTCATCGCTAGAGATCTCTATGACAGAGACGGATGGTCCAAAAGATTCGGTGTGGAAAAGCTCCATGTTCTTGTTCACGCCATCAACGATGATGGGACGCATGCGTGTTCCGGAGGTTTCGTTCGTCTCTGGGTGTTTTTCATCGCTTTCGTGGTCACCATGTACGACTTTGGCGCCATTCTTGACTGCATCTGCGACAAGGCGTTTGTTCTTTTCTACACCCGGCGCAGCTACGAGAACCGGCGCGGGCTTGTCGCCGCCGAAGATACCCTCCACGGCGCCCTTGAAAGCTTCGATGAACTGTGGCTTGATGTTCTTGTGTACCAGAATGCGTTCTGAGCTCATGCAAATCTGGCCTGAATGCAGGAAGGCACCTAGTGCACATTGTGTCGCTGCTGTCTGCAAGTTGGCATCGTCGAGGACAATGGCGCTCGCTTTGCCACCTAGTTCGAGCAGAACAGGTTTGAGGTTCTTGCCAGCTGTCGATGCGATTATGCGACCAACGGCGGTAGAGCCAGTGAAGTTAATCTTCTTGATAGCGGGCTCCTCAATTAGGGCAGTTGTCACCTGCGCTGCATCCTCGGGACGATGGAAGAGGACATTGAGCGCGCCCGCGGGAAGGCCGGCCTCGCTCAAGGCGCTGCCGATAGCCCACCATGTGCGAGGGCAGAACTCGCTACCCTTCAGGATGCAAGTGTTACCCGCAGCGAGAGGGTACAGAATTGATCGCATACCAAGCACATATGGGGCATTCCTGGTACTCACATAAGTTTCCCATGTACGATCATGGATGGGAAGATACATACCAAGGTGCAATGCCCAACACGACCCCATACGGCTCTTTGACGATCAACGCACTAGTACCCTCCTCTTCACAGCTAGGAATATGTCCCATCACGGCGCTCAACCTTCCCGCCACATCTCTCAGCATATCCGCCATCTTAGGCACATTGAACCCGTTGCTAAACATGTCCGCAGCTCCAGTTTCAATCTTCATGTAGTCTGCGAATTCTTCCGCGCGCGCATCGATCACGTCGGCGGCTTTCAAGAAGATATTGCGTTTGGCGGAATGCTTCATCTTAGACCAAGCGGGGAAAGCAGCTTTTGCCGCTGACACGGCACTCTTGACATCTTCCAGAGAGGCGGCCGAAGAGGTCCATACTTGCTTGTGGGATGAAGGTGATGTTACAGGAAAAGTGGTTTTGGTTGTGACCTCCTTGCCGTTGATGAAGAGGGGTACAACATAGGACGGATCGGGCTTAACAACTGAGGGGTTGGACATTTTTTCTTTCGTATCTCACACTCTTTGTTGCTGTTGGTGAGGTTGGCGTTGCTTCTTCACAATAGAAACAATGTAAAGAATAACGCGACGAGCGGTAGAAGTACCGGGTTGGATGGAAGAAGCTATCTCCATAGTATCCACATTACGTGCGCACCTGCTTCCGATCTCAGACCCTGAGGGCGCGCGCATGGCGAAATCGGCAATTGAGGAACGCGGTTCAGGGGGCGAGTGGACCGGCATGTGGAGACGGCACGGCTCAGAGACGAGTAGACGGAAGAAACCGACACATGAAAACCTCGGGAGGTGGACAAGATAGACATAAACCATCTCATATATTGCCTCACGTAACAGCTTGCTCAGTGGGCGAAAATATTGCGGAATAATTTCATGTCATCGTCACAGCCGCCAAGGCGGGGCTCCAGGTGCAAAATCTGGACGTTGCTTGCAAGGTGCGCGTGTTCAAGGAACGCCTGGAGGTTGTCTGTAATTTGTATAGTGTAAGTGTTCGTTAGCGACGGCTTATGCAAATGTATTACAGTCGCCGTTGTTGCACTCTTCAGACAAAGCTGTAATGACGTCAACTCTCTAGATCAGCGGGGTGTTACCTAGGTATTGATGAACCTCCCGAGGTGTGATCGCAGGTAATTACTTCATTCAAACCAATTCGATCGCAATTTGTTTGAACTAGCGCTCAATAAGGGAAGACAAGTGTAGGTATGAGGTCGAAGGTTTATCCTTTCAAACCGATCGAAATTACTCAATACCATCAGGACTACAGGCCTTCTACGCACACACTACCTAGGTATATGTCTCTCACCGATATTTGTTCCAGCTCAGAGACATGGTCTCAGAACTAGATAGCTCGAGTCTCTTGAAAAACCAACACACGCTCAACATGCTCCTCAAGTATATAGAGAAGCTGTACGCACATTATGCCGCGTCCGTTTGGTAAATGTGCAGTACTATGTGTAGCTTCGCAAGTCGACAACAGATATTTGGTATTTCCTTCCATTAAAAAAAAAGGGGGTAGAGTTTCAAAAGACATCTAAGTGCAAAACTGTTTTGCTTTATAAGGAGGCTGCATCAACTGCTGAGAAGGCACATTGGGCCAGGTAACGTTCGGAGCTGAGAGGTATCCCCCAAAACGAGATTGCTGGGATGTCGTGTAGTAGGCTCCTGAGGACTTCAATAGTCCCAAGAAGCTATAATGTGAGTGTGTAGGTTGTTTAGAATGTTGGTGTTCACTTGTAGTGGTGATACACAAGCCTGACGAAGGAAACGAACCAGGGCACACTTTGTCCCGAACAAGTGTGGTTCATTTCGATGTAGAAGCTCCAAATTTTTTGGCATTGCAGTACTTTTCCGCTTATCCAGGAGAAACTCCTAATTATCACATTTTGGGTGGCAATAAGGATCAGCAAACAAAACCTAATCATATTGAGTTACTGCTCATTTCAAGATCGCTATGCCGAAATGATGCTCAGCAAAGGTAGCCATCATCGTGGGTATTGCTCTTACATTAATCATGATCGCTATACAGATCGATTTCATTTGACGAACGTGATGAATCTGTTGAGTCATCTTTCCAATCAGAAAAGTCCGCGTCCTCGTCGTCTCGTTCCACTACAAAATTTATGCCTTTTTCAACCGAAAAGAGTTCAACAAGGCGTTGCCAATCATACATCGCGAACGATGAGACTACAACTCGAACCTCCTTCAATCGAGGAACATGCGCAAGATAGGAAGAGGCCACATTGTCCAGAGCTTGAAGGTAGTGTTGGTCGTCCGTAGAAGGTCGAACAGGCGTTCGAAACGTCAGCAGCGACGCAGGTAATCTTTCCGTGATTGTGTCGGAGACTCTACTCATCATCATTCCTAATGGGCAGCTAAGCTCCTTTAGCGACACAAAGCCTTCGAGGCTGTCACGAAGATGAATTCCGCTATGTGTCCTTTCTTCTGCGATCGAGTCGCAGAAGATGTAAAGGGTCTCTAAGGAGGCCTTTTGACTATCCAAGGCTTCACACAACGTCTTCAGTCGGTCTCCGTTTGGTATCGGCGAGTCTGACAGGTGATCTAGACATACATCGTATCTGAATGTCTTTAGGCACCGTGCTGATGAGATCAACACTTCCAGAAGAAACTTAGTGTAGTAGGTACATTCCAGTTCAAGCTCGTCCAGATCGTTACAGGCTTGGGGAATAAGACGCTGCAGTTTGAGTGCCGTTCTTTCGCCGTGTTCGCGATGACTTGCGCATATGTTGCAATCCGCCATACCATATTCGTGAACCTCGCGCAATTGCAGCTTTCGTAATGATTGAAGTCGGAACAAAGGTGCGATGTCACTCAAGGATGTCGTTCTTGCTTCAAGTTTGATTGATCGTAGATGTTCGAACCGATGAGTCTGTCTGGATAGAGTACCCGCTGCCGCCTTGCTTATGAGATCGAACCAGGCGCGGCGTCGCGATCGATCTCTTGCGATGTCTAAGATGCTGAGATGTGTGATATTCGGGATATGCAATAACATCGCGTTTTGCAATGCTTCGTCGTTACTACGGTCTTCGTTGGATTGAGTCGCCCATTCTTTCCAGTCCGACGTACCAAGCGCGCGCAGTCCTTCTTTAATAGTTTTCTTGTCCTTCGCAGTTGGAGCATAACGCCGACCCTTGCGACATGTCCACAGGCCGAATGTGATGTCCACATCGTGAACAAATTCCGCAAGCTGCGGATTAAGAATCATAGTACGAAGAAAAGTGTAAGGCTCGCAGAAATGGCTATTGTACTTAGTATAGAGCATATCAACGACAATCCGGTAAAAGCGCCGACTGGTCAATGCCAAATTGACCAGTGTAGGAAGTTGGAATTGGTTGAGGTCTATACCTGGTAGGTAGCCCAGTATTTCAAGAATCAACTCATCAGGAAGATCAGTCAACGTCGCAAGCGACTTAGCTGTACGAGATCTCAAGCCATTGTTCTTGAGTTTACGCTTGGTAGCGCGTCGACGCTTTGCATCTTGTGACGGAAGTAGCGGGAAGTCGCGCTCATTGATGATCGGCATTGTATGTGGCGACGCAGTTTCATTGGGACTGGCGACAGGCGCAAATCGTATAATGACGAGCAATATGGATCTCGGGCCTTTTGTGATTTTAAAAGGAGTATGCCAACTGAATTGGCGATTGCGAAAAGGTTGAAGGGTGGCTGAAGTCAGTGGAAAGCAGGTGTTGGGCGTGTCAACACGGGTTTTGCGCTAAGTGGGCCTAATCAATCGACGCCCTACCCTGCCCTTCGCCTCGTGGTTGACGGCAACACCTAACGCCCTCCAGGTTTTACAGCCGTGCAACCAATACCTCGCGTCCTTACCTTTCGCTACCTGGAATCTCTCTACGCGTCGCAAGAGCGCATTGGACACGTCCGAAGTGACCGCTCTACAACGAAAACCTCGGGATCGAAGGTATCATTTCATCACTCGAAGCTGCGCCACCCGTTCCATCTAGTTCGCTTTCTTCGCCATGGAGCGCCTATCAGAAGAATTGCTAGACCACATAGTGTCTGAAGTCACCAACCCTTTGCCGAGTAGACATAAACCACTCTACAACGACCTTCTCAGCTTATCGCTGGTATCCCGTAAATTTTGTCGCATCGTAGAGCCGTATATCTACCGCTCTCTGATCATGACCGCGAATAATGGAGAAAAAATGTTACGAACAACGAACACCCGTTCTGAGCTGCTACGACACGTTCGGGCCGTTTTCGTGGAGCAATATTGTCATGTTGCTGATGAGATTCGAGACTTCATCATGCACCTACCCAATCTGCAAGAGCTGGACTTGGACATCATGGGTTCCTTCAAAGAATGTGGGCTATCAGATATCGTACCAGTATTGAAGTTACGGACCTTGACCACTCTGCGCCTTTCCGGTGTTGCAGCGAGAGAAACCGTGGCGATGTCTTTAGACGACTGGAAGTTCGAGAACAATACGGTCACTAGCCTGGACCTCTCTTTCTTCGAGCCCCAGGATGGGGAGGAACTCAGTGAAAAAATCCGGATCTTCGCGGCGGTTTTCCGCAACTTAAGATCTTTGAAGTTGCACGCCAACTACCAGTGGAATACTCACATTCCTATTTTGACTGGCTTTACGTTCCGCTGCCTCGTTTACTCATTCAAGCACGCCTTCGAGACAACTCTTCGCGAATTTAGCTTTGGGTACAACGATGATTATGGCCATTCGGAAGAGTTTGAGGTCTTAGGCCACAGTCTCGGTGCAAGGGAAATACTGAAAGCGTCGCGGCTAGAGAATCTCAAGATAGACACAATCTGTTTGCAAAAGGCTAACCAAACAAACAAGCTAAGGAGTCTGTTACTTGAACCTTCGTGTCTACCTACGTCCTTACGTACACTGTACGTGCGTCATATCGTTGCCACGGGAAACCTAAATCCCGAGGAAAGGAATCTCATGCACTCAGACGAAGCTCAGTGTTTGTCACAGCTAGTGAATCTTGCGTCGCGAAGATCGCGTTTTCCTAATCTGCAGAAACTCACACTAGCAATATCCCTACCTCCATTTTTTGAAGAGGTTGCTTCCAGGGTTGTAAAGATCCAAGCCCGGAAAGCTAAAGTGCAGTTGGAATTAATGTTCATGTAAAGTTATGTGTAGAGCTGCTGCAGCTGCGATCGCTGACGATTGATTAGGCCTGAGCGGGACCACGTCAGCCATGATGTCTCCAGAGCTTGGCCCGAGTATGACCATGCTCGAGATCCTCGGAATCCATCCTATGATCAAACAATCATCCGTCGCTCCTAGCTGTGATTTCTTCACCACATCCGCGACTATCACCAACAATATCTTGCATACCGATGCTGGTTTACATGCAAGCTCGGATCTCTGTGGCTGTACTGTCGACAGGGCTGGCGAGCAGCGGGGCCTCTGACTACTGTCTAGGTGGATTGATAAACAATGTCGAAACTGTGCCACAAGACTCGGTCCTGAGAGTAAGCTCAAACGACGTCCGAGCTGCAGTGCCTCAAAGATCGCCATCGGCTTCATGGGAGGAAGATCGCCGGATCCGAGCGCTAAAATCCGATTGGTTGTCTATACGAGGTTACGAATCCATTCAGCCACCTTCAGCGCCAACATTGCGAAGCCGCAGCGACGTATCGCAAGCAGTGCTGGAAGAGTCGGGCAATGCAGTCTACGAATACGCGTACAACTGGATCAGACAGAGCCTAATCTATATAAGTGCCACCCATGGACTCGATGCCGTGTCCATTCCACACATACAGGAGATTATTAGATCCAGCAAGATTCGACAATCCACACTTTACAGTATAAGATCTACTGTCTCCACAGCAGTAACCCCGTATCTCCACAGTACTATGTGTCGCGCACTTACTCTCTCCACGTCGAAACGCGACCAAAATACACCAAATGCAGCAACCGCTAAACAACCAATTATCGGCGGAAATCTCAAGACAGGCCTGGAAAAGCTTACACGGGCTGTAGAACGAGGAGTCGACCGTCAAATCTTGAGCGCTCAAGTGCGGACTTATGGCACACCTCCGTCGTCCTCTCAATCCTCGGAACAAACAACGAACATTGGCTCATGTAACACGAAGCCGATTATCTGAGCGACGAGGGGACTTTATCGCGTAAACCACTATCTCCATGACGACACCGAGGGCCTGTGAAGGCTCGAACTCTGAAGTACAAACATTGTCCCTGGATCAGAAGACCAATATTATCGTGTACGAGGATCGATCTGGGTCGTTGCATATTATGTTTGTATACAACATATCGAGAGGATAGTCGTGTTGGTAAATTGAGCTGCAGAGTAGTCTTTGTCGGTTGTGAGATAAGTTTATGTGCATTCATGTAACATTCGATGGCAATCGCTTGTATTTTTAGTGTATTTTCAAACTTTAGAACCCCTTTACCTTTCCGATATTCTTGACAAGATTTGAACGTGCTAAGCTTGTCCTTTGAGTCAGTCCAATAGTGCAGTATGAATCGAGATATCGTAGCCTGAGCCACTTAAGAACACAGCAAGGATAAGTAGGAGAGATTGACGATTCTAGTGCGCACATTTCACATGCGCAGCCTGATAATGTTATTGATGTTAGATAAATGAGGAGTGGCAAGTATCCTAAGCGGATTTGCGCAACGTCGCAAGCTTAAAATGCCGTTGTACTCCAAGTGTCACGTTCGTCGTATTGCGGCAGACCAAGAACAATTGCACCACGGAGCAAAATAGCCAGCTACTGCCGTGAAGGCGGAGAGCAACAGAGTTCATAGTCTAGAGTTGCGAGCCCCACTCGGGTTACCGCTGTCTGACTCCACCCACATCCACATCCATCGACTTGAGAGTGCTGGATGTATTCCCGTGGTCGGATTTGTGAAACCCCTTAGGGTATATATATACACCAATCTTTCTTCTCTCTATCAATTGCACATCAGTTCAATCACCAGCATCGGTGGTTTAGTGGTAAAATTAGCCGTTGCCATCCATCACAGGAGAGTTTCGGCTAGCCCCGGGTTCGATTCCCGGCCGATGCATTTTGCTTTTTGTATCCTTTTTTGCATCTACATCTAGAGGTCGGGGTAGTTTAGGGGTAGTTTAGGAGTAGCGGAAATGGTCGAGTGAATTTGGATACATGAGACTCGATAACCGTAGACGCCCAATGTTTTTGCCCATCCTACAAACATTGTCTGCCGATACCACGGCAGCATTGCGAGCATTACGATGGGCGCATGATCTTAAAGTTGTTAGGGTGGCTTGCAACTACAGATTATGATTAGATGGCAAGTGGCGGACCTCTATACACACCATCGGGCTTATACCACAGGAAAGCAGAGATGCATTCATATAGCTACTGATATAGGAGTACAGCGTCGCATCGTCGCCGGAACAAACGTCCCTCGATATGGATGCTTGTTGTGAATATCCTGCCTTTCTAGTGGCCGAAATCCGCAATTGGCACAACAACCGCCTACCAGATCTGAGGTGTGATGTTGAGAAGGAGCCTACCACTCTATATGTGTTTCCAACCTTTGTTTGTGCACTGAGAGAAATAGGTATGGTACTCCGTCTCATACTATCGGGGTGCACGCAGACGGCTCGATATACATTCCCTTACTGGGCGATTCCCAGTTGACGAGTCCACTACGACCCCAAAGCTTGTTGCAAGAAGCTTCCACATTATCATACCAATGCACCAGCTGTTCATAGTTGGCATGACAGTGAACGCGACGAGAGCTATGGAAGGGAGTGGTAGACTAAGCCGCATTCAGAGCTAGCGCCAACCACCAGTGCTAAGCGACACTCGAAATTCCCCAGTGTCGCAAACCGACGACATCGACCACCAACGAAGCCTCAACCAAGACCACCCGCCGTCAACACACAAATCGATCAAAATGGAGAACGAACGCGGAGAGCTCGTCGACCTTTACGTCCCCCGCAAAGTAAGCCAAATGCCTGCAATCGCAATGAATGTCTGCTAACATGATACAGTGCGTGAGTATCCCACGACTAGCTACCTGACCCCGAAACGCGATACTAATATCCTCCAAGTCGGCCACCGGACGCATCATCAGGGCCAAGGACCACGCCTCTGTCCAGCTCAGCGTTGGCAAGGTTGACGAGAACGGCCGCTACACCGGCGACAACCAGGCCTACGCCATCTGCGGTTTCGTTCGCGCCATGGGTGAGGCCGACGACAGCTTCAACAGGCTCGCACAGAAGGACGGCTTCCTCAAGTCCGTCTGGAGCGCTAGCCGGTAAATGGTTGGGGATATGGAGTTGAGGTATGCACATTGCGACTCGGGCGAGGTGTCTGGGCTGCGGCTGACCGGAAGCAGGAATTCGGAATCTGAACTGCCCTCCGAGGGCGCAGGCATGCATTTCACGGCGACTTAGGCCTTCATTTCCTTTCTCCTGCGGATCAACGATATCACGAGGAATGGGAACCGGTTGAGACATGAATACCATCAAATTCACAAACCCTGTCACGTCTCATGCGCCTCCGCAGCCTCCGCCAAGACTCGGCTGTGATGTGTACTGTCGAATTTGTGAAGTCATGACGACGGCTAGGAGTGCTGCTTTCATGTTCGCTATACTGGCAATACATTGGTACATATGCTTACTTTGCAAACTGATTACGCGTCGTTTCTAGGTACATGGATCAACGCCTGCAGAAAAGCACTTACTCCCTGCCCCGATTCTCCGTTGCTGCCCAAGTTGCTACCCATCGCACCACATCCGCATGGGAGAACCGTCAAAACTTATAACAGGCATTGTGTGCGACATGTACATGGATAGCGTACCGACGCAACACAGAGCAAGAGCCTGTAATACACGGCCGCGTGGTCATACGCACTGTGTCTCTGCTGCATGCGAGGAAATTGTTTTGTTAACAACATACAAGCCCCAACGTGGATGTCCCTGAAGCCTACACTACAGTATGGTACAGCGTGCGAACTGACGCGAGTATACCTGACCCTCTATATCGAGCAGCATGACATGTAAGGCGGGCACTATCACTGTGTTCTGGCCCAATGTACCGAGCCAGCCCACCACACCTCGCTAAAACCAAAAGCCCCACGGACAACGTCTGCCAATGACCTGCTAAGCGTGGACCCGACAATGCGGGTGGTGCGATTGCTGTGTAACATTAGACGTAAATGAGCAGAAGTCTGGACACCCACTCGTGGTACTGAGGTTACATGTGACGATACTTATCAGTACCGGAAGACAAGTATCCAGCGCCTATCGGTTTGCAGCAACTAAACGTCGGTTACCGATGGTGCCGAAGATGCTCCATGCTGTTAGTTCCAGGGGATATTGGTAGCCACCAATATACTGTCGCTGAAGAGTTCTCTCCATACAATCCTTGCAGCGTGGATCTTACGCGCAGTACTGATCCTCAACAGAGTCGTATATTGTATCACTGGGATTGCGGGGATGCAGCAACGATGCTTGGCAGCGGTCCGCTGGGAATGCACAGAATGTTCACCGATGACGAGGCTTAGCGACCGATCAGATGAGTGCATTGCATTTGCGTGCATAGGGTGTGGCATGAGGCGAAAGGTACATGTGTGTGGTACTGAGGGCTGGTCATGTAGTACAGTCTTCGTCTGCCTCATGTAGATCACTTGAACTGGACGGCCGGGTATGAAGGAGGATCAACCGAGCCTCGGTAACGTCGGTGCGTTGACTCTCTTCATGTTCTTAGATTGTGTGGAGATATACAAGTGAGAAGCTAATATAGTATCTCTTTGACCAAGTGATACTATACACCTTTTCCACACAAAAAGCGCGCATTCCAAGACGGACCTATCATCAAACTCGATGCCAGCGTGAATTACTAAACATGAGCTGGTGACCTTCAAGAGATCGAGGCTCTAGGCTCAAGTATTTTGCTTTTCCCGTCTAGAAGTATATGCGGCTATACACACCTTGTAATATGATTGAATGGATGCAAGTCGCATGACAACGGTAAGGCTGCAGGGCGCTAGGCTACGTTTTGTTTCCGAGTGGATACAGTACACGCGGAAGGTACCATCCATGCGAAGTAAGGCAAGTTCGATTTTGCCGCAGTCGAACGCGATATGATGACATAATGTTGAGGAAAATCCATAGCTGTAAGCGCGGCTATTGATAAATCCCATAGCGGTTCAGGTCCGCTCAGAGATTGCCGCTGTCCAAATACCCACCGCCTCTCCAAACCCAAGCATCGTCACCGAACTACCGAACAAGTACGTAGTATACACATTAATTCCCGCTCGCTACCAGAATACACGTGGCAGACCCACGTACTTTCAAGTCAGCTTCCCGCATCCCGGGGAAGCGGGCTGTCGCTTCAAAGGGGGACAGTCTTACATGTCTTGGCGCGCATACAAGCGGTGTGATTATGCAGTATGCGGGCAGGTCCATCAATGTACACCGACGTATTGAAATGTGCGGATCCGACTTATTCTTCGACACAAAGGATGCAGAATTTGATGTGTGGTGATGTCAGACCGGACTCTGCGGGTCGGACGTAGATAGTAAGTGGATGAGTGTGCACAGTGGATGGTAGTCGTCGGGCCGATTCACAGTGGTCGAGAATTGTCGCGGGCCGGAAAGTGTCGCACTGCGGATGTCGCACTGTATAGGGACGACTGCGACGTTCCTCATTCATCGACGAGTCGGTGTTGTGGTCCCAGAATTCGGCTGCTGTTGATCTGGAATAGTATCAAGAGCAGCATTCCGAACCGCGGACACGGCTTTACTCTCCCCCACCTTCCAATCGTCACCTTTGCGCACGATCTTCGATCGGTCCTTCTCTGCTTTCTTGAGTAGCATTTCCTGAATCTTTGTGTCGCGGCGTTTGCCTTGGACACAGTCGCAAAGACAGCCCTCGGTCGGACAGGCACCTTCTGATAGTACCGGGTCAGCAAACCATGTTGATAGACAATTTGAATGCCCTCCATGTCCACAAAGTGGGCACCACGTCCAGAGTGTAGCTGCAGGCGGCGACCAATTGGCGGTAGTGGTCGGCGAGGGACCATCCGCGACCTGATCGTCATCATGGTCTGGATGCGACATGAGGGACGATCGTTGTCTTTTATGTCCTTTATCCTTGAAGGCCGAGCGCGACTTCGCCTTCGATTTCTTCTTTGCAGTGATCGATTCGAAAGCCGGGTATTTGGCCCAGCAAACCGGGCAGGGTGCCTGCGTTCGCTTGCATGATTCGCATCGCATCTTGTCTCTAGGGTTGTTGATCGGTGACTTGCAGCTTAGGCACAGTAGGCCAACTTGTGTTTCTTTCAGCGCTTGCTCGTAGACGGCAGGATATGTCGGATACGCTAATCGACGGAGGGTAGCGGCGGAATTGAATAGCGACAAGGATTGTAGCTGCGCATGGTAGGTGTGGAGGATGGACTCTGCTTGGTAGGGATTGATACCAGTAGCTATCAGTTGGCTCAATTGCGTCGAGAGTATGGCTTTTGCTTGTGCTTGAGTTAGACCTAAGGAGACAAAGGTATCACTGAAGGCGTTCAAGACGTCTCCCACATGAACATCTGGAGTATCAGTGGGGCCGTGAGTTTGTGGTAACAATGGGGCTAGAAGCAAAAGGAGAATCGAACTGAACTGTGCATCCGAAGCATCCGTATGGTAATCGAGAAGATGATTCAGCAGTCCAATGACGGAATAGGGGGAACCGACTTCGGCATCAACGTGCACAGCCTGAAAGTCAGACACCAGTAATCCTTCCTCGGCTGCTGGGTCGAGAATCGGAGGCGCACCCCCGGACACATGTGGTAATGGAGCGGGTGGCTTAGGGACATACGGCGATCTCAAGTCCTCGAATACATCAGGCACAATGGTTCCGCTTGCCTCCATTTCAGCGTTGAATTCGAACGATGACGAGGAGATACTCGTGAGCGCTTCGGAATCAGAACTGTCGTGACGGAGCAGTTGGTTATTTCGTCGCAGATGTTCCATATCGCGAACAGCTCTTTCTCCACTGTCAAACCCATCCGCCGAACTTGGTGGATATGTCTGGTTTGCATGAGCGATACTTCTGCCAATAGGCACTGTTGTTGGAGAAATCGAGATACTCTTGCCTAACTCTCGATCTCCAGTGTTCCTTGGCTTTCCAAAGCTGGAGTGTTCCTGCACAGCTTGCCAGTCATCTGACAAGGACTGCTCTTGGCCTACTTGTGAATTGGTACTAGCGAAGGAGCTTGGCATGGAATTGCCCCTCTGAGAATCCGAGGACGCAGAGAACATGGTAAAGCTTTCACCAGAATCATGTCGCTCTAGTGGGGGAGGCACGTTCATGTTAGCGCCATGTGCGCTGTTCGGCGCGAGACTCAATGGGATTCGGGGCGATGCGCGGTAGCTGCCGACCAAAGCACGGCGTTCGTCAATGTCGTCTCCCGAGTGGTACCATTGTGGTCCACTGAACGTTCTTTGCGACGGTGCGAGTGTTTTGTTCGCGTCGACAGGTGGTCCAGTAACAGCGGGCGGAAGCTGATCAATGTCCTCCTGATCAATATCGAGCAAGTCTGGTCTATGAGTGTTGTTGACAGCTTGGTTCATAACTGGACGAGCAAGAGGGGTTGCGAGATTGGACGTGCTCTCTCGCATCGATGGCGATCGGGACGGTGATGCCGGCTTCTCTAGCGTACCCAAGATAGCTCGCACTGCAGGATTTGGGGGGATCGTCAAGCGCTTTTCGTGTGGCTCCATGTGCTCAGAGGAGATTTGGTGCATCTTCTCAGACGGTCGGAGCGCTGTGTTCTGCGATTGTAGCCTTCTTCGCTGTCTGTGTGACTCGGCACGTCGTCGTGTCGCCACAGCAATGGACGTACCAACGAGTCGCCATGCCTGCGCGAGCCTATAGAAGGCTGCCCGCTGTGCGTACTCGGCGTTCTGCTCAAAGATCCTCTCCAGCCGGAGGAAGGAATCCAAGTCAGGTGGATCGGAAAGAGGTATGGTCTTATACTTCTGTGCGAGATACTCGAAGATCTGAGGGTTGGCCACGCCTGGCAATATGCCTCGTATTGCGACCTGATTCGGTCTGAATGACTCGCTATAGGCGACCATAGAATCACTGAGAAACATGACTTTGGGTGCAATGTCAGAGGGCGGGGTACTGCTAAACGATTTGGTTGACCTGTTACTGGCGGTGCGACCATGATGCCGCTTCATTGACGACATCAGGAAGCTGTCATCTAGGCTATCGTCCGCTGAGCTTCTAAGACTCCCTTTCTCAGGGCTATGGCGGCGTCTTGCACGTGGATCACCAAGGTACGTATCGTCGGGATATGCCAAGCCTGTAGAAGACGGCTGCCGAGACCTCTTCTGGGCAACAGCGGCGACTTCTCCACTTGGCGATACTGCAAGAGCCTGCAGGTTGCGCCGATCTACGGTCTTTGGGGCGTGATGGACGTCGTTTTGCTGGAAAATGCCCTCCTTCCCCACAGTCCACAGGGTGTCACGCGAGTGCCAAAGCATATCGGAGGGAGCACTAGGAAACTTATTAATCTCCCGAAATGGCAGGAACGGTCGACGGAAGTCCCACACATGGATGACGGAGTGTTCGCGATCATAAGACGTGGCGAGCTGTGTGCACTGGTAAACGCCCTTTTCGTGGTACTCATCGGACCAGTACGGTGGTCTCCAGCGCGCTTGGTAGACTGGGAACGGTGTGTGCAGGACGTAAGCAGCTTTCTGGCGGCGGCCAGTGATGGAGAAGTCCCAGACCTTGACCGTTCGATCGACGCCAGCACTGATTAGATGCTTGCCGTCTGGATGCCAGTCGATGGAAGTGCAGATGCGCTGGTCGTGAGCCGTAATTTTCTGCTTAGGACCCTTGTTATGGCGGAAATCCCATCGCTGGATGGTTCCGTTATCAGTACCGAAAGCGAATTCTACAGCGTCAGTAGGTGACCACTGAACATCACGAATGCCACCGTTCATGCCAGCATAGTGGTCTCGACTGCGACAGACGGTGACGTCTCTGCGCATGTCGCGTAGGTCCCACAGGCGAACGGTGTTGTCGTGGCTCGCAGACAGCAGCAGATGGCCCTGATGAGGGTTGAAAGCCAGCTTGTGTACCTGACGCGTATGCTCGTGCAGTCTGGTGAGCTCGACGCTTGCGCGGTTCAGGTCGTACAGTATGACTTTGCCATTGGCAGCGGCAGTTGCGATATGCGAGCTGAACTGGCCGTGGGACCATTTTACGTCGTGTATGCCCAAGCCCTCGCGCTGGCGGGCATGCGAGTCGGCATAGTGGAGGACAGCAGCACGCAGGTTGGTCTCGTCGACGATCTTGGCATCTTGCACGCGGACAGTTTTCAGAATTTCCTTGCCGGCGAGAACGGCATGGGTACGTTCACGGTTGATGTCGAGGGCAGAGATGTCGAGGCCTGTCTTGTGGCTTGCATCTTGGGAATAGCCTGTGCGGATGCTGCAGAGCCAGAGTTTAGCAGGAGGAGGTGGGCATCAATGGGTAAGAGCGACGGGGCAAACATCAACAACAGAGTGCAGAGACAAAGCATCATGGTGAGAGGGGCAACCAATCAGAGGGGCGGCAATCGGAGCTACTACTGTACAGGGCATGCGCGTACTCGAGGTAAGTGAGAGTGAAGACGTACCCGGCAAGCTTCGGCACTAGAGGGTTCGGAGGGCCGCCATCTGGGCCATGGGCATGCACACTGGGTGGGCGGGATCCATAGGCAGTGGTCAAGGGCTGCGCAACGAAGCGTTCAAAGTACGAGCGCGACTTTTGCTTGGGCAGTGGCAATGGCGGCGCCGGTGGTATCTTGGGCGACGAGACGGCTGACGTGCGACGGTTTTCAGTCATCTGAGCAGCTCGCTAGGCCGGGGCGTGGCAGCATGGAGCTGTCGCTGCTGCTGCTGAAAGACGTGACTTGGTAGCGACACGCCTCGGTGCGGTGCAGACGGTCAAGAGCTCAGGAAGCGTGTAAGTGTAGCAGCAGTGGTAGTGTGACGAGCTGCAGGCTGCTGCAGGACCGACGCTGATGGTGCACGACTCGCCCGGCGTCCCTGGGAGCATGCAGGCCGGGGTTATCGCGAGGTCTGGATGAAATCCATCATCGGCGCGCACGGACAGGCCTAATGCCTGCTGCATGTGCGCCACAAGTCTACTCGTGCTAGCTCTCTCTCGCCCATGGCACCGTCTCAGCGAGCAACATGTCACCGCGTTTCTCTTCCATAACCTCCATCTCCTCCTTCCTATCCTCGTCCCCCACCCGTCTCTGCCACCCGTGAGTCCTCGCATCAGGGCCTCACATTCCCGTGGAGAGAAGCTCCATCATGGCCGGTCCGCTGCTCCAGGGCGACCTCTCCGCCGCCCACAGCGACCACGACCACGAGAGATGGACCTATGCCGGCCCTGTGCGCAACGCCATCGCCGTCCTGCAATATGCCTATCCCATCGTTATGCTCGTCTTCTTTCTGGCTGCCTTCACCGTTCGCAGCATTGCCGCTTCTAAATCTAATTCTAATATCGCCAAACCTACCACAACCGGCCCTGGGGGAAAGCCGCTTCCTGCCACCGATCCTACCCGCAACTTCGTCAAGAAGCTGGTCCACGATGATGTCACGCACACCCAGAAGCGCGTCTTTGAATGGGTCTCGCTGGCCACGGCCTTCACCTTTGTCGGCAACTCGGTCGTAGTCATTGCCCACGCTCTGGCCGAGACGCAGGAGCACTGGTGGGCTGGCAAGTCCGTCGTGGTAGGTAGCAAGCAACAACAAGCACACCCGCGTTCCACCATGTGCTAACTTGTTCAGATTTACCTCGTCGGCGCCTTCTTCGTCTACTGTCTCTTCCTCATCTCCCTCCTCGATTCCAAGCCATCTCCGACCGAGGCGCATCTGGCAACATGGAGTCTGGCAACAGTCCTAGAAATAGTCCTCGTCGCCCTCTCGTTTGCCGTTTATACGCACCCTCACAAGGAGCCCACCGCCGGCCCACCGGCCAAGCGACTACGATTTGGAATGACCCAGTGGGAGTCCGCCGAGGTCGCCATGGACCTACTTCGCATCCTACTGCTCCTCGCACTCATCACCTTCTACGTACTGTTCGTCATAGTGCCACAGCGCAAATCCCAGCGAGAGTCCGGAAGCCCATCTGAAAACACTTCCCTGCTAGGTAGCGCCGATCAAAACGGTCATGCGGAGAACGGTCACGCGAACGGCTCATATGGCTCAGTCCACCCCGTCGGTGGCAAACATCAGCACACCGAAGGTGCACCGCCCGCCTGGAGCAGGCCTACTGGCGCACCTGCGCGCAGTTGGTGGGAATATATCAAAGGCTATCACGTCTTCTTCCCTTACCTCTGGCCTTCCAAGGATCGCAAGCTGCAGCTTGTAGTCATCGCGTGTTTCTTGCTCGTCCTAGCGCAGCGCGCCGTCAACGTTGTCGTGCCAGATCTCACAGGTGAGATTGTGGACCGTCTCAAGGACCCTTCGAGAGGAAACCCATGGACTGCCATCATGCTCTACATTGGCTTTCGCTTTCTGCAGGGTAGTAATGGTCTACTCGGTGCGGCGCGATCTGCATTGTGGATTCCTGTTTCGCAGTATTCGTATCGCGAACTGTCAGTTGCGGCATTTGAGCACGTGCATAGTCTTAGTCTTGACTTCCACCTCGGCAAAAAGACTGGCGAGGTCCTTTCCGCCCTAGGAAAGGGCAGTTCCATCAACACGTTCCTCGAGCAGGTGACCTTTTCAGTGGTGCCCATGCTCATCGATTTGGCCGTTGCCATTGCCTATTTCCTCGTCAGATTCGATGCTTACTACGCCCTGGTTATTGCCATCATCACCTTCTGGTACATCTATCTGACCATTCGCATGGCGCAGTGGCGCGCTGAGATCCGTCGAGAAATGGTCAATGCCGATAGAGAAGAAGATGCAGTCAAGTAAGTGATCATCTGTAGGTTTCACCATCTAGCTAACCTTTGCAGGAACGACTCCATGGTTTCATATGAGACGGTCAAGTATTTCAACGCCGAAGCGTACGAATTCAACCGCTACCGTGAAGCTGTTAGGAAGTATCAGAACGCTGAGTACAAGGTCATGTTATCGCTGAACATCATGAACATCACACAGAACATGGTTTTCATGATCGGACTACTCGTCACATGCTTCATTGCAGCATACCAAGTTGCGGCCGGAATTCTCGAGGTCGGCAGATTTGTGTCGCTTCTCACGTATATGAGCCAACTGCAAAGCCCTCTCAACTTCTTTGGTACCTTTTACCGGATGATCCAGTCTGCCATGATCAACTCTGAGCGCATGCTTGAGCTGTTCAAAGAGCAGCCCACCGTGGTCGACAAGGAGGATGCCCAACCTTTGGCCTCGTGTGAGGGTAATCTTCGCTTCCAGGATGTACACTTTGCCTACGATCAGCGCAAGCCAGCGCTGACAGGCCTCGACTTTTACTGCGAGCCAGGCACGACTACTGCTTTTGTTGGTGAATCCGGTGGAGGTAAATCGACCGTCTTCCGTCTACTCTACCGATTCTACAACACCATGTCTGGTAGCATCCAGGTTGATGGACATGATGTTGAAGATCTTACCATCGACTCGGTGCGCAGCCACATTGGCGTTGTGCCTCAAGACACTGTGCTCTTCAATGAGACACTCATGTATAATCTCAAGTATGCAAACCCAGAGGCAACCGACGAACAGGTGCACGAGGCGTGTAGAGCTGCCAGCATCCACGACAAGATTATGACGTTCCCGGACAAGTATGAGACCAAGGTTGGTGATCGCGGCCTGCGACTTTCCGGAGGTGAGAAGCAGCGTGTCGCTATTGCCCGCACGATTCTGAAGAACCCTCGTATCATCATGCTTGACGAAGCTACTGCCGCTCTCGACACCGAGACGGAGCAACACATCCAGGAAGCATTCACGACACTGGCCAAGGGCCGCACTATGCTCATCATCGCTCATCGTCTTAGTACCATCACCCATGCTGACCAGATTCTCGTCTTGCATAAGGGCAAGGTTCAGGAGCGGGGAACGCATGAAGAGCTGCTTGATCGCAACGGCCACTACGCCGCCATGTGGAAGAAGCAAATCCGCGCTCAGAGAGCCGCTGAGCAAGCTCAGTACCTTAAAGACAAGGCTGATAGACTGCGCCGGGAGTCCAAGGATGGAACCATTGGCTTCGAAGACGGAAGCAGCAGCCACTCAAGTTCTGATGACGAGAATGCGAAGAAGATTCGCTCTATAAGTCAGAACGCGTCGAATCAAGAGGAAACGTCAGGTAAACCGCATGGCCATCCTTAGTCTGGCAGGCCGTTGTTTTTCTGAGTTTAGTTGCTGCTTGAAAGCAACCCTCATTCACCATAGCAATTTTGCAGGAACTATCCGGACGTAAAGATGGCCAGTTTTCGGTCACTAGAGCACTCTTTTATGAGTTGCGCTGTTGCAACTACCTTCGGACCCGGACTAGTCACCTACCTACCACACTCCTTCTAAAACCGAAGCCCTAAACCTCCGTCCAATCCAAAAATCGCTTTTGTATTTCCCTGGAACCACCTTTCCACTTTTCGTACCGGAGTTGACTGAGAAAGAGATCGTAATAATTGGCTGTTTCTGTATTGTCACAATATACGCATGGATGATGGGAATGAAGTGTTAGTTGGGTAAGGATGGGGCGGTGATTTGTTGTTTTATACCAAAGAAAGGACGTGGGTCATGGACGGATTACACAAACAAAGCAACCCTCAAGGGTTTTCGCGACGACAGGGCGCATTGTCGTGTCGCGGTGGCGTATGAGAAATGATTTTACGGATAGCGTGGGCTGATGTTGCGTTTTTGTCCATTTTTTTATCATGCACCTAAAAAATATTATACGTGACATAGAGGTATCGAAAATGTACATGTTTGAATCAAGATTGCTGACCTCGACTTGTCACTGGTGCTACATCATGGCTCTGACATGATTGACCATCCAACACGAGATCTTTGTGTTGGTACCTGCCTCGTGAGCATTCAATTCTGGATCACTCAAAGATAGGCTTCACCACGGATAGGGGCTATTTGTGTAATATCGTTGTCTCATACTCTATGCATTACTGTATCGTATGTCTGCTTTGAGCGCAAATTTAGTTAGCTGCTCATGCCAGTCTAGAGGGCTCGTCCGAGCTGTGGTATGTGATGCTACTCCTCCATCTCCACGTCGTCACCACTAGACGCGTTGCCGTTTTGCCGTGAGTTGGACTTGGGTACTGAGGCTTCCTTGTCGATCATCTGCCGTGAGACGGAGACGATGTTGTCTTCGATCAGCTGCTGGCCGACGTCCGAGATGTCTGTGATGGGTTGTTAGCATTGTCTTGGCGTAATCTGTATATCTGAACATACGCTTCTTTGGATCGACCTTTCCGACGTATCGTGTCTTCAATTGATCCTTGGTCAACTCGGTTTCCTCCTTGACACGCTTCTCGTAACCGTCTGCCAGAGTGACGAGCTTCTGCAGCTTGTCGGTATTCCGCTCGCCCTCACCCTTGAAGTCGTCCATGAGCAAGGCCTCTGTCCATACATGCTTGTGAAGGTTCATCAGCATGTTCTCCTCCAACGCAGTCTTTCTGTAGTTGATGCCGATAGAGTAGTAGTGGCGGTTCAGGCCATGGATAAGCGCCTGGATCGATGGCTTGTTGAGGTGGCCAACGTTGGAGGTGGTCTGGCGGGGCTCGTGGCCCATCATGAGAGCCTGGGGGTTGATGAGGCGGAAAGCATCGATGACGACTTTGCCCTTGACCGACTGGATGGGGTCAACGACGACGGCGACGGCGCGAGGTGTGAGCTGCTCGAATGACTGCTGTGTGTTGATATCGACCGATGACAGCCAGCAGCCGAAACCAGGATGTGAGTGGTACCAGCCGACGACGGTCTCTTGCCTGTGTTTGTCAGCACTGGATGTCTGTAATGGGAGCGGTGGCGGCTTCAAGAGTCCAACCGGTAGATACACACCTTCCTGTTTGTCTCAACATGTCCATCATTTTGGTTTGGAAGACGGGGTCTACAGCCTCGACAGAGACACCGGTTCCTGACTGCGGCATAGCGAAGACATCCACCACCCGTACTGTGTAATCATCCACGAACTCGCCCAGCATCAGACCCATGACTTCCATGGGCACACCGGCCCGACCGTGTCGCAGCATCTTGAGCAGTGCCAGCGATGAGATGTAGACAGTTTCCGAGTTGTCGATCAGGTTGGTGTCGCCTTGGGGTCCTCCCATACCGCCCATGCCACCTTGGGCGGCGGCAAGCATTCTGGTTAACCGATCCATGGTGATGTATTGGCGATGGCACTGTAGGTTTTGCGAGTGCGGTGTTTGGAGAGTAGTCGAGGGTGTTGGTGGGTTGGGCGGAGCAAGTGTTTGGGTAGGCGGCGGCGGCGATGATGAAGCTGTTGATGCTCGAGCTCTCTCACGTAACTGCGCGACTGCCAGATGCGGCGATTCGGTTATTCCGGAACCGGGGCTAAGCAGGGGTGCCCTGTCGCAGCTCGATCCATGGATGCTCAATGGCGCGCGAGGGTCTTTGTTAGAGCTCCCGCCATCTCTCCTACAGACCCCTCCACCTTTCCTTGATCGCTGACACTCGAGCACTGCGTATATCTGAACTCACCCTTCTCTGCTACCTCCCGTCCAAAATCATCTTCACCTCTCAAAGCATCATCACCACAATCCCCCACAGTCGCATAGCTGTGCGCAGCCGACAAAGATATGGCTACCACCGACATGGCGCCCACGACGGGCTCCGCTTCTTTGAACAACGGCGTCGCGTCGCAACCAAAAAAGGTCGCCTACTTCTACGACTCCGACGTCGGCAACTATGCCTATGTAGCAGGACATCCCATGAAGCCCCACCGCATACGCATGGCGCATAGCTTGATCATGAACTATGGCCTGTACACCAAGATGGAGATTTACGTAGGCAGAACCCTGATTGAGTCCCGCGTGCATCTCTGCTAACACACAGCAGCGCGCAAAACCAGCCTCCAAATACGAAATGACGCAATTCCATACAGATGAATACATAGAGTTTTTGCACAAAGTCACACCCGACAACATGGAAAGCTTCACGCGCGAACAGAGCAAGTACAATGTTGGTGACGACTGCCCAGTCTTTGATGGTCTTTTTGAGTTCTGCGGCATCAGTGCCGGTGGAACTATGGAGGGTGCTGCACGCTTGAACCGAGGAAAGTGCGATGTCGCTGTCAACTGGGCCGGAGGACTGCATCACGCAAAGAAGAGCGAGGCTAGTGGTTTCTGCTATGTCAACGACATCGTCTTGGGCATCATCGAGCTACTCAGATACAAGCAGCGCGTGCTGTACATTGACATTGACGTTCACCACGGTGACGGTGTTGAGGAAGCCTTTTACACGACCGATCGCGTCATGACAGTCTCTTTCCACAAGTACGGCGAGTACTTCCCAGGTACCGGCGAACTACGCGACATTGGTGTCGGCAGCGGCAAAAACTACTCGGTCAACTTCCCTCTTCGCGACGGCATCACCGACGACACATACCGCAACATCTTCGAGCCCGTCATCGAGGCTGTTATGACATACTATGGGCCAGAGGCTATCGTCTTGCAGTGCGGTGGTGACAGTCTTTCGGGTGACAGACTTGGCTGCTTCAACTTGAGCATGGACGGCCACGCCAACTGTGTCAAGTACGTCAAGAGCTTTGGCGTCCCAGTTATCGTACTTGGAGGTGGTGGCTACACCATGAGAAACGTAGCGCGAACCTGGGCCTACGAAACAGGAGAGCTCGTCTCGACCAAAATGTCCAAGCAGCTGCCTTTTAACGACTATTACGAATATTTTGCTCCCGACTACGAACTGGACGTCCGACCGTCAAACATGGAAAACGCAAACTCTCACGACTACCTGCATAAGATCAAATCAGCCGTCATCGAGAACATCCGAAGAACCGGAAGGCCGTCAGTTGAAGCTTTTACCACTATACCCGATGTACCCACGTCGCTGCTACGCGCGGCTGACTCAGACGCTGAAGATGAAGACGATGACATTGATGCCGATGAAAACAAGGACGTACGAATGACACAGCGCCAGCGCGACAAGCAGGTAGAGCACGATGGCGAGCTATACGACGCAAGCGATGACGAGGATTACAAAAACAGTCTTGGGGTGCGTGCACAACCTGGTACCAAGAAGAAGCGGAACATCACCGACTTTCCTAATCCCAACGCTGCTCCGGCGGACGATCTGGACGGCATGGAAGAGATCAATGGTGAAAGCGCCGTATCAACACGCCAAGCATCCGCAGCCGCCAAGTCGCGTACGCAAACTCCCGCTACCGGCGAGCAAGAAGCAGACGATGATGGTGACATTGACATGGATGCACCGCCCGCTGTACCTGCTCCTGCTGATAACCCGAACCAGTCTCAGTCGCCCACAGGAGGTGTCGTGACCCCACCTGAATCCCCACCCACCGCACCGACAGCGATGGCACCCACATCTGCCCCGACGGCAGATGTCGAGATGGAAGACAATGCAGACAAGGAAGAAATTGCTGCAGCTAAGGAAGAGGGTGAAACAGAACGCGATTCTGAGAACGTCAAGGGCGAAGTCCGGACCGAGGTTGCAAAAGATTAGCCACTTCATCGCGGTGTTTTAGTGCATTTGGGAGGCGTTTGTTCTTCAGTCGCACTGTTCTTGGGTAAACTCTTTCTGACGGGTAGCGGGCAGGTGTTTTGGTGTGATGGGAAATGGCTTGAGTCGCTCTAGCTAAGGATACCTTTTGGATTTTCTTTTCTGTTATTTTGATGCAAAGTTCTCATCATCCGTCTACCATTTCAAGCTCCACTGGCTAGAAAGATTATGGACAACTAAGCAACAATCAACTTTACATCCCAAAGTCCTCTCCATTCCTTTCTGCCCTCTGCCTTGCTTCTTAGCATCTCAACAATAATCTTCCCAAGCCACGACATCCCACACAGGCTTGTTTCCCACTTTCTTCTCCCTTTCTTTGCCTTTCCTGCTCACTTCACATGCACCCACCATATCCTCGTCGCCATCTAACAAACCTCCGATAATACGCTCAGCAATAGCACATAAGTTAGTGACTAGGCATTTCCGATGACCCAAGGTACCGATTGTTCGAATCAGCACACGGATGCGCGGCCTGGACGATGTTGATGCAGATGCAGATGCAGGTGCAGACGACGAGGCGGTCTCGTGGACGACTAAAGCAATCTTGTGTGCCATAGCTACTCCTCCTCCAGGGCTGACAACCGGTACGTCAACGATGGGTACGCTGACGATGAGGGGATTGATGTGGGGATCGTTGAGGTAGTAGCGTGAGAGGAAGGCAAGGTGCTTGGCTGTCTCGTTCATGATATCTTTAGAGATGTCGTGCTGGGCCAATTGGAGATTGAGCTCTGAGAAGATGCGCATACGGACCGGGTCGATGGGTTGAACCATCTTTGAAATTTGGTATTGTTTTAGGACGATCAGATGGGAGGGTGACTAAAGTGACGTTATAGACAACGGGGAGGCTTTATTGGAAGGTTGCGTGTTCCTTTTCAGCCCTATGTTATTGCCATGCTGTAGAGACTGGCAAACTGTGTCGTTGTTTTGAAAGAACTGGCCGATGCATGCGTGATACAAGCTGCGTCAATTGCCAAGTTTGCTACAAGAAGGCCTCGATCTATGTTCAAGACACTCAATTGGAAAACTGCTTGTTCGAGCCCTGGAGTTTCCTCTATAGTTGATTGTCTACGTGCGCAGAATCATTGTCTGATGATTGTATTCTGAGATCAAAGCACCAAAGCCATCTCATCCAGATCAATATCCAATCCCGAACTCAACTGCGGAATCTGTTTGTAGTCACTTTCATCCAACGTCCTCCTTATGAACTTGAGTGTCTGTGTGCCAGTCAGTCAAACCATGATCGGTCAAAAACATTGTGTTTAATACTCACCTCAGCATAACTTGGGCTTTGATCGCTCTTCATCATTTCCAAGAATGCCCATGTCATTGCACCTGTCGGCTCTCCTTCGATGCGCGCATCCGCACTCGTTTGATCGTCTCTACAGCCAGAGAACATTGTCACCATCTTCCGTTCGCTCCCATACTGTCCCGCAAATTCTCCGCTTTCCAGGCCTTCCTCCTCTTCTTCCCCGAAATGTTTCAGGCCCTTAAAGAAGGTGCTAGCACCTGCAAGCAACTCCTTCGCCTCGCCGACTTTACTATAGGAGAAGCCACCGGAGATGATATCGCGAGCTTCGTCGGCGAGCCTAAGCCCAGCTTTCAGGTTGTCCATCAGATTAATCTGGCCGTCGCTATCGGAGCGATAGACATAAGGTAGTTCGAGTGCGCTACCAGAGTGACAACAGTCCATGACGACGAAGAGAGTGCAGTCACGGGCCATATAGGTAACAAGATGCTCATGGAGAATGGTACTGGAGATCTGACCCCGCTGTTCGAAATCCACAGGAACGATCGAAGCATCCATACCCGTGGTCCTATTGCCATCTACATCTGCAATTTGTCCGCCGTGGCCTGAATAGTGCAGAAATAGCGTGCAACCAGGTTCAGAGACGAGCCAATCCATGGCTGCGAGAAGGTTGTGGCCTGTAGGGAAGTAGGGTGAGTCGTATGGCACTTCAGGACGATCAGTCAAGATGACACGGTCTTTGTGTGAGTTAGTGTAGCCGCGGTAGGAAAGGAATTCAGCCATGTTGTCTACATCGGAATGGCAGCCCTTCAGTTCGTGGCTACTGCCAACATAGTTGATGCCGATGAGGAGACTCTTCTTGCGTCTGTAGGACATGTTGGGCTGAGATATGATAGTTGAAGGTAAGAGTTGAATTGAAGGATCGAGGGTAAGATTGACGATAGGAGTGGCTGAAAAGTGGCGGAGGTTTGTAGCGTGCTGTCAAGTTGGAGGGGTAGTGAATGATGTGGCTGATCACTGTCCAATCAATCCTAGCAGGCCGACGCGTCGCTCCGCCCACGTGCATGCGCGATTGTCGGGTACAATCGCGTACAATGGAACATGCCTGCATTTTGCTTAAGTCTGAAGGCTTTGGGCTTGCATTTGTGCGTCTTTAGCCCGGTGCGGACAGGCCAGAGAATATGACGTCACTCACCAGCACGAGGACTATTCTATACTGTGTTCTCGAACGTCGATAGCTGTGGTATATACCGCGCGCCGCTACTACTCCACTATGAACCGCAATATCAGTCCACCGCCTGCGAAACGACGCAAAACCGGCTCAGATACGGCGACGGCTTCCCAGCAAACAGTGCCTGCAAACACCCCTGCACCTCTTCCACCACACAACGCAAACTCCCTACGTATCTTTTCCTGGAACATTAATGGTATCCTTCCGTTCTTACAAAAGCCCATAACATCCTTTTTCGAACCCACCAAAGCTATAGGCACCACGGATGGGTCCCCAAAACACGCATTATTACCAGCGTCCTTGAGGGCGTTTCTACAACGACACCAATGGCCATCAATACTCTTCCTGCAAGAAGTAAAAATCGCATCTGCGGACGAGCGGACCCAGAATTTTGTCAGGGCAGCCCTGAAATCTTATCTGCCAACAGAATTAGCATATGCCGATGAACGTGGCCCGTTGTATGATGCATACTTCACGCTCCCAACCGACAGATTTAACGCGCGCGGACCCAAAGGTAATGGCAAGATATACGGTGTATGCAGTATCGTCCGTCACGATCTCATGGGTACTTATCATATCGCCATGCGAACAGTAGATTGGGATAAAGAAGGACGCATCCACATTGTAGAAGTCAGCTCGAGGACCAGTGAAGCGAAACTAGCAATTTTCAACATCTACGCAGTAAACGGAACTGATAACGCCTATTTTGATCCCTCAACAGGCGCCAGAATAGGCAAGCGGCATGACAGGAAACGCAAATTTCATATTCTGCTAATGCGAGAATGCAAGGAGCTGGAGGCACAAGGATGGGATGTGTTGTTGGCAGGCGATATGAATGTTGCCCTTGATGAGCGAGATGGACATCCCAATTTACGTATGTTCGCACAGGCACACGTTATCAATCGAGCGGACTTTCATGCTAAGCTGCTGAATGGTAATGGGAAGGACAAGAATGATGGCTTTGGTGGTGTTGATGTTTGGAGAAAGATGCACGAAGAAGAGCGACGGTATACGTATTTTTCGCGAGGCCGGAAATGGGGAAGTAGTTGTGATAGAGTGGACTACTTTATCGCTGGGAGAAAGGCGTGGGAGAAGGGATGTGTCAAGGCTTGTGGAGTAATGGACAGCGAAAAAGAGATGGGGCCAAGTGATCATGTGCCAATTTGGGCGGACTTTGAACTGAAAACGGAAGACGAGAAGGAAGAAAAGCGATAAGAAAGAAGTACGAAGCTGCTAGCGTCTCGGATTCTTGATTGATGACTCCAAAAGTCAATATACGCCTGACGTGTAGCAAAACGATTCCAAAAGCGCCATGTCTCACGCGGCCGCGTTTGCTTCCAGCCACCCATCTACTCTGCCTCCCCAGTATCGGCAACAAAGAACGGACTCGTCCCCATTCCGTTAAATGCATTGACCTCCCACAACTCAGTGGTTCCATGCAAGACCTCGTAGCGGTTGTACGATCCACATCCACTCCCACGATTGACACACTCTGTAGTAATCTGCCCCGCAATACGTTCTCCCACCTCTTGGCCCTCAAACCACGCGCCGTGAAGAAAGCCAAAGTATTCCGCACTCATTGCTTCGCCAGCAAAGTATAGTCTGCCTAGATTTGCGCGAAGATTTTGATGCATCTCGAGCGTGGTGCCGGCAGGCCAGTTGGAGTAGGATCCGTAAGACCATGGCGTTTGCGACCAACGCGGGTAGGTGAAGGCAATCGGTTCTGGGATAGTGGTATTGGGAAACATCTTACGGAGAACGGCCATGCCTTCGGCCTTTGTGGTCTCGTCGTCTTGTGCCTCGACGCGATAAGACTGTTCGTCGACAAGTGTGGCAAAGATGATGTTGGAGTCTGGTAAGAAGCCTTCTGTTGATAAGCTCTGCCAAACAGTGTAGTATCCGCGTGTCGTTGGATCGGCGTACAGGAAAAACTGCTTGTCATCTGGCCAGAAGGTTTCGTTGAATTGGAAGAAGAGTTTGGTATATGTGCCGAATGAAAACGTGGCGATGGCGGATTGCTTCCACTCGGGGAGTTTAGGCTCGAATGTGATGGCGTCGTTTTGTAGCACACCAAGTGAGACGGTAGAGATGGCGTAGTCAGCCTCTACGCATGAGCCGTCCGAGGTGGTGATGTGTACTCCAGTATCTGAGTAGGTGATATTTGAGACGACAGTGTTGAGAAGGAGGCGTGGATCGTTGGGCTTTAGGAATTTGGACGCTTGATGCTTGAGCCACGTATTGAAACCGCGTTGGTCGGTACAGACTGTCGAAAGTTTGAGTTAGTCTAGATCGTTTTCCACAATTCAATTTCATACAGTTACTAATCTCTGAGAAAGCGTAGTAAGTCAGGTTGTATCCTGTGATACCATAAACGAAGCTCGACTCCTCTGGTGTCTATGAGCGGACCTATCAGCATGTATAAGGGATGTTTGCTCTCGGATAATTCTTACTTGGGCAGTCTCCCAGTCCCAGAGATAGTACTCGACAGCCTTGCGTGCAGGGTCGCCCTTCGGTCTCCATCCGCTTTGCCACAGGCCGGCGCGAAAACTTCTGTCTTGCAAGTTTTCTGATAGTATAGTACCAGCACTTTGTTCGAAGATACTCCAGTACTCCTCAAACTCATCTAGTATATCCGTGTAATCTACAGCACCCGTCTCATTATAGGTCGCGATGGAGAAGGCGTCAGAATTGGGACTAGAAAGATTGACTTGTTTCGAGAAAGTCCAGACAGGGTTTTCTGGGCCGTCGACGGTATCTTCACCTAATCCGGAAATCCAATTCGCGCCTAGCTCGACGGTGTAAGGGTTGCCGCTGGGATCAGAGCCAAATTTGGTGTTTCGCATGCGGCCACCAATGTGATCTTGATACTCCAGTATCAGGAAGTCAGTGACGGACTGGTTGGCAAGTGCTTGCTGAAAATCGTTAGTATATGGATAAAGAAGCATGTCTAAAGTAATTGTGGGACGGGCCGATCCATCCGGCCGCTGTTCAGTCATGCTGGCGTCTCCCTCTGTAGAACAAATGTTCATGTAGACTTACTGCCGCTGTGATACCAGCAACCCCGCCACCTCTACACATGGTAAGCCAATTGGACTCTACTGTCTAAGTAGAACATACATGATGGCGACAGTGGTCTTCCTGCACGTGCTGTTGTTGTCTCGCCCAAGAGTCGCAGACGTAGCAAAGGTTAGTCTTGACGCAAGACCAGCGGTCATGAGTAACGCTCTTGCCAGCCTCATGGTGGATAAACTTCAAAGAATGGTTCGGATGAATGTAAAGCTTGTTCAAGACTGACGCACCCCGGCAGGTACTTATTGCTTGATCCGATAGTGCTTGCTAGGGTACATATCTCAAGTGTAGTCCTGTCTAGTTTAGCCTCCGTTACCTTCCCCCGCATTGGTTCCACAAGAAGGACCGGGGATGGTAATTGTACTCGAGGTACAGTAGTACCGGCGAGTTGCATCTTGCGGATGTCGATGATTCGATGTTGATGCGTCACTAAGCAGATACGGACCTGCCTAATAGAGTCATAGCCTGTGGGAAAATCAAGTAG
>Ga0265797_10000459_pt1 | contig 74753 bp, 67 predicted proteins | sample P2T30metagenome_FD_192433 | JGI IMG/M metagenome (GOLD analysis project Ga0265797, IMG submission 192433) | Plant litter microbial communities from East Loma Ridge, Irvine, California - P2 T30 | ecosystem: Environmental > Terrestrial > Plant litter > Unclassified | place: USA: California...
TGCGGAAGTATTCATAGCCGGCGGGGTCGATCCAAGGGTAATGGGCCGGCCAACTGTCCAGGCGGGACTGGTGGATCTGCGGGGCGAACAGCTCGGTCAGCGAGCTGCTGGCCGCTTCCTGCCAGCTGGCCCGGCGGGCGAAGTTCACGTAGGCGTCCACGGCGAAGCGTACCCCGGGGAGCACCAGCTCCTGGGAACGCAGTTGGTCGGGGTCCAGCCCCACCGCTTGGCCCAGCCGAAGCCAGGCTTCGATGCCTCCGTCCTCGCCTGGCGCGCCGTCGTGATCGAGCAGCCGTTGAATCCACTCGCGCCGTACCTCCCGGTCGGGGCAGTTGGCGAGGATGGCCGCATCCTTCATGGGGATATTGACCTGGTAATAGAAACGGTTGGCCACCCAGCCCTGGATCTGCTCGCGGGTCGCGCGCCCTTCGTACATGGCCACATGGTACGGATGATAGATGTGGTAATAAGCGCCCTTGGCGCGCAGGGCTTGTTCGAACTCAGCGGGGGTGAGGGGTTTTTCGCTCACGGGGATGCTTCCTGTGGTGGCGTAGCAGCAGAGGCCGGCAGCCCGGCCCGGGCCCTACAGCTGGATGCTCATGCCATCGAAGGCGACTTCAACGCCGCGCCGCTCGACTTCGGCGCGCTCGGGGGAGTCTTCGTCCAGGATCGGGTTGGTGTTGTTGATGTGGATCAGCACCTTGCGGGCTACGTTCAAGCCGTCCAGCACTTCGAGCATGCCGCCAGGGCCGTTCTGCGCGAGGTGGCCCATTTCACGCCCGGTGCGCGTGCCAACGCCACGGCGCTGCATTTCGTCATCTTCCCACAACGTGCCATCCACCAGCAGGCAATCGGCCTGCGCCATGCGCGCCAGCAGGGCCTCGTTCACCTGGCCCAGGCCCGGCGCATAGAACAACCGGCCGCCGGTGTTCAGGTCTTCCACGATCAGCCCGATGTTGTCGCCGGGGTGCGGGTCGAACCGGTGCGGGGAGTAGGGCGGGGCAGCGCTTCGCAGCGGCAGGGGCGTGAAGCGCAGCGCCGGGCAGGCCGGTACGGTGAAGCTTTCGTCCAAACCGATCCGCTGCCAATCCAGGCCGCCGTTCCAGTGGCTGAGCATGTTGAACAGCGGGAAACCCGTGGTGAGGTCTTGGTGGACCATGTCGGTGCACCACACCTGGTGCGGGCAGCCCTCACGCAAACTCAGCAGCCCGGTGGTGTGGTCGATCTGGCTGTCCAGCAGAATGATCGCCCCGATGCCTGTATCGCGTAGCGCGCGGCCTGGCTGCAGCGGCGCGAACCCTTGCAGTTGCGCGCGAATATCCGGCGAGGCGTTGCACAGAACCCAGTTCACGCCGTCGTCGGACAGGGCAATAGAAGACTGGGTGCGAGCCTGGGCGCGCAAGGTGCCTTCACGCAGGCCACGGCAATTGGGGCAGTTGCAGTTCCACTGAGGGAAGCCACCGCCGGCCGCCGAGCCGAGGATTTGAACGTACATAGGGGGTCTCGAATCGCGGAAATAAAAACGCCCCGGCGAACCGAGGCGTCATGCCCATCGTTGAAATCAACGATTTGCGAAGTACATGGTCACTTCAAAGCCAATACGCAGATCAGTGTAAGCAGGTTTGGTCCACATGGGCGTCATCCTCTGTAGGAAAATAAAAGCCGGCACGATTTAGTCCACGCGCGGGCGCAGATGTTCATGCAAGGTTGGTCGCCATTGTACTCAAAGTCACCAGCCGGTCAGGTGAAAAATAAAGGAAAGGTCATTACCGTTCCGGTAAGAATCCTCCCACCGCCTCCCAGCCCTTGGGCGCTTCCCCTCCGTTGGCCAGCACCAGCCAGCCGTGGTCGGCGTTGGCGAGCCGCCAGGCGGCGCTCACCAGCTCGGTGGGGCGCAGCTCGCCCATGGCCTGCTGCAAGCGCTTGAGGTAGCCAGCATCATGGCCACCCAGGTGGGCCTGCCACAGCGTGTCGGCCAACTGGCTGGTTTCCATCTCTTCGGGTTTGAGGCGATTGATCAAGGCCTGGCGCTGGCCGAGCAGTTTTTCACTGCCCAGGTTTCCGATCAGGCGCGGTAGCTGCTTGAGGAAGTGCTCCAGGTGGCCCAGCAAGCCGGGCTGGTCGGTGCCTGGCGATTGCACGCCGAACACCAGGCCCGGCAGCCCGGCAATCTGCCGGAAGCTGCTGAATACCGCATAGCCGAGTTGCAGTTCCACGCGCAGCCGCTGATAAAAGGGCGCCTGGGCAATCTGCGCGATAAGCCGCCAGGCGGCATCCTCGCTGATGGAGCCCGGCGCGGCGGGGCAGAACAGCAACAGCGCATGCTCGCCGCCAGGCGTAGGCATCACGCTCCAGCGCTTGCCTTGCATGCGTCGGGCGCGCGCAGCCATTTGCGGGTCGGGATGGCCGGGCATGGCACGCAGGGCCTGGTTAAGCGCGCTGCGGCTGGCATCGTTGAAGCCCACGGCCAACCCTTCCCAGCTGGCTACGCTCCACACTTTCTGCAACTTGCCGGGCTGCACGTCTTCGGGGTGCTGGCGGGCGCTGCCACGTACATTGCCCAGGCAGTGTTCAGGCAACTGGCGCAGCAGTTCTCGGATAGGTGTTTGCGCTGGCGTGGCCAGCGGCTCGACATAGCGCCATACCTCTGGGGGCGGCGCGTTCAGAATGACCAGCACTTGCTCGAGCAACGACGCCATCGGCTCGCTCACGCCGCTCAGACGTAACTGCCAATCCTCCCCCAGGCTGGTGAACAACACCTTCACCCCGGCTTGGCGCGCCTCATGCACAAGGCGCTGCAGGGCGCGGTCCAACACCTGCCACAAGCCCGCCTGATGAGACGCGCCCACGTGCCAGCGCAGCAGCAATTCGGCCTCATGGGCGCTGTTATCCACACCTGGCGCGTAGCGCATGGCACGAATATCGGCCACCGGTTGATCCGGGCGCCGGCTGGGGCGCAGGAAGCGATTGCGCTGCGGGAGCCGCCAATGAGCGCCAGGCGCCGAGGCCACGAAGGTGTCGGAAGGCTTTGGCCGCGGATGCAGCGCACGCTCGGGGCGGATCTGCGCAAGCACCGCGCGCAACGCCACCAGCCCTTGGTTGTCCAGCACTTCAGCGTGCTCCTCGGGCTGCGCCAGGCGCCTCGCCAGGGCCAATGCGCCGCTGGTCAGGCATTGGCGCCTTTGCAGCAGGGTGTATTCGTCGCGCAGCATCGGCCAGTCATCCACGGCCTCGAAAAATTCCAGCCAGTCGAATGTCAGGGCGCTGAGAGTGGGCAGGTTCTGCTGGCCATGGCCTGTGAGTGTGAATTCGAAATCGATCAGGGCCTGGCCCTGGTACAGGTACGCTGTACTCATCCGCATGCTTTCGATCAGCTCGCGCCTGAGCAGCTCGGCTTGCAGGCCACCTGGCTGGGCATTGGCCCACCAGGTTCCAAGGAAGGCGATCGCCTGCGGCGCCGCTTCGGGCAGGTCTTCACAGGCAAAGGCCAGGTTGAAGCGCGAGCCCTCGGCTTGCGGCTGGGCGTCACCGGTGTCGTCCAGCAGGGGGGGTGGCGTGGGCCGCGGCCGCGGCTTGCCCCTGGGCAACATCGTGCACGCCCGTTGCGCCAACCGGATCAGGTAATCCTCTGGCTGCGGGCCCACCAGCGTCAGCGTCATTTGCCCGCTGTGGTAGTGATCCAGGTGAAACTGGCGCAGCGCAACCTGAAACTCTGAACGCTCAAGCGGCAGGCTATAGCGATTACCCGCATGGAAGGCACGCAACGGATGGCGGGCCGACAGCGGGCTGGTAAGCCACATCTCGTGATGGGCCTGGTTATCCCGCGCCCAGCTGATGAATTCGGCGTGCAGCACTTCGCGTTCGCGGCGTTGGTCGGTGGCGCTGAAGCGAGGGTTGGCGAACATTTCGCACATTCGCTCCAGCGCGCCGGAAAACGCAGGCACGGGCACCTCGAAGAAGTAATCCGTGGTGCGTTCCCGGGTAGAGGCGTTGAGCTGCCCGCCGTGGCGCTGAACGAACGGCATCAATGCCTGATCGCCCGCGAAGCGGGCCGTGCCGAGGAAGAAGAGGTGTTCAAGGAAGTGCGCGAGGCCAGGCCAGGCCAGGTCAACATCGTGGCTACCTGCATCAACCCGCAAGAATGCAGCCGCGCGCTTGAGGCGTGGCTCGTGACAGATTCGTACGCGTAGCCCATTGTCGAGCACCAGAGTCGCGCTGGCGGCTGATTGAGCAACAGACATGGGGATCCGATCCAGAGGCAACAGGCCCTCATCGTAGCGGATCCCTCAAGAGGTGGGGGGGAAATATTGCGTAACGGCACGGACATCTTCTGGCCGTTACGCAAGGGGGTCAGTTGCGGAAAGCGGCCCCCGTGGCTACGACGCTGGCCGATGGCAGCAGCTGGCTGATGAAGCGATTCCAGCGGGTGATGTTCGCCGGGCCCACGAACACCACGTCGGCGCTTTGCAGGTCGAACTGGCGAGCAAGGAGGAAGGCGGTGGGCTTCTTCGCGTTGAGGTAGAACACCGTTGGCGGTTGGCTGGTGTCCGGCTGCGCGCTGCGGATGACATAGATGGCTTCGGCGTTGGCGGTCTCCTGGCTGATGCCGCCGGCGTTACCCAAGGCTTCCATCAGGTTGAAGGTGCTGCCGCCGTAGTTCATCACCTGGGGGTTATGCACTTCACCCAGCACGTACACCTTGTTCGCGCGGTAATTACCCAGGTGCAACTGGTCGCCGTTTTTCAGATAGATGCGGTTGAGCGGCGAATCCTTGCGATTGAGGGTGTCGATGTCCAGCAGGTATTCCTTGCCGTCGCGCTTGAGAATCAGGCCCGCAAGGTTGGCGTTTTCCGCTTCGCCGCCTGCCTTGCTGATGGCGCTGACCATCGACAGCGGCACGTTGGTCAACGGCTGTACGCCAGGGCTACGAAAGGCGCCGGACAACACCACGCGCTGGCTTTCGTAGCCTTGCACGTTCACGTCCACTTTGGCCACGGTCAGGTACTGGGACAGCTTTTGCTGCAACTCGGCGCGGAACTCTTCGATGGTTTTGCCACCGGCCACGATGGAGCTGATGTAGGGGTAGTAGATGGTGCCGTCGCCGCGCACTACCCGCGCCGCCGAACTTCCCTGATCCGGCCCGGAAGGCGCGTTGAGCTCCTCGTGTTCCCACACCGTCACCACCAGCGCGTCACCCGGGCCGATGCGGTATTCGTCCGGCGTGTAGGCCAGCAGCTCGGCGGGCACGGGTTGCGGTTTGTAGATGGTCTTTTCGTCATTCACGCTGGTGTTGGTGATCTGCACCACACGCACCGGGCCATTGATGCCGGTGTCCTCGGAGGCATCGTCCGGCGTCATATGTTGCCCAGGGGCGAAGGCACAACCTTGAAGCACCGCGCTCAACAGCATGACAACTAATACATTGCGATTCATTTCAATCTTCCTTGGAGAAACAGACTTCTCGCGTGAGTAATGCGCGGCGGCATCAGTAGGCATTCTTGTTCACAAAGCCCTTGAACAGCGTGAGCGCGATGATTTTAAGGTCCAGCCATACCGACCAGCGTTCGATGTAGTCCAGGTCGTATTCCACCCGTTTCTGCATCTTGTCCAGCGTGTTGGTTTCGCCGCGCCAGCCGTTCACCTGGGCCCAGCCGGTGATGCCCGGTTTCACTTTGTGGCGCAGCATGTAGCAGCTCACCAGGCGGCGGTATTGTTCGTTATGCGCCACGGCATGCGGGCGCGGCCCCACGATGGACATATCGCCCATCAGCACATTGAAAAACTGTGGCAGTTCGTCCAGCGAGGTCCGGCGCAACACCTTGCCCAGCGGCGTGACGCGTACGTCGTCACGGCTCGCCTGGCGTACATCGCCGCCGTTTTCCTGAACGGTCATGCTGCGGAATTTCCACACCTTGATCGGCCGCCCATCCAGCCCGTACCGCAACTGGCGGAACAGCACCGGGCCAGGCGAAGTGACCTTGATGGCGAGCGCGATCAGCAGCATGGGCACGGCGATCACGGCCAGAATGACGCTTGAGGCGGCGATATCCTCGAGGCGCTTGATCAGGCTGCTGGAGCCTTCCATGGGGCTATCGATCAGGCTGATGCTGGCCAGGCCATTGATACTTTCGCTGCGCGCATGCAGCAGGTCGAACATGAACACGTCGGGGATCAGGTACACCGACGCGGTGGTGTCGCTCAGGGCCTTCACCAACTCCTGGATCACCGGCTCCTGCACCATCGGCAGGGTGATGTATACCTTGTCGATGCGGCTGTCGCGCGCATGGTCGATCAACTGGTCCAGCCCGCCACGCACGATCACCCGCCGGCCTATACCAGAAAGGTCCATTTGCTGCGGCTGATCGTCATAGAAGCCGAACAGTCGCAAGCCCATCCACGGCGCCTGGGCCATGGACAGCGCCAGCCGCTCGCCAACCTGGCCGGTGCCCACGATCGCCACGTTACGGGTGTTGTAGCCGCGCTTGCGCAAGCCGTGCAACGTGCTACGGATCGCCAACCGGTAGCCACCCAGTATCGCCAGTACGAAAGCGAAGGCCTGCACCTGATGAGCCGCTGGCAGGGCACTGTTTTGCGGCAGCACCTGGTCGGCCAACAGCAGGCAAACGAACGTCAGCGACCAGTAGGTGGCCACGCGCCGCAGCTCGCTGCTTATCCGCTCGCCGCGCCATGAGCCGTAGAGTTTGTGGTACTCGCTCAACCAGTGGAATACCAGCACGGCCAGCAACACCTTGATCCAGGTTTCGCTGGTGATCGGATGCTGGTTGGCCCAATCGGCCCAGAGCGTACCTGCGACGATCACGGCCAGGTCGAGCAAGCGGTGGGCCAGGGAAAGGAAGGACTGGTGGGCGTGAAGAATGCCCTTGTGGGGTGTTGTCATGGCGTCGTCCTGTCAATCAAACATGCATCGGTTCAATGTGGCGAGTTGCGGAAATTGCCAGGGGTTACATCGGCGTTACCACCGCCGGCGCTGGCTTGTTCATGGAAGCCAGGGTGAGGCGCGGGGTGCTGGCCACGGCGCCGGGCAGGTTGGATTCGGCGTAACGCACTTCCACGAATTGGCGGATCTGGCGCTCAAAGCGACGTTCGCTAAACAGTTCCGCTTGCTCACGGCAGGCCCGCGCGCAGATACGGTGAGCTTCACGTTCGAAGGTTTGTACCGCGGCGATCAGCCCCTCCACGCTTTGTTGTGGATAGAACACCCCGGTCGGCGCTGTATCGTCCAGGCCGCGCACGGTTTCGAGCACGCCGCCACGGCCGAAGGCGATCACGGGTGTGCCACAGGCCTGGGCTTCCACCGGGGTAATGCCAAAATCTTCTTCGGCGGCGAACACGAAGGCCTTGGCGTTTTGCAAATGCTGGCGCAGCACCTCGAAAGGCTGCTGGCCCAGAATAGTCACATTGGGCCCGGCCACAGCGCGGGCCTTGGCCATCTCGGGCCCGTCACCGATCACCACCAGGCGTTTGTCCGGCATGGCGGCGAACGCCTGCACGATCATCGGGATCTTCTTGTAGGGCACCATGCGGGACGCTGTGACGTAGTAATCCTGCTTTTCGCTGCTGAAGCTGAAGCCGCTGGTGTCCACTGGTGGGTAGATCACCGTGGATGGCCGGCGGTAGGCCTTGTCGATGCGCCGGCCGATAAAACGGGAATTGGCCACGAAGTCATCGACCGCCGCGGCGGTGCGCTGGTCCCACATCCGCATGTAGTGCAGCACCATCCGCGCCAGCTTGCCCTTGAGGCCGGTGTTCATGTTGCTTTCGGTGAGGTACTGATGTTGCAGGTCCCAGGCATAGCGGATGGGCGAGTGCACGTAACTGATGTGCAGTTGATCAGGGCCGGTGAGCACGCCCTTGGCCACCGCATGGCTGCTGGAGATGATCAGGTCGTAGCCGGAGAGGTCCATCTGCTCGATAGCCAACGGCATCAGCGGCAGGTATTTCTGGTACCGGGTGCGGGCCTTGGGGAGGCGCTGGATGAAGGTGGTTTTCGCCTGTTTGCCACCCAGGCGGGCACGGTCTTCATCGCTGAGAAAATCGATTACCGCAAACAGATCCGCCTGCGGCCAAACCTTCAGCATGGACGCCAGTACTCGCTCCGCTCCGGCAAAGGTAACCAACCAGTCATGGACGATGGCGATTTTCATTGGTGCTCCCTGGCGCGCTGTTCAGCGCCTTTAGTAGTGGTATGCGAAGGGGTGCGGCCGTTTTGCAGCGTATCCAGGCGGTCGCTGATCAGCCGGGCCGAGGCCTGCCAGCTGAACCGCGCCACGTTGCGTAGCCCGAGTGTTCTCAGGTGTTCGCCAATGGACGGGTTGTCGAGCACCAACGCCATCGCGCGGGACATCTGGTCCACGTCAAGCGGGTCGAAGTACAGCGCGCTGGACTGCAACACTTCCGGGATCGACGCTGCGTTGGCCGCCAGTACCGGGCAACCGCAGGCCTGCGCCTCCAATGGGGGAATGCCGAAGCCCTCATACAACGAAGGGAACACGAAGGCGCTTGCATGCTGGTACTGGTCGATCAGTTGCGCGTCGGTCAGCCGGCCCAGGAAGTGAATCCGTGGGTCGCCAGCGGCCTGTTGCTGCAGGCTGGGGTCGGCAAAGATGCCGTTCGCCCCGCCCACGATCCGCAGCTCCACTTCCGGATGATTGCCCCTGAGCCGCAGAAACGCCTCGATCATCCGGGCAAAGTTTTTGTGCGCGCTGGGCGACGACACCGCCAGCAGGTAAGGCCGAGGTATTTCCAGCCGATGGGGCTGGAAGGCGCCGCTCACCGCGTTGGGCACTACCAATATCCGGGCCGAAGGCACGCCATAGAATTCGCCGATTTCCCGCTTCGAAAACTCGCTCACGGTGATCAGGGTGTGGGCCTTTCTAAGCATGATCGGTGTCATTCGCCGGTACGCGGTGCGAAACGCGAGGCTGTAGCTCTCTGGGTGGCGCACATACGTGATGTCGTGGTGTGTTACCACCTGGCGGCTGTAGAACAGCGGCGCCGTGGCGCAAAGCGAGAGCAACCAGGGGCGCCCGTTACGGTGCAGGTAAGCGGGCAGGTCCAGCTGTTCCCATAGATGCCCGCTGTTACGGCCGATCACCTGGGTACCTAGCTTTCGCGCGGTTTCTTCCATGCGAATGCCCGGCGGTGAGACGAATACCAAGTCGTTACGCAAGGTTTTCAGCGCCAGGCAAATCTGCTCGGCAAAACGCTGCACACCACGAAGTTCCTGGGTCAAAAAACGCGCATTGATGACAATCATCTTCGATACATCCTTGTGCAGCGGGTCGGTGTCGAAAGGGCCTGCCTGGCCGGAAAGGGTCATGGGTTGGCGATGCTCAGCGGGTTGCCGCCCAACGGAATCAGTACCGGAAAGTTGCTCACCTGCACCGGTCCCGCTGGCGCCCCGGGGACCGAGAGCGTGACCGCCTCCCGGTCGCCCTGGGTCCATACGGCCAGCACGCGTTGGTCGCCATTGCGAAACTCCAGTTGCACTAGTGCCGGGCTACCTTCGGCGGCGGGCAAGGCCTCGCTGGGTACGTAGCGATAGTCGTTCAGTACCGGCGCGATCCGCTTCAGCGCCAGGTACGCCGGCTTGGGGCTGAGGTCGCGGCGCAGCAGGCCGAAGTTATGTTCCTGTTCGGCCGGGTTGTTGCCGTCGTTGGCCAGGTCGTACCACCACATGCCCTTGATGGCCGGGAGCGTCTTGGCCAGCAGGTAGGCCCGCGCCAGCCAGGCCGCCTGGGTGGTTTCATCGATGCCGCAGGGGTGCAGGCCGCCAGTGCTGTGCCAGGCCATTTCGGTCAGGTACAAAGGCACCGGTTGGCCAGCCACCTCGTCCAGGTGGGCCGACACGTCCCGCATCCACCGAATCCAACTTTCCGGCGTGTTGCCGTCATTGGTTTTTTCGCAGTGCACATAGGGATGCAGCGACAAGCCGTCGGCGTATTGCATCAGGCCATTGCGCAGCAGGCGATCGGCAAACCCCACCTTGATGCCGTAGCTGGTGACCGCTCCCGCGAGGATCCGCGCGCCCGGGTCGATCCGCCGCAACTGTCGGGAGGTATCGCGCACCAACTCCAGGTAGGCGTCGTTGTAAGCGGGGGAGATCGAATCTTCCAGGTCCCATTCGTTGTACACCTCGTAAAAGCCCACCTGACCCTTGAGGCGGCGCGCGACGAAATCGACGAAGCGGGCAAAACCCGCGCGCACCGTGGGGAAGATCGGCTTGCTGTCGCTGGAATAGAAGCGGTTGCCGTACCCCAGCATCAGGATGTTGCTCATGCCGCTGGCGCGTTGCTCGCGCAGGTATTTGTACCAATCCGGCGAGATCATCAGCAGACCGGGCCGCTGTTCAACCGTGGACCAGAACGCGTCATCGCGCACCGAGCGGATGCCGGCTTCGCGCATCAACCGGAAGGGCACTTGCACCGGCCGCGGCAAGTTGAACAGCCGGGTATGCACGCCCACGATGAAATCCCCGGGGGCGGGCGGTGGAACGTCCGCCTGGGTAGCCAGGGGGCACAACAACAAAGCACTACAGAGCGCGCGGCGCAGGGAATACAGGCTCAAGGGAGAGTTCTCGCAAATACAACTCAAAGGCCGGAACGGCGGGGCGCGACAGCAAATGGGACACGGCAAGCCCCAGGAACAGCGCGGCAACCGGTACTTCCAGTACATCGGTGGTCCAACTGATCAGCGTGATGCAGAAGGTGACGGTCATCAGCGCGCCGCTCATCCAGTCGCGCCGCGACGCCAGCCCGCTGAGCAGGGGCAGCAGGGCGCCAAACAGCAGAAGGCCAGCGACGCCCAGGGTGCTCCACAGGTACAGGGCAGTGTTGTCGGTCACCGAGGGCACCTCGGCCGAGTACACGGGGAACAGCGCCACGCTGCTGCCGATCATGCCGAAGCCGGCGCCCGCCACGCCCCAACCCTCGCGATCAATGGCCGAAATCACCAATGGCCAGGTATTCACCAGCCGGTCGTAAAACGAGGAAAGCACGGTGTCGCCGGTGGTAGCGTGCACATCGAAATTGAGTAGCACCGACAGCACCGGCAAGGCGATACCCATGCCCACCACCAGCAAAAACAGTATTCGGCACAGCAACGGCTGGCGAAGAATAGGCAGCAGCAACAGCGCGGCGGCGAATGCCACGGCCGTGGACTTGTTGGTGGTCAGCAGAATGCTGCCGAAGGTGCCAGCGAACAGCAGCCCCATCAGCACCTTGGACCGCGTAAAGGCAGTGAGATAAAGCGCGTAGATCGCCATCATCATTGCCGCAGTGGTAGACATCCGCGCGAACCCTGCCAGGCGGTCGGTGCCACCGGCAGACCAGGCCTGGTTGCCCTTGAGCGTGGTGTCACCAAGGTTGTAGCTGTAGCCCTTCCACGGCACGCTGGTGTACTTGTCCAGCAATATCCCCAGCATTGACGCCACCAGACACAGGCCGACGATCCAGACCATCAGGTGCTTGCGTTGCTGCAAGTAACTGCCGCACAGCATGCCGAACAGCAGCGGGCTATAGATGAACAGGCTGAAACCCGCATTGCTGGCGGTCGCACCGTGCAGCATTCCCAGCAAGCTGGAAGCGAGCAGCAGCAGTAGTGCCATCCAGAAGCCGCGGCTCAGCCGCGCGGTGAGCAATTCGAGCACGAACAGCGCAAGGCATGCCGCCTTGGGCAGGTACAGCAACGCCGAGGCCCCCGCCATGTCGAGGAAATAGCGCAAGGCCCCCGAGAAGGTTTCCACCCCTACAAGGCTTACGGCGACGAGCGCCATCACCGTGGATTTGTTGAAGGCCAGCCAGGCCCGGCGCTCAACGGCTATGTACGGCAATGTCGTTGCCATGACGAGGCGATCCCTTGGTAACAACCTGTTTGAAGAGTTCCTGGTACGCATCCAGCATCCGTTCCATATCCAACAGATGCTCCACGCTGCAGCGCGCCTGGTCGGTGAGCCGTTGGCGCAGGGCAGGATCCTGCGCCATGCGCTTCATGGCTTCGCCCAGCGAACCGGGCTGCTCGGGGTAGCACAGCAAGCCGTTCACACCGTCCTCGATGATCTCCGGCAAACCGCCACGGCAGCTGGCGATCACGGGCACTGAATGGGAACAGGCTTCCACGGCCACCAGGCCGAACGGCTCGTTCCACACCGAAGGCACCACCGCGACGTCGATGTGGCGGTAGAAATTTTCCGGTGACTGATAGCCCACGAAGCGGATGCGCGGGGTGTCACCGGCCAGGGCGCGAAGTTGCGCTTCATAGTCGGCCTGGCCGCGGCCAGCAATTTCCAGCGTGGCGGGGAAGTCCAGGGTGTTGAACTGGCGAATCAGCCAGGCCAGGCCCTTCTGCTCGGACAGCGTGCCCAGGTAACCGAAGCGCACGGGTGCCGGCACCGGCTGCGTGGGCACCTGATACGCCGCGATGGCGGAGTCGGCATGGGGGGTGGCGTTGTACACCACACTGGCATCGGCTTTGCTGAAAAAGCCCGCCGCCCGCACGCGCTGCAGCAGGAACTCGCTCACCCCTACCACCGCCGCTACCTGGGTGGAGCGCTCGGCGTGGCCCTGGCGAAAACTGCGGCACAACGTACAAGGCGTCTTGCAGGCGTTGCCTTTCTTGAACATGTTGCTGCCGGGGCACAGCAGGTAGAGGTCGTGAAGCACCTGCACGGTGGGCAGGCCGGCTTCGGTGATTTCATCCCAGGCCGCGACCGACCAGCCGGCGAGGTTGTGGCACACCACCATATCCACCTTTTCACGCTTGATCACTTCCCGAACGTACTGGCGCATGCCGGTGTTGTAGCGATCCCGCAGGTGCCAGCCCAGCCGCACCAGGGCGCCAGGGCGTTGGGGGCTGAAATGCCAATAAGCGTTCAACAGCCCAGCGCGATAAACCTTCACGCCGCGAACGTCGGTGACGTGCAAGCCGGGTTGTGGCCCGGTCGCCAGCACGCACACGTCGTCGCCACGCCTTTGCAGCCCTTCCACGGTGCGTTGCAGCACAATCTCGGCGCCCCCCCCGATGTGCGGGGCGTACAGGCTGTTGAGGAACAGTAGCTTCATAGCGGATAGGACTCGTGAGTGCCCAGCCGTCCCGACTCGCCGTCGCGGATCGCCTGCTCGATAAGGTTCAGCCGCTCCAGCGAGCCCTTGCGACGGGCGACCTGGCGCAGCAGGAAGAGGAACAGTGACCGGTTGAGGTAATACAGCCAGCCCGACGCGGCCCAGACATGTTTGTCGAACCATGCCTGGTTGCGGGCGGCGTAGTAGGCTCGAAACTCCGAGTTACCCAGCAGGAAGGTCTCGTAGATGTTGCCGGTGCGTTCCTTGATGTTCCACGAATGCTCCAGGTCGTCGAGCACCGCCTCGGTGGCCAGGAAAATCTCGCCCCCCGAGGCGGTGATGCGCCAGGTGTATTCGGTGTCGTCGGCATACAGCAGCAAATCGCCCAGCGGCACGCCGATGCGCTCATACAGCGACCGGTGAGCCAGCAGCCCCCCGTAGGTGGTGAACGGCAGCTTCACCAGCGAAGCCTGGGTACGGCGCCCTTTCGGACGGCCCCAGGGCAGGCGCCGCCAGACCTTGTACGGCAATTGCGCGATATGAAACCCAAAGCAACTGGAGCGCCATTGAACGGCGAACGGTCGGGGCACGCCGGCGGCGATGTCGGCCTGGTGCGTGGGGCGGAAACCGATCACCGCCGCCTTGTCCCAGCCACGCCCTTGAGCACATTCGAACAGGCGTTGATGCAAGGCGTCGATCGCGCCGGGTGTCGGCGCGTTGTCATCATCCATCAGCCAGATATATTCGGCGCCCCGTTCCAACGCGGCTTCTATCCCAACCTTGTAGCCCACCGCCGAACCGGTATTGGTTGGCAGGTCGATCACCTCCACCTGGCCGGGCCAGGCATCGCATAGCGAGCGCAGGTTGTCGGTTGAAGCGTTGTTCACCACGATCACACGCTGAATACGCCAACTGCTCAGCGACCGATTGACCAGGGTTCGCAGGTAATTCAGGCGCTGCCCGTAAGTGAGCGTCACCAGGGTAGTGGTACCGTTCATGTTGCGCCTCCGCTGCGATTCAGTACGCATGGCTGGCTACTCGCTGCAGGCTCTCACGCGCCAGTACCACGCGTTGCTGGCGCTGCAGCAAGTTGAGCAGGATCACCGCGCGCTCTTCGCCGTCGTTGCACAGGAAGATGGCTTCCATTTCGCTGCCACCGGTGACCACCCGAACTTTCTCGCCGTGATGAAAGCCCGGCGTGGTCGCCGCAACCTGAGCCCGCTGGCGGATCTCATCGATCAGCTTGTCGCTGACAGGGCAAGGGTTGGGGCCGAACGAAACGATGCGAGACACGCCCCGGGTCGAGCGAATCGGGTACCAGCTGGCATCGCGTTGCATATGTATGAACAGGTAGCCTGGGAACAGCGGCTGTTCAGCCAGCCGGTTGGCCCGTGCGCTGGCGGCGGGGCTTTCGGCCAGGGGGCGGTAGCACTCGAACCCCTGGCGTGCCAGATGCTCCTCGGCCCGTGCCTCCTGGCGTGGCTTGGTCTGGATCAAGTACCAGTTGGCGTTCAAGCGGTCAGCGACAGCGGCATCCATGGCGTGTGTCCTATGAAAGAGAGAAAGGAGCATGGGCGGCGACCGGGGCATTGCCCTGGGACGCGATGGCCCGCGGGGCGTCCATTCGCGGCGCGGGCAGCAGTAAGCTGTAGCGGTCGAGCCATTGCCGGATCTGCTCGACGGGGTTGAACATCAGCACGTCGATGATCGACAGATGCGATACGAACGGCTGGCCGAACTGGGGGTACGTGACCTCTCCCATATGGTGGAAGCGCAGGCTCAGGCCGGCTTGGCGGAAGCGTTCTTCTTCATACAGTGCGCGGCCGCCGATGGGGTTGACGTAGCGGTTACCCCCAAGCCTGTGCATGGTCTTGATCACTCGGTCCTGCTTGTCGGCGATGTCGCGGATTTCCAGCTCCGAGGCCAACAGGATGGGCGTTTCTATCCTCAGGTAGGCACACACCTGGCGCAGGCTGTGCTCCAGGTAGCGGGCAAGGTTGGCGTCGGGGTAGCGCATGATGCCTTCGAGCAAGGGCATCACCTCGGCCCGCTGTGGCGCGCGGGCATAGTGCAGCGCGAGCGTCTTGAGCAGGCTGTCGAGATTGCCGGTGGCGGTTTCGGCCAGGCGGCGCTGATTGATCGCCAGCCCGTGCACGTCCCTGGCCAGCGGGAGGCTGAACAGCCATGGCTTGCCCCCGCACAGCACTCGGTTGCGGTTGATCCAGCCATCCTTGACGTACTGCAGGTCGTCACCCAGGACGAACACATCGGCGCCGGCAATCAATTGGAAGTAGCCCAGGTAGGGGAACCAGTAGGGCTGCATCATGGCTATCGTCGTATTCATAGGTGTCTGTCCCTGGCAGGTGAATGATGGTTACTTGCGGCTGTCGCCGTAGTCGTAGCCATACGAGGCGCAGTCGTATTCCGCCGTGGAGGCCTTGCGAACCACCCCGTTGAAGATCGCGCCCTTGAGCGTCACGCCGTTTTGCAGCAAGCGGCGGCGGGCCACGTCAATCTCCTTGACCGTGCTCTGCCCGAAGCGGCTGACCATCATGCAAGTGCCCGCCTGACGGCCCACCAGCGTGGCATCGGTGACCGCCATCACGGGCGGCGTGTCGATGATCACCAGGTCGTAATGCGGCGCCAGTTCACGCAGCAGGCGCGTGAAGTTTTCGTGCATCAGCAGTTCCGACGGGTTGGGCGCCGCGTAACCGCAGGAAATGATCTGCAGGTTCTTCACGGCGGTGTCATGAACCACCTCGGCGAAGGGCAGCTTGCCGGCCAGCGCGTCGGCCAGCCCATGACGGGGCTGCACGCCGAATTGCTGATGCAGGTAGCCCTTGCGCATATCGGCGTCGATCAGCAGTACCCGCTTGCCCGATTGCGCGTTGACCACGGCCAGGTTGGCGCACACGAACGATTTGCCCACGCCTGGGGTGGGGCTGGTGATCATCAGAATGTGGTTGCGTGCTTCGGCCATCGCGAAGTGCAGGCTGGTACGCAGGCTGCGCAGCGCTTCCATGGTCGCTTCGCGCGGCGCCACCACACCCAGTAGCCGGGACGGCGCCTGGCCCTTGCGGGTTTGCCCGCGGTTGAGGCGTTCCTGCTGACGCGACAGCGGCAGCGAGGCGTACACCGGCAGGCCCAACTGTTCGACGCTTTCGGGGTTTTCCACCCCGCGGTAGAACGCCTGGCGAACGAAGATGATGGAGACCGCGAACAGCGCGCCCAGCAGCGCGGCCAAGGCCACGATCAGCTTGCGCATCGGCTTCACCGGCTCTTCCACGTTGGCGTCGGCGGCGTCGATCACGCGCACGTTACCGATGTTGCCCGCGCGGATGATGTCCTGTTCCTGCACGCGGTTGAGCAGGTTGGTGTAGGTCTGTGTGGTCACCTGCATGTCGCGGCTCAGGCGCAGCAGCTCCTGCTGGGTCTCGGGCAACTGGCCCACTTCGCCCTGCAACTTGGCCTTCTGCGCTTCCAGCTGGCCGATCTGCTGGGACAGCGCGACTGATTGCGGGTGTTGGCGGGTGTACAGGCGATCAAGGTCGGTGCGCTTGAGGCGCAACTCCGACAGCTGGTTATCGTAGGCCACTACCTGGTCGAGCAAGGTGCGGGTTTGCTGGCCAATGTCCACGGCATGCGTGCGCAGCTGGAAGTCGTGCAACGCTTCCTCGGATTTCTCCAGCTCGGCGCGTACCACTGGCAATTGCGAGCGCAGGAAGTCCAGCCGCTGCGCGGCTTCGGCGGAACTGCGCTCCACGTTCTGACGCACATAGCGGTCGCTGACTTCCTTGACCAGCATCACGGCGCGGGCAGGGTCGGTGTCTTGGATGGACATGTACACGATGCCCGAATCCTTGCCGGCCTCGCTCACCTTCAGGCGCTCCTGATAATCCAGGGCGGTGGCCAGTTCACGGTTGCGCACCACGCGAAATTCAGTGCCCGGGCGCGCTTGCAGTGCGGTCACCAGCAGGCTGGTGCCGTTGCTTTCGCTGGCCACGCCTACCTTGCCTTCAAGCACGGCGTTGCCGTCGGCATCCTTGAGGGTGTAGCCGCCGTTGGCGCCGGCGATCAGCGTCAGGGGCAGGCCAAGCATGGCCTTGGGCACCTCCAGCGCGTCGATGGTGATGGTTTCCCCGCCCCAGGCAAAGCGGTCAAGCCCGAATGGCGGCGCAGTGACCTGGCCCTTGGCGGGCTTGAACTGGCGCGCGTACCACTTGCCGATCAGGGGTACATAACGGGGCGTGGCGACGATGTCGAGTTTCAGGTCGCTGATCACCCGGCCAAGCACGGCGCGCGATTTGATCAGTTCGATTTCGGTCGCCGCTTCCGACACCGAGGTAGGCTTGCTATTGAAGACAGGGGTAGCGTCCAGGCCGATTTTCTTCGGTTCGATCTGGATCATCGCGTTCGCCTGATACACCGGCGTGGCAATGATCGCGTAGCAACCCCCGACCAGCGTGAACAGCCCAACCACCCAGGCGATCAACACTTTGTGGTCGAACAGCATGCGCAGAATACTCGCCACGTCGATCCGAGTGTCCTGCTGATACTCCAGGCTGGAACGGGTCATTGCGGTCATTTGTAGCTCCTGGCCAACGCGCGGGGCGTTGGCAAACGTGTCCGTGATAGTGAAGCGGTGCGTAAACGGCCGGGTGGGCGCCGGCGATCAATCGGGGCCAGCCATCGCTAGCTCCTTCCCATGGGCAGCGCGAGGCGGCGGAACAGGTTGCGGCTGACGTTGGCGGCCACCAGCCCGAGGGCGCTGAGCTTCTGCCAGGGTGATACAGCGGCCAGCGAGAGCCCGAACACCTGGGTCAGGAAATGCTCGTACAAGGGCTGGTTGCCGCGGTGGTGGTAGTAATTGGCCAGGCAAGCGGCGGTCTGCAGGGACATGTGCAGTTTTCTCTTCTCGCCGCGCATGGAGAACATGCCGCCGCAATGCACGCGGTAGCCGCCAGGCGTGATGTTCGCCAGGTACTTGCCCTTGCCGTGCGCGCCGAGCATCGACCACCAGCACACGTCCATCAGGGGCGCCAGTTCCAGCTCCCGGGGCAGCTCGCGCAGCACATTACGGAAGCACGCGGTAAGGGTGGAAATACGCCGGCCCTGCATGAGCTCCACGCTGGTTGCGTCACGCTGCCAGGCTCGGCCGAGCTGCAGGCCCTGCTCGCCCTGTTCGCTGACCATCACCGCGTCGTGATAAGTGATCACGTAGTCGGGATGGCGCTCCAGGAAATCCACCTGCTTTTGCAACTTGAGCGGGTCGGTCCAGTAATCGTCGCCATCGCAGTAGGCCAGGTAGCGCCCCTTGGCCATGTTGAACAGGGCGGGGTAGAACAGCTTGCCTTGGCGGTACTGGTTTTCATCGTGCAACACCGGGCGGATCAGCGTTGGGTAGCGCTCGGCATAGGCCTGGATGATTTCCCGGGTGCCGTCGGTGGAGGCATCGTCGTTGATCAGGATCTCGAACGGGAAGTCAGTTCGCTGGGCAAGAAAGCTATCCACTGTCGCGGCAATGAAGGCTTTCTGGTTGTAAGCCGGGCAGACCACGCTGACGAGCGGAATCCTTGCTTCGCCCCAGCCTTGCATGATGTCTCGTTCGGTTCGAATGTTCATCGTCCTACGCTCGGTTTGCTGAACAGAAGAATCACCCGGGCGGCGAGCAGGCGATCGCTGCCGGCCACGACGGCCAGGGTGACAAGGCCGCAGATGGCCAGGCTCGCCAGGGTGAGCAGGCGGTCCTCGCCGGCCATCAGGCGCACGATTGGTTCGGTCAGCCCAAGCCCCAGCAGCGTCATGAGGCTGATCCGCGAAATGTCTTTCAACCACACGCCATGCAGCGCCGGCGCCAGGTGCTGGTGCACCACGCGCGGCCAGATGGCGAAGGACAGCAGGCGCAGCACGAACCACGCGGCGGCAGCGCCCAGCGCGCCACAGCTGTCGATGGCCAATACCATCACCGGCACGGTGACCGCCGCCGAGATCACGCTGTACCAAACGTGCAGGCGAATCTGGCCGTAGGCGTACTGCAAGTGATACTGGAAGGTGCTGGCGGCCATGATTGCGCTGCCCAAGGCGTACCAGAACAGGATCGGCCTGCCCCAGTCGGCGGCAGCGCGGTCGCCGCTCCAGGCGTACAGCAGGTCCCCGGCATGCACCGCCATCACGCTTGCCAGCGGAAACAGCAGCGTGCAAGTGAAGCGGCTGGCGGCCAGGTAAAGCTGGTGCATGTCATTGTCGCGGCCTTCGGCGAGCAATACCGTCATGCGCGGCAGCAGGGTTTGCACCAGCGGGTTGATGAGCATCAGGATGCCGGTGGTCATCAGCGCTACCAGCGAGAAGTAGCCGTACTCGGTCAGCAGCAAGCGTTCGGAAAGCAGGATCTTGTCCAGCTGGGTAAGCACGATCCACAGCACCGAGGTAAACGACAGGCTCAGCGCGAAGGGCACGATGGGCTTGACCAGCTTCCAGTTGAAGCCGCTCCACCAGCGTGGCGTCGGCAGCCGGCCATACGCCTTGCTGGCGAAGATCAGGGTTTCTATCACCGCCACGCCCAGCTGGAATTCGAAGAACACCAGCGCGTCCTGCGATACCACCGCCACCAGAAACAGCCCGCCGAAGTAGCGCAACGTGGTGATCACCACGTTGGCGCCGTTGAGCCAGGCATGCATCTCCAGCCCTTGCAGGCCGCTTTTGTACAGCGTTGCGTAGAGGCGCAGCGCAACCATCCAGCCCATGAGCGTGATGCACTGCACGATGGTCGTGGTATCCAGCACCTGGGCATTGAGCCAGTGCGCCGCGATCCAGGGGCCGCCCAGATACACAGCCAGCACGGTGAGCAGCGTGAGCGGCAGGAAAATCATCTCGAACGAGCGCAGCAGCCAGCCGCTATCACGGCAGGCGTCATCGCCGGCGTGCTGGTGATGGGCGATCTGCCGAACCAGCGAAGGCGAGAGGCCGACGTCGAGCAGCTGCAACCACGTTTGCAGCACTGTGTAGAAACCGATCAGCCCATACACCTCGGCGCCCAGGTGGCTGAGGTAGAACGGCATGATCACGATACCGATCAGCAGCGTATAGGCCTGCCCGACGTAGTTGAGGGTGGTGTTGCGAAAGATCGATCGGTTTGTGCTCATGACCGGCCCGGCTACTGATGATTAAAGGGCCCGGCGCAGCGGCGCCAAGGGTAGGAGTGGCGAATCGCACTGGCGCAGCAGGGTGTCGACGATGCGTTGTTGAATATTCCGCCCCAGCCCCGGGTAGATCGGCAGGCACAGCACGCGCTGCGCCAGCCCGCGGGAAATTGGCTGTGGTTGCTGCGGCTGCAGGTAGTCGATCGTGTCCAGCGACGGGTAGAAGTAACGCCGCGGGTTGATGTCCGCCTGTTGCAGCGCGGCGCGCGCCGACAGCATTGCGCGGTGGTTGGCCAGGGCAATGGGGAAGTAGCTGAAGTTCGGTTCGCTGCCCGGCGTTACCCGCTGCAATTGAAGGTGGTCACGCAAATGGCGGGTGTAGAAGTCCGCGATCTCGGCGCGCTGCTCAAGGATCAGCTCGATGTCATCCAGGATGCACAGGCCCATCGCAGCGGAAAACTCGTTGAGCTTGGCGTTGGTGCCCAACCCCTCGATGGTTTCGTAGTCCGCGATACCGAAGTTGGTCATCAGGCGCACGCGCTCGGCCAGGTCGTCGTCATTGGTGACGATCGCGCCGCCTTCGATGGTGTGAAACAGTTTGGTGGCGTGGAAACTCAAGGTGGTGACGTGGCCGCGGTTGAGTACCGACTGGCCGCCATGGCCAACACCGAACGCATGGGCGCCGTCGTAGATCACTTTAAGGTTGTGGCGCTCGGCCACGGCGTCGATTTCATCCACCGCGCAGGGGTTGCCGAACACATGGGTCGCCACGATGGCGCCGGTATCTTCCTGAAGGCTGGCTTCGATGCGGGCGGGGTCCAGGTTCCAGGTGCCTGGGCAAATGTCCGCGAATACCGGGCGGATGTGCTCCCATTGCAGCGTGCTGCTGGTCGCCACGAAGCTGAACGGCGTGGTCACGGCACTCCCGGTGAGCCCCATGGCGCGGTACGCCACCTGCAAGGCCATTGTCCCGTTGCTCACCACCACGATGTTGCGCACGCCGAGGTAGTCCTTCAGGCGTTCTTCCAGTTCGCAGCACAGCGGGCCCTGGTTGGTCAGCCAGCGCGAGGCATAGATGCCATCTACGTACGCCTTGAATTTTTCCAGGTTGCCCATGTACGACTTGGTGACATTGATCATGCGGATCGTCCTTGCGCAAGCCCTGCGCGAATGGCTGTCGGGGGTGACGGCGGAGTCCAGTGGGGATCAGGCGACGGTGTCGGATCGGGCAACGCTGCGGCGCGCGCGCTGCTGGTTGAGCTTGAGGATCAGGCGCGTGGCCAGGCTGCCGGCATGAGGGTCGCCGTAATGGAACAACGCCGTGGCGCGACGTACCTGGGGGCCGCAGGGCTGATTGGCATGCAGGCTGCGATAGCCCCAGAACAGGTACAGGTTGCCCGGCACCAGAGGCAGCGTGCGTGGCTTGAACCATCCCGCATCGATGCCGTGGGTGAGCACGCGGCGGCTGAGCTTGTTCTGCAGCACGGCTTTCTCGATGACGTTGGCCGCCACGCTGGAACGGACAGGGCGCAGGTTGGGGAACATGATGAGATCGCCGCGCTGCTCGCCCTGCTCCGGAATAAACACGGGAACCAGCAAGGTGACGAGGGTGGCGTCGTAGTGGAAGGCATTGGATTCGCGGGCACCGCTACCGCCTTGAACGCAGCGCAGCACGGGGAAGATTTCGCTGCTGACCGCTGGGGCGCCGGTGGCATGGCGATGCAGCTGGTCGAGGATGGCCGCCAGCTCGGGGGACGACGCAAGCCGCGCCATGGGGCTGCCGGCGAGCGCTTGCAGGCCGTGGTAGGCGAAGTACTGGCCGTTATGACGGCCGGCTTCGCGCTCCACGTACTGGCGCATCTCGGCGAGGGCTTCGGGGGAGAATGCGTGTTCGATAACAGCATGCCCTTGCTGGTCCATATCATTGACCAGAAGTGCAATTGAAGCAGGGTCGTTGCGGAACAATGGCGACATGACAAGACACTCTATCCGTGAATGAACGCTTAACTTTAAAACCGAAGTTGCAAACTTCGGACAAAGCTACCGCCAGGTCCGGTAATCCATTGGACCCAAACTTCGTACTGCTTGTGCACATGTACTTCTGCAACGCTACCGCCCTCCCGTTTGAAAACGGGTGCTCATATAAGCGCGGGCAAATCAAACATCAAGCCGATAGCCTGAGCGCTGAAAAAATTGCGCTTTGGGTGGCAGCCTGAAGGGATGTGTCGAATTTTATGGTGGCTAGCGTCTTGCGAGCCGACCAGGGTCTTCGCCTTGGGTGAGTGATATATCGGTTTTTAGTCGCACGCTGTCAATCATTTCGGTCGAAAAAAGTGGCGTAAAACCTAAGTTACATGGGTTGACATCATAAGCCTTTGAATACAAAGGACTTTTTATTTTGACGCCATCGTTTTAATGGCGTTTTGGCAGGACGTAGTGGCCATTAAGCGGAAGTCTTTGATTTTTCACTTAAATTCGAGCTGTGAGGCCCGGTTTAGGGGCTCATAGACGGTGTCAACGATGTACTGTCGCCCGCTGGGCTTCACATTTTACGTCGCCATTTATATGTCGGGGACGCACGCACGGTTCAGAGGCCTGTCGTTTATTTGACTAGGTACCCCGTGATCCGTAAAGATCGGTACGCAGGTCAAGCAGGTAGGGCGTGGCCTGACGTGCCGAATGCACCCGGGCCCGGTCGAGGTCTGCGATCAGCAGGCATTCCTCTTTCCCGGCGACCGCCAGCTGCTGGCCATCAGGCCCGCACACGCTGCTAAGCCCGCAATAAAGCAGGCCGGCCTCCTGCCCGCAGTAGTTGGCATATGCCAGGTAGCAGCCGTTTTCATAAGCCCTGGCCCGTACCGTGACCTCGGCCACCAGTTCAAAGCCCGCCATGTTGGCGGTGGGCACCAGTATCAGCTCGGCCCCGCTCAATGCCAGGTGGCGTGCGGCCTCCGGGAATTCCACGTCGTAGCAGATGAGCAGGCCAAGCTTCCATCCGTTGAGCGTGGCCACCGGGAAGCCGCCGTCGCCCGGGCTGAACATCGCGCGGTCGAGATCGCCGAACAGGTGAGCCTTGCGGTAGTCGATCAATCGTTCGCCCTGGCCATCAACCAGCTGGGCGGCATTATAAACCGTGCCCTCAGGGCCGGCCTCGGGATAGCCATAGGCAATGGCAATGCCTTGGGCCCGAGCGATCGCCGCCACTTGGGTCGGAACCGGCCCGCCGGCCGGCTGGGAGAGGGCCTGAGCGGCCTCGCGGCCAATGTTGTAGCCGCTGAGGAACATCTCCGGGAACACGATCAGCTCGGCGCCACGCCGCGCCGCCTCGGTGGCCCAATGGCCGAGCCGGGCGAGGTTATCCTCAGGCAGGTTGGGCCCCGCGGGGCCCTGATACAACGCTATGCGCATGGTGTCAGTCCGCAAGGGCCACCGGGCCGAGCGTGTCGAACACGTCGCCCGGGCCAGGGTTGGCAGGAGAGGTCTGGCCGCCGAAGTGGTTCATGATCCCCCACACGGCGTTGAGCGAGGTTTGAACGGCGCCTTCCACCCAGGCTGGGGTCCAGGACACATCGTCGCCAGCGATGAAGATCCCGCGCTGTTCAGCGGGCATGTCACGCTGGATGAAATGCGCGTACATGCGCTGGTTATAGCGGTAATGCCCTGGTAACGCGCCTTTGAAGGCACCGAGGAAATGCGGGTCCGCCTCCCATGACACGGTGATCGGATCGCCAATAATGTGACCGGCGATGTCCACGGTGGGGTAGATCTTCTTCAAGGCGTCCAGGGCGAGCTTCACGCGCTTTTCCACGGGGTGTGGCAGCATCTTCAAGGCGTCGCTCATCCATGAGTAGGACAGGCAGATCACGCCTGGCTTGCCTTCCCCGTTGTCGAACAGGTAAGTGCCACGGGTAAGGCGGTCGGTGAGGGTCATGCTCATGGTGTCACGGCCGGTTACCGGGTCCTTGTCCTTCCAGAATGGGCGGTCGACCATCACGAAAGTTTTGGAGGACTGCATGTAGCGGGTGCGGTCCAGGGCCATCCACATCTTTTGGGAGAACAGCGATTCCTCGCATTCGATCTGGGTCGTGAGCAGCCAGCTTTGGCAAGTGGCGAGCACGGCTGGGTAAACGCGTGTGTGGCCCCAGACGTCGGTCACGGCGAATTGGCCGTTGTCCGCCCGGGCAACCTTTTGCACGCCACAGCGCGGCGCGCCGCTGTGCAGGCTGCTCAGGCTGGTGCCTTCGGGCCAGTGGGCGCAGCGTTCCGGCACATGCCGCCAGATGCCCAGGGGCACCTGCTCCACGCCGCCGACCACCAGGTGCTGGTGATCGTCGCAATTGGTCATCACTACCCGGAGGATCTCGAGCATCGAATTGGGGAAATCGGAGTCCCAGCCGCCGGTGCCAAACCCTACCTGGCCGAACACCTCCCTATGCTGGAAAGTAAGCCCGGCGAAGGATTTGGAAGTGGCCACGAAATCATAGAAGGTGCGGTCATCCCACTGCGGCACCAGGCTGTCCCAGAGCGCCTTGAGGCGCGTTACATCGCGGTCGCGAATGGCTTGCTGAATCTCGCTGAAATGCGCTCGCTCTTCCAGCGCGTCGGCCCAGGCATCGGCCACCTCGTGGAACAGCTTGGGCAGGTCGGCTACGTTTTCGGCGTAGTAGGTCTGGCCTTCCAGGTCGATCACGGTACTGCCGGAGGCCGAGGTGAGCGGGTTAGGGAAAGGCCGTGTTTCCAGGCCGAGCATGTCCACGTAGTGGTAGAAAGCGGTGGAAGAAACCGGAAAACGCATGCCACCTAGTTCGGCAATGATGCCTTGGGCGCCCTCGAAGGGCTGCGAGCGCAAACGCCCGCCCAGCCTGGACGCCTCGTACACCACCGGGCGAAGCCCCATCTTCATCAGTTCATACGCGGCCACCAGGCCGGCAATCCCCGCGCCGATGATTGCCACTTCCTTGCCGTGATTGGCCTCTGGAATGCTACCTAGCCCTTCGGGGTGCTCGATCCATTGGTCGAAGGCGAAAGGAAAATCGGGCCCGAAGACAGTAATAGGCTTTTCGAAGCCAGCAGGATGGCGGTGGGGTTTGAGCATGGGCACCTCGCAGGAATGCAGTCCGGTCAGTATAGAAAGGCTGCCGGGCATTCTAGGGAGGTATTGGCACGTTATTAAGACGCAGAGTGTCGTCTTTCTGCCTGATTCTTCGTCGAAATGGCTAGCCTGTAAGTCATTACTGCTGTCTAGGTGGGCGGGGCCGGCGATTTATCGACGGTGACAGGCCCTTCCGGCCGTAGCCGGATACCCGGCCCCGCCGGTCCACGGGATACCGTGCTACCCGCGGCCTCGGTCGATCTTGGTGCTGAGGATGATTGACGTGGTGGTCTTGTCTACCCCCTCCAGCGCGCCGATCTGGTCGAGAAGCTCATCCAGCGCCTCCGGGCTGTCGGTGTGCAACCAGGCTACGTAGTCGAATTCGCCGCTTACCGCGCTGAGTTGCTGAATCGCGGCCATCGCCGCAAGGCGTTTGAGCACATCGCGCCCAGCCTTTGGTTGCACCGTAATGCCCACGTAGGCTTGCAGGCCACCCGTGAGGGCGCGCTGAGCCAGGCGAACGCCGTAGCCTACGATCACGCCGTTGCGTTCCAGGCGGGCGAGGCGGGAGGTTACGGTTGTTCGGGCGATACCCAGTTTTCTGGCAAGGGTGGCCACGCTTTCACGCGCGTTTACTTGCAGGGCGGCAATCAATTGACGGTCAACCCCGTCGAGGGAAAAGGCGCTGTGATCAGTCATCGGTGCTCAAACACATGAAGGCATAGGGCTATCCTAGTAAACCGCGCGCTCCGAGTCACTCCTTATCGAACATGTGACGATATACGCGATAAAACTTTTTCAAGCAGTTTTGGCGCGGCAATCAATTTTGATTTGGGCTTTCCAGTTTTTTGGCGCCAACGGTGTGGCGAAACGCCATCTACCCATTTATTAATTTGAGGTGGCAATTAAATAAATACCGCTATAGTCGCGTCTGATCCGGCAGGAGCACATTGACATGGCGTTGACTCAAGGAAAGTTGTTAGAAGCCGTGCCACCTTTGGTAGTCGATCTGGACGGCACTTTGTTGCGTTCGGATTTACTACTTGAAACTTTTCTCGCGTATGTGCGAAAGACGCCAACCGGCGTTTTTTCAATCATGCACTGGTGGGTTAAAGGCAAGGCAAAGCTCAAGGAAGGGCTGGCGCTCGCTGCCGATCTGGACGTAGCGATATTGCCGTACGACCCGGCGGTACTGGAGCTGATCCGCGCCGAACGGCTCAATGGCCGCACCGTGGTGCTGGCCACTGCGAGCCACCGCGTGCTGGCCGAAAAAATCTCGGCGCATCTGGGGGTGTTCGACTTGGTGTACGCCACCGAAGGCGAGTTGAATCTGTCCGCCGGGCGCAAGCGCGACCTGCTGGTGGAAAACTTCGGCGAGGGCGGCTTCGATTACCTGGGCAACTCCCGCGACGACGTGCCGGTTTGGAAAAGCGCCCGTGAAGCGGTGGTGGTGAACCCTGACCGCGGCGTGGAGCGGCGGGCGCGGCAAACGGCCCGAGTGACGCAGGTGATCGAGTCCAACCCCCCCAGCGTTCGGCTGTGGCTCAAGGCGCTGCGCCTGCACCAGTGGATGAAGAACATGCTGATCTTCGTGCCGCTGCTGGCCGCCCACATGCTGGGCCGCCCTGAACAGTTGCTCAACGGCGTGTTTGCGTTCCTGTGCTTTGGCCTGTGCGCGTCGAGCGTATACGTGCTCAATGATTTGCTCGATCTCAACGACGACCGCTACCACCGCAGCAAGCGCAATCGGCCGTTCGCCGCCGGCCGCCTGCGGATCGGCCAAGGGTTGTTAGTGGTGCCCTTGCTGCTGGTCGCCGCCTTCGGTGGCGCGGCCGTCTTGCTGCCTTGGCAGTTCAGCGCGGTGTTGGGCGCGTATTACCTGCTCACGCTGGCGTATTCGCTGTACCTCAAGCGGCAGATGACCGTGGATGTGATCGTGCTGGCTATGCTCTATACCGCGCGGATCATCGCTGGGGTCGCGGCCTTCAGCGTGCCGCTGACATTCTGGATTCTTGCGTTCTCCATGTTCATTTTCCTCAGCCTGGCGCTGGTAAAACGCTACGCGGAGCTGCGTGAAGCGCGCTCCCGGGACGTTCAGGCCATGGCCCGAGGCCGCGGATATTACCCCGGCGACCTCGACATGATCGCTTCGCTGGGTGCTGCCTCCGGCTACCTCGCGGTGATGGTGCTGGCGTTGTATATCCATGACGGCGCCACGGCTTCGCTGTACCAGCTACCGCATGTGATCTGGCTCGCCTGCCCGTTGCTGTTGTTCTGGATCACACGCGTCTGGATGCTGACCCATCGCGGCGAGATGAACGACGACCCGGTTGTATTCGCTATTCGTGATCGGGTCAGCCAGGTAATCGGCGCCTTGTTCGGCCTGGTTTTCTGGATTGCCGCATGAGCCCTTTGTATTCATGGGGGCGTGTCCCCGACGCGCCGCAGTGTGGCCACGGTTGCAACTGGCGTAGTGAACTGCCTGGCCATGTAGCTCGCCTTGTGGCGGACCACACCAGCACGCTTCCCTACGGCAATGGCCGCAGCTATGGCGACAGCTGCCTGGCCAGCAGCGATCAGGTGGTGCAGATGCGCGGGCTGGACCGGCTGATCGAGGCCGATTGGGCCAATGGCGTGGTGCGCGTGGAAGCCGGCATGACCCTGGCCGAGTTGCTGGCGCTGGCGATCCCGCGGGGCTGGTTTCTGCCGGTTACCCCCGGCACTCAATTCGCCACGGTGGGTGGCGCCATCGGCAATGATGTGCACGGCAAGAACCATCATCGCCGTGGCACGTTCGGCAACCATTTGCTTGGCCTCGGGCTGCTTCGTCACGGCGAAGAGGTGCTCGAATGCAGCCCAGACGAGAACGCCGAAATGTTCGCCGCGACCATCGGGGGCCTTGGCCTGACTGGCCTGGTGTGCTGGGCGCAAATCCGGCTGATCGCCATTCGGGCCAGCCAGATCGACACCCGTACCGTGCGCTTCAACGGCTTGGCGGATTTCTTCGCGTTGTCTGACGAACTCGACAGCCAGCATGAATACGCCGTTGCCTGGGTGGATTGCATGGCCACCGGGGCGCAGCGCGGGCGGGGCGTGTATATCGTGGGGGACCATGCGCGCTATGGGGCGCTGCGGGTCGATGGCCGGCGCAAGCTGCGCGTGCCGTTCGCACCGCCGGTGTCGTTGGTCAACCGCTTCTCCCTCAAGCCGTTCAACAGCCTTTACTGGCATGCCCATCCCAAGGTGATCACCGATGGGCGCAGCGAGTACGAGCCGTTCTTCTATCCGCTGGACCGTATCCTCCACTGGAACCGCATCTATGGCCGGCCGGGTTTCCAGCAGTACCAGTGCGTGCTGCCCGAACGCACGGCAAGACAGGCGCTCGATGAAGTGCTGACGCAGGTCAGCGCGGCGGGGCAGGGGTCCTTCCTGGCGGTGCTCAAACGCTGCGGGCACTTGCGCTCGCCCGGGCTGTTGTCGTTTCCGATGCCCGGTACCTCGCTCGCGCTGGACTTTCCGCAAACATCCGCGCTGGTGACGCGGTTGTTTCCACGCCTGGACGCCATCGTCCGCGAGGCCGGCGGCCGCCTGTATCCGGCAAAGGACGCGCACATGAACGGCGCCGATTTTCGCCTTGCCTATCCCGCCTGGGAGCGCCTGGAAGCCCTGCGCGACCCGACATTGATGTCACGCTTCTGGAAAAGGGTCATCGTATGAAAAAAGTGCTGATCATTGGCGCTACCTCCGCTATCGCCAGCTCGTGCGCCCGGCTATGGGCTGGCGAGCATTGCGAGTTCTTTTTGGTGGCGCGCAACGAAGAGAAACTCGAACTCACCGCCAACGACCTGCAGGCCCGTGGCGCCGGGCGGATTCACCGTCACTTGATGGACGCCATGGCATTCGACCAGCATCCGCTCATGCTCGCCAAATGCCTGGAAGCGCTGGGGCAGATCGATATTGCGTTGATCGCCCACGGCACGCTGCCTGACCAGGCCCACTGCGAGCGGGACGTAACGGTTGCGATCGAGGAGTTCGCCAACAACGCCACCTCGGTGATCGCCCTGGCGACCTTGCTCGCCAATCATCTGGAGCACCAGCGCTGTGGCACCTTGGCGGTGATCTCTTCGGTGGCGGGCGACCGTGGCCGCGGTTCCAACTACCTGTATGGCGCCGCGAAAGCAGCGGTGACCACGTTCTGCGACGGCTTGCAGGCGCGCCTGTTCAAGGTGGGTGTGCATGTGGTGACCATCAAGCCGGGCTTCGTCGACACGCCCATGACACAGGGCCTGCCGCTGCCGGGCGCGCTGGTGGCTACTCCGGCGCGGGTAGCGCAGCGGATCGTGCAAGGGATCGCCACCCGGGCTACCACGCTGTATACGCCGGGGTTCTGGGCGCTGATCATGTGGGTGATCCGCGCGATTCCCCAGCCCCTGTTCAAGAGGTTGAAGTTATGACTGCCGCGGCAGCGGGGTCAGGCTGGCACTACCGTGCCGTGGCGCTTTCAGTGGTGGCCTCGGCCGTAGGGTATCTGGTGTTTTCGCTGTGGGCCGGCTGGCAGCCGGTCAGCCATGCGGTGGTGGCCGTGGGTGTGGGGGGCACGCTGCTGGCGCTGATGATGTCCTCGATCAATTACGGGTTGCGGTTCATTCGCTGGCAGACCTACCTGCGCCTGATGAAGCAACCGGTGCCATGGCGCGCCAGCCTGCGGATCTACCTGGCCGGCTTTGCGCTGACTACCACGCCGGGCAAGGCGGGCGAAGCGCTGCGCGGCGTGTTGCTGAAGAGTTACGGCGTGCCGTGGCCGAAAAGCTTCGCCGCGTTCTTCAGCGAGCGCCTGTCGGACCTCTTCGCGGTGGTGCTGCTCACGCTGTTTGGATTAAGTGTTTATCCACAGGCGCAACCGCTGATTTTCCTGGGCCTCGGGCTGGTGGCGGTGGGCCTGCTGGTGCTCTCACAAGCCAGCCTGCTGCGCGCCCTCCAAAGCTGGCTGGCTGAGCGGCCAGGCAAGGTCGCCGCCTTGTTGCGGGCGCCGGTACAAGTGGTGCTGGAAGCCCAGCGCTGCCACAAGCCGGGGGTACTTCTGTGGACAACAGCCTTGAGCGTGTTGGCGTGGAGCGCCGAGGCCGTGGCATTCCACTGGGTGTTGCAGTGGATGGGCGCCGACGTGCCCTTGGCGTTCGCGGTGTTTGTGTACGCCTTGGCGATGCTCGCCGGCGCGATCAGTTTCATGCCGGGCGGCCTGGGTGGTACCGAGGCGGTGATGGTGGGGTTGTTGATGTGGAAGGGCATGCCCGGCGGTGATGCCGTGGCGGCCACTGTACTGATCCGGCTGGCGACGCTGTGGTTCGCGGTGGGGCTGGGCGCATTGATGCTCATGCGCTGCAAGCGGCTGGGCGCTGGTGGCCCGGGCGTAGGCCCGGTCACGACTTGATTCGATTCAAAGGAGAGCGAGTAAATGGGGCAGGGATATTCCAATCATTTGAAAGGGCCATGGGCCGTATTGCTGCTGTGCGCTGCCATCGTCGCAAGCTTTCTAGCTTCCAGCGGCCCGGTGCAATGGATGGACAACGGCATGTTCCTGGCGGACGCCACGATCGGCCGATACTTCAGCGAAACCCTCGGGCCGCTGGAGCATCCGCTGTACCAGTTTTTCAATACTGTAGTGTTCGAGCTGTTCGGCATTCAGGTGCTGAGCCTGCTCAATTCCATTCTTCTGCTGCCGCTGGCTGGCGGTGTGTATTGGCTGGCTCGCAACCTGGGTGCCCAGCGCAACCTTGCCTGCCTCGCCGCGACCGTGGCTGTGCTGTCGCACGCCGTGTTCTGGGTGTCGACCAAGGCGGAGGTGTACATCTTCCACGCCTTGTTCATCGTGTTGGCTTACGCCTTGTATTTCGAGCGCCGCAGCGGGCTCGGCATGGTTGGCAAGTTGCTGGTGATCGGCTTGTTCACTGGCATGGCCGCCAGCATCCACCAGCTCACCTTCGTGGTCCTGCTGCCACTGTACGTGCGCCTGCTCATTGACGTCCGCGCGCGTATTTTACTGACCGTGCCAGCGTTCCTTGTAGGCTTCATCACGGCCTACCCAGGCATGTTCAATGATCTGGATTCGGGCCTGAGCCTGTTCCAGATCGCCCGGCACTACCTCACCGGTGCCTCGCCTTTTCCCCAGGCGCAAAGCTGGGAAGGCAGCATGCTGCGCTTCGACACCATGTGGCACGAGAAGAACTCCGTGGCGTTGCTATGCCTGTCGCTGCTTGGGCCACAGGTGCTGGGGCTGGTGCTGTTCCCGAAGGATCGCAATCTACGCCTGGTGTGGTGGGCGTTGCTGCTCAATTTCGTGTTCGCGGCCTCCTATAACGTGAACGACCGTTTCACCTTCTTCTTGCCCGGCGCGGCCTTCGCGGCGGTGCTCGGTATGATTCGCCTGCGCGAGCTGCTTCCTGAAACCCGCCTGGCTGCCTGGCTGCTCGGTGCCTCCACGCTGTGCTCGCCCGTTGCGCTGCTAGGCATGTGGATGTTGTATTCCCACGGGGCGGTGCCCTTGCCGGTTCATACCGAGGCGCTGCCATACCGCAACGACATCCATTACTTCATGGTGCCGTACCTGCGCGATCGGTCTGCCGAGGAGTTCGCCCATTACTACGAGAAAACGTCCCCGGTCGGCGCGGTGATCGTCTCCGACTGGACGCCCATGGGCGCGCTGCGATCGGCGCAGGCTGCCGGTGTGCTGAAAGATCGCACGTTCGAATCCTGTGAGAACGCTCAAGACTTGAGCCTCTACCTGCAAGGCCCCGGCGCGTTCCTGCCGCGTACAAGCTATTGCGAAGGCATCAAGGCGCGCTTCAAGCTGGAGAAGCTGGTTGTGGGGTATCAGCTTCTGGGCAAGTAACCAACCAAGCGGCCTTGTGCCTGTGTACAGTCGTGCAGCAGGAGCATAAGCCGCTCGGCTTGCCAGGATTGGAATTGGCCGCACAGGCTCGCGAATTTCATGGCCAAAAAAAGCCGCGCATCGCGCGGCTTTCGAAGTTGGTGGGCCCACACGGACTCGAACCGTGGACCAAAGGATTATGAGTCCTCTGCTCTAACCAACTGAGCTATAGGCCCTTTAGAGACGGGCGATTATAACGAGGGTTTTGGTTAGGTGCCATCCGAAAGAACCGTTTGTTACCTATTGCTTGCGGCCTCACGCAGGGCCGCGAGCGCCTGCCGTTGTTGGCCATGCTCATCGAAGTTTTCTGGCGCAAGCCATCCTTCGAAGGCGCCTTTGATGCCGGGCCACTCCTCCTTGATGATCGAGTGCCACGCGGTATCGCGATTGCGCCCTTTGTACACCACGGCGCGGCGGAAGGTGCCTTCGTAGCTGAAGCCCAGGCGTTGCGCCGCTTTGCGCGACGGCGCATTGAGGTCATCGCATTTCCATTCGTAGCGGCGATAGCCCAGCGTATCGAAGGCGTAGGCCATAAGCAGGAACTGGGCTTCTGTAGACAATGGAGATTGCTTGAGCAGAGGCGAGAACGTGACGCTGCCTACCTCGATCACGCCATGGGTAGGGTCGATACGCATCAGGGCCAGGGTGCCCACTGCTTTGCCGCTGGCAAGATCGATCACGGCGAAGTGGCGGGGGTCAGTGCTTTGGGCGGCCGCCTCGGCATAGGCGCGGTAGGCCTCGGCGGTCTCGAAGGGCTCAACGAACAGATACGTCCAGTCGCTTCTATCCTTGGCCTGGCTGTAAGCCGTGTACAGGTCGGCAGCATGGGCTTCGGCATTCAGTGGCTCGAGCCGGCAGTAGCGGCCGCTGAGGGTGACCCCGGTGGGTTGCGGCCTGGGCGTCCAGCCTTCGATGGCGCTGCCGATGGGTTGACCGTATTCGTTATGCCTGGCCATGGTGCCTGCCTTGTTATGAGGATGTACCACTGTAGCGGAGGAATGGTTGCGTTAAAGATCCATTGAACGGAGTTTGAGAGGAGCCAATCCACTGAGCGGATTGATCGAAGGGCAAAAAAAACCCCAGGCGAGCCTGGGGTTCTGTCACAGCGGCTGAGCTTACTCGTCCAGGAACGAGCGCAGGTGCTCGCTACGGGTCGGGTGGCGCAGTTTGCGCAGTGCCTTGGCTTCGATCTGACGGATACGCTCACGGGTAACGTCGAACTGCTTGCCCACTTCCTCGAGGGTGTGGTCAGTGTTCATGTCGATACCGAAACGCATGCGCAGCACCTTGGCTTCGCGGGCGGTAAGGCCAGAAAGCACCTCGCGAGTGGCTTCCTTGAGGCTCTCTACCGTGGCCACGTCGATCGGGGACTGCATGGTCGAGTCCTCGATGAAGTCGCCCAGGTGGGAGTCTTCATCGTCGCCGATAGGCGTTTCCATGGAGATCGGCTCTTTGGCGATCTTCAATACCTTGCGGATCTTGTCCTCAGGCATCTCCATGCGCTCGCCCAGCTCTTCCGGGGTCGGCTCGCGGCCCATTTCCTGCAGCATCTGGCGGGAAATACGGTTGAGCTTGTTGATCGTCTCGATCATGTGCACCGGAATACGGATGGTGCGCGCCTGGTCGGCGATGGAGCGAGTGATCGCCTGGCGAATCCACCAGGTGGCGTAGGTCGAGAACTTGTAGCCGCGGCGGTATTCGAACTTGTCCACCGCTTTCATCAAGCCGATGTTGCCTTCCTGGATCAGGTCGAGGAATTGCAGGCCACGGTTGGTGTACTTCTTGGCGATGGAAATCACCAGTCGCAGGTTCGCCTCGACCATTTCTTTCTTGGCGCGGCGAGCCTTGGCTTCGCCGATGGACATGCGACGGTTGATGTCCTTGATTTCCGCGACGGTGAGGCCGGTTTCGGCTTCAAGGTCGATCAGCTTCTGCTGGGAGCGTTCCACATCCGCCTGCACGCGGCCGATGGCTTCGGCGTATTTCGCCTTGCCGCGGGCCAGGAAGGCAGCCCAGCCCTGGTCCACTTCATTGCCGGGGAACAGGCGAAGGAAGTCCGCGCGGGGCATGCGAGCGTCACGTACGCACAGCTGCATGATGGCGCGTTCCTGGGCACGGACGCGATCCAGCGCGCCACGAACCTGCTCCACCAACACTTCGAACTGCTTGGGCACCAGCTTGATCGGCATGAACAGCTCGGCCAGCAGCAGCATTTCCGCCACGCCTTCCTTGCTGTCACGGCCGTGCTTCTTCAAGACCTTGCGAGTGGCTTCGAGCTGCTCGGCAACCGCGCCGAAGCGCTGACGCGCGACTTCCGGATCCGGCCCGCTTTCGCCTTCTTCCTCGTCGTCGGTCGCGTCGGCTTCCTCTTCCTCGTCGTCATCCTTGTCAGCGGCGGGCGCTGCTTTCGGATCGACGGGAGGCGGCATGTCCGACGGGCTGGCGATCACGTCATCAGGGTCGATGTAACCGCTGAGCACGTCCGACAGACGGCCGCCCTCGGTGGTGACACGATCGTATTCGCTGAGGATATAGTCGACGGTGCCCGGGAAGTGGGAGATTGCTCCCATGACTTCGCGGATACCTTCTTCGATGCGCTTGGCGATTTCGATCTCGCCTTCGCGGGTAAGCAGCTCCACGGTACCCATTTCACGCATATACATGCGCACAGGGTCGGTGGTGCGACCGATATCGGTCTCGACGGCGGCCAGCGCAGCGGCGGCTTCTTCCGCGGCAGCCTCGTCCGTGTCGGCTTCAGCCAACAGGAGGGCATCCGCATCCGGAGCAGTCTCGAATACGTTGATCCCCATGTCGTTGATCATGCGGATGATGTCTTCCACCTGCTCCGGATCTGAAATATCCTCGGGCAGGTGGTCGTTGACCTCGGCGTAAGTCAGGTAGCCCTGCTCACGACCACGGGTGATCAACTCTTTGATACGAGATTGCTGTTGCGCTTTTCCGGACATAACACCCTATCCACTGAAGGTCTTGGCGGGCAAAAAACAAGCCGAGGATTATACCCGAGCTAGGACCTCACACGCCAGTTGAGGTCGGGTTTTGTGCGTTTGCATTGCGGCTAAGCAGCTCGCGCAACAGGTTTTTTTCCTCTGCGCTGAGTTCACCCTGCCTGGCCTTTCGAATCAGGTTTTCCAGGCTGCGCTCACGTTGGCGGGCTGACAGACTGGAAATGGTGTCGAAAAACTGTTGTTCAAGGTTGTCGGCTTCGATCAACCATTCTTTCTCGGCCAGGGCGCGCAACAGGCGCCCCTGATCCGTCCCGTGCCACCGGGCAATCAATTGCAGAGAGCGTAGACGAGGATTCTTCTGAAGAGCCTCGAGCAACGCGACCAGCAATTGGGCGTATACATGATCTTCATCGGCCAGATGGCTGGCATCTTCAACTTTTGTGGCCAACTGCGGGTGGTGCAACAACGTGCGCAATGCACTGAGCGTGGGTGGTTCCACGCTGGTGGGCGTGCGCGGCGCCCGGGGCTCGAACCTCTGGCGTTGGCCACCGCGTTCCCACGGTTTGCCGTCTTTCTTCTTGCCGCCGCCCTTGCGAGGCTGCCACGGCTGGTTGGGCTCGATGGTCGGAGCGTCCAGGTACGCCGGGATATAGTCCCCAGGGCCGTCGAAGTCCACGTAAGGGCCCGCGTCCCCGGTGGGGGCGGGGTCTCGTTGTGACGGCCGCTGCGCCAGCTGGCTCATCGCCTCGCCACTGAGCCCGGTGATTTCTCCAAGCCGCGCGCGCATCAATGCCTTGAGGTTCGCTCCCGGCACGCGATCGATCAGCGGCGCCGCCAGCGTGGCCATGTGGGCCTTGCCTTCCAATGAGCGCGGGTCCGCTTCATCGGACAACTGCTGAAAGAAATAATCCGCCAGCGGTTGCGCGTGCTGCGCGATACGGGCCCGAAACGCATCCAGGCCCTCGGCGCGGATCAGCGTGTCCGGGTCCTCTCCCTCAGGCAGAAACAGAAAGCGCGCCTTGCGCCCGTCCTGAAGGCTGGGCAGCGCGGCTTCCAGTGCCCGCCAGGCAGCGTTCCGGCCCGCCTGGTCTCCATCGAAGCAGAACAGGATGCTGGGCACGATACGGAACAACCGCTTGATGTGTTCCTCGCTCGTTGCCGTCCCGAGGGTGGCTACCGCGTTTCGCAGGCCCTGTTGAGCCAGGGCGATCACATCCATGTAGCCTTCGACAACGATGACTTCGTCGAGGTTGCGATTGTATTTGCGAGCCTCGAACAGCCCGTAGAGTTCCTGGCCTTTATGGAACACCGGCGTTTCCGGTGAGTTCAGGTACTTGGGCTTGTCGTCGCCAAGCACTCGGCCGCCGAATGCGATGACTCGCCCGCGGCTGTCCCGTATCGGGAAAATCACCCGGTCGCGGAAGCGGTCGTAGCGCTTGCCGGTTTCGGCGTTCTCGATCAATAGCCCGGCATCGATCATTGCGCGTTGCTGCAAAGTATCGCTGCTCAGGTGGCGCAGGAGGTTATCCCACCCCGGAGGCGCGAAGCCCAGGCCGAAGTCCCGGGCGATTTCCCCGGTGAGCCCGCGGCCCTTGAGGTATTCCACCGCGCTCTTGCGCGCCGGATGCTGCCGCAGGGCCTGGCGATAGTAGTCCGCGGCCGCGGCCAGCAAGGGGTACAGCGGCGAATCCGTGGGCTGGCGCGGCTTGCTGCCCCGGCGGGACTCCTCCCGCGGCACTTCCATGCCGGCTGCCTTGGCAAGCTCTTCCACGGCCTGGGGGAAATCCAGGTTGTCGTGGTCCATCACGAAGCCGAGGGCGTTGCCGCCGGCGCCACAGCCGAAACAGTAATAGAACTGCTTGTCCGGGCTGACGCTGAACGACGGAGTCTTTTCCTTGTGGAACGGGCAGCACGCGGTGAAGTTCTTGCCCGCTTTTTTCAACTGAACGCGTGAACTCACCACATCGAGGATGTCGGTGCGGTTCAGCAGATCATCGATGAAACCTTGCGGGATGAGCCCGGCCATGCCATGCCCTCAGCCTAGACGTGCGTTTGGTCAAGTGATGGTGCGGGATGTTAGCACCGAGGCAGTGCCAATCGCAGCGAGCGCTGTGTAACTGGAACGGAGGGGGAACGCAGTTGCATCGCGGTTGGCGGCACGGGGCCACCCGCCGGAATTACGTGATCGGCAATTGCCAATGACCCGGCTGTGAAGGCCGGGCCAGACAAATGCTTGCAGCGAACGCCGGTATCAGTACAGGCGAACGGCGCGGCGCTGTTCGCGCTGGACTTTCTTGGCGTGACGCTTGACTGCTGCTGCAGCCTTGCGCTTGCGCTCGGAAGTCGGCTTTTCGTAAAACTCGCGGCTACGAACTTCAGCCAGTACACCGGCTTTTTCGCAGGAGCGCTTGAAACGACGCAGAGCTACGTCGAAGGGTTCGTTCTCTTTAACTTTGACGGCTGGCATCCAGGGCTACCTTAATTCATTACCGGGGCAACGTACCCCTGCTTTAAAGCGCGGTGGAATACGTCGGTTTTCAAGGGTTGCGGATGTTACCCTTTGGAGGCACGGATTGCAAAGCCTCTGATCGAAAACCGCTGGTCGGCACGACGGGGCGCGACTATCATGCGCGCCTTCGTTACCGCCTCGGCAAAGGCTATTGATACCCATGCTAGTACTGGGACTGGAAACATCCTGCGATGAAACGGGCGTCGCGCTGTACGACAGCGAGCAGGGCCTGCTCGGCGACGCGCTATTCAGCCAGATCGACCTGCACCGTGTCTATGGCGGCGTGGTGCCCGAGCTTGCCTCCCGTGATCACGTGAAGCGCATGCTGCCCCTTATCCGCGAAGTGCTTGCCCAGGCCGGGCGCGCCACAAGCGATATCGATGCGATTGCCTACACGGCAGGGCCCGGGCTGGTGGGCGCGCTGCTGGTCGGCGCGTCCTGCGCGCAGGCCATGGCTTTCGCATGGGGCATCCCCGCGCTGGGGGTGCACCACATGGAAGGCCACCTGCTGGCGCCCATGCTCGAAGAGCAGCCACCGGCATTCCCCTTCGTGGCCTTGCTCGTGTCGGGCGGCCATACCCAACTGGTTCGGGTAGACGGCATAGGCCGCTACGAGTTGCTGGGGGAGAGCCTGGACGATGCCGCGGGCGAGGCTTTCGACAAGACCGCCAAGCTGATGGGCCTGCCTTATCCGGGCGGCCCGGAAATCGCCAGGCTGGCGGAGCTGGGCACCCCTGGGCGCTTTACCTTCCCGCGGCCCATGACCGATCGCCCCGGGCTGGACTTCAGCTTCAGCGGGCTCAAAACCTTCACGCTCAATACCTGGCAGCAGTGCAAGGCCGCTGGCGACGACAGTGAACAAACTCGTAACGACATCGCCCTGGCATTCCAGCAGGCAGTCGTCGACACTCTCGCCATCAAGTGCAAGCGCGCCCTGAAACAAACCGGGCTCAAAACCCTGGTGATCGCGGGGGGTGTGAGCGCCAACAAGGCATTGCGGGCCTCGCTGGAAACCATGACGGGCCAACTGGGTGGCGGCGTGTTTTATGCGCGCCCGCGGTTCTGTACCGATAACGGCGCGATGATCGCCTACGCGGGCTGTCAGCGGCTGCTGGCGGGGCAGCACGAGGATCTGGGCATCCAGGTGCACGCCCGCTGGCCGATGGAGCAACTGCCCGCGGTCTGACGCGCGCCTAGAAGTGCCGCTCGCGGCCCGCGAGCAGGTCGCGCAGGTTCGCTCGATGGCGCCATACCACTAGTATCGTAAGTACCGTCATCGGCGTAAGTGCCTGTGGCGCCTGCCACGCCAGTAGCGGTAGGGTGAGCGGTATAGCGGTCAAGGCGGCCAGGGAGGCGGTGCGGCTGAGCTGGAAGGTCAACATCCACACGATGATCGCCAACAGCAGGGCGGGTGGGTACAGCCCCAGTAACATACCAGCGGCAGTGGCCACGCCCTTGCCGCCCCGGAAATTGAAATACAGCGGGAACATGTGCCCGATCACTGCGCATAGCCCTATCCATGCTTGTGCCTGGGGGCCGGCGCCAAGGGCCTTGGCCAGCAATACCGGCGCAAGCCCCTTGGCGATGTCGCCGAGCAGCGTCAAGATGGCCAGCTTGCGACCAGCCACTCGCAGCATGTTGGTGGCGCCCGCGTTCCCCGAACCGCTCGCGCGAGGGTCCGGGATCCCGGCGCCGCGGCTGAGCAGGATGGCGAAGGACAGTGAGCCGAGCAGGTAGGCCAGGAAGGCCAGTAACCAAGACATGCTAACTATTCCGGGCGTGGACGTTCGGATTCTAACGGCGCAAGGCGCCTTTGTCGTCAGGGGAGAAACAGCTTGGACACCGTGTTCATCGAGGGCCTAGAGGTAGACACCGTGATTGGTGCCTATGACTGGGAGCGCGATATTCGCCAGTGCCTGCGCCTGGATTTCAGCTTTGGCTGGGATAACAGGCCCGCGGCGGCCAACGATGACCTCACCAAGGCCCTCGATTACGCCAAGGTTTCCCAGGCCGTGCAGGCGTTTGCCGAGGCGGCGAGGTTCGAGCTCGTCGAAACCTTCGCTGAACGGCTCGCGGCTTCGCTGATGAGCGATTTCGGCATTCCGTGGCTACGCCTGCGGGTCACCAAGCCAGGGGCTGTCCCGGCTGCCAAGGGCGTGGGTGTGGAGATCGAGCGCGGATGTCGCTGACCAGGGTTTACCTGGGGCTCGGTAGCAATATCGACCGCCACACCCACTTGCGCGCTGGCCTCGATGCGGTGTCCGAGCTTCTCCAGGGCTTGCAATGCTCGCCGGTATTCGAAAGCGAGCCCATTGGCATCAAGAGCGGGCCCTTCCTCAACCTGGTGGTCACAGGGCTGACGGCCATGCCGTTGATGGCACTGGACCGCAAGCTCAAGTTCATCGAAGCCGACAACGGCCGCTATGCCCCGCAGCGCAAAGGCCTGCCTTTGGACATCGATGTACTGATGTACGGTCAGCAGGTGGGCACCTTCGATGGCCTTGTATTGCCGCGTGCCGAAATACTGCGTAACGCCTTCGTACTATGGCCGCTCGCGTTGCTGGCGCCGGACGAGCTGCACCCGGGGGTTGGGCGCAGCTTCTCCGAGCTGTGGAATGAGGCCTCCATCGACCAGCGCCTGGCGCCGGTGCCGTTCGACTGGCAGGCACCCAGAACGGGTGCTTAGGCGCGTTCCCTGGCTTCGCCGGGCCCTACAGGGGCCCACTCAGGGCCGTCAGGCGGGCTTGCTTGAGCGCGTCGCCCAATGCCTGCCCGGTAAGGCCTGATTCCACCAATGGCTTCACCGGGACGGCACGCGCTGCCGTTGCGGCACTGTGCAGATATTGCGCCTCTGGCCATGATGAATGCCCTTGGGCCTGTACAGCCATTTCACAGGCGTGAAGAAACCCCTCGAAGCGCTCTGGCCTGCGGTATACGTCGAATGCGTGCAGTAGTTGCAGTAGCGCCTCGGGGCTGATTTGGCGAGCGCGTTCTGCCTGCGCATGGTATTCGGCAGCCAGCTGGGCCAGCTCCTGGCATTCGCGTGGCACCTTGAAACGGGCGTTCAGCGCGGCAATGGCTTGGTTGTCCAGGCGCAGCAGAAGTGCTGCCCAGCGTATGGCCAATGGGTGCTCAGCCGCAGCGGCCCGATGCAGCGCGCCCAGGCTGAGTTGCCGCAGGCGTTCAGGCAATGCGCTCAGTTCGGGAAATAGCACTTCAAGCGCCCCACACGCCTCAAGCACTTCGAAAAATACCTGGGGGCAGGGCTCGAGCAACGCCCGGGAGATTTCCTTCCAGCTTCTCTCGGGCGTCAGCGCTTCCAGCTCACCGGAGGCGCGGAGCTGGCGCATCAGTTCCAGTGTCTCTGGAGCCACTCTAAATCCAAGGGGGGCATAACGAGCCGCGAAGCGGGCAACCCGGAGCACGCGCAGAGGATCTTCGGCGAATGCCGGCGAAACATGCCGCAGCCAACGTTCTTCCAGATCCCGCTGGCCGCCGTAAGGGTCGATTACAAGGCCGGTATCTTCTTCGGCCATGGCGTTGATGGTGAGGTCACGCCGGAGCAGGTCTTCTTCCAGGGTAACGTCGGGGCTGGCGTGGAATACGAACCCACCATAGCCACGGCCACTCTTTCGCTCGGTGCGGGCGAGCGCGTATTCGGCGTTGGTGGTGGGATGAAGAAAGACCGGGAAGTCAGCCCCCACGGGGCGATAACCCAGCGCTTGCATCGCTTCGGCCGAGGCGCCCACCACAACCCAGTCGACATCTGCCACAGGCAGGCCCAGCAGGCGGTCGCGCACGGCGCCGCCAACCTTGTAAATCTTCATTCGATTCTCCTTCAGCGCCACAGGATATACCGGTAGCGCTGAAGGATCAGCTCAGAGGTGAACCACGGCCATGTCAAGACGCCCGTAGTCGCCATCACCGTGGTCGTTTCGAGGTGGCACGTGGTGGGTTTTCACTACTTGATCCCCTTGCACCGTTTCGAGATGAACGTCGAAGCCCCATAGCCGGTGCAGGTGCTTGAGCACCTCCTCGGTCGACTCACCGAGTGGCTTGCGGTCATGCTGTTGATGGCGCAGCGTCAGCGAGCGGTCGCCGCGGCGATCGATACTCCAGATCTGCACGTTAGGCTCGCGGTTGCCCAGGTTGTACTGAGCCGCCAGGGTTTCCCGGATCAGCCGATAGCCACTGTCGTCATGGATGGCGGGTACGAGCAGGTCGTCCCGTTGATCATCGTCCAGGATGCTGAACAGCTTAAGGTCGCGGATCACCTTGGGTGAGAGATATTGAAGGATAAAGCTCTCGTCCTTGAAGCTGCTCATGGCGAATTTCAAGGTAGAAAGCCAGTCACTGCCGGCGATGTCCGGGAACCAGCGGCGATCTTCTTCGTCCGGGTTTTCGCAGATCCGGCGAATGTCCCGGTACATGGCAAAGCCCAACGCATAGGGATTGATGCCGCTGTAATACGGGCTGTCGTAGCCAGGTTGGAATACCACGCTGGTATGGGACTGCAGAAACTCCATCATGAAGCCGTCAGTCACCAGGCCTTCGTCATACAGGTCGTTCATCAAGGTGTAGTGCCAGAACGTCGCCCAGCCTTCGTTCATTACCTGGGTCTGACGCTGGGGGTAAAAGTACTGGGCGATCTTGCGAACGATCCGCACCACTTCCCTTTGCCAGGGCTCCAGCAGCGGTGCGTGTTTTTCGATGAAGTAAAGAATGTTCTCCTGGGGCTCCGAAGGGAAGCGGGCGTGGTCCTGCTCGCTGGCTTTCTCCATAGCCTTGGGAATAGTTCTCCACAGGTCGTTGATCTGCCGCTGAAGGTGCTCTTCCCGGTCCTTCTGGCGCCGGCGCTCTTCCTCGGCGGAAATAGGGTAGGGGCGCTTGTAGCGGTCCACGCCGTAGTTCATCAAGGCATGGCAGGAATCGAGCAGATCCTCCACGGCGTCGATGCCATGGCGCTCCTCGCACTGCATGATGTACTGCTTGGCAAACACCAGGTAGTCGATGATTGAACTGGCATCCGTCCAGGTGCGGAACAGGTAATTACCTTTGAAAAAACTATTGTGGCCATAACAGGCGTGGGCAATCACCAATGCCTGCATGCCGATGGTGTTTTCTTCCATCAGGTAGGCAATGCACGGGTCGGAGTTGATCACGATCTCGTAGGCCAGCCCCATCTGCCCACGGGTGTAGGACTTCTCGGTACTCAGGAAGTGTTTGCCGTAAGACCAGTGGTGATAACCCAGCGGCATGCCCACCGAGGCGTACGCGTCCATCATTTGCTCGGCGGTGATTACTTCGATCTGATTCGGGTAGGTATCCAGAGCGTAGCGCTCCGCGATACGGCCAATTTCCCGGTCGTAGGTCTGGATAAGCTCGAATGTCCACTCCGAGCCCACGGACAAAGGTTGGCGCTTCTGCTCTCTCGCGATCATGTCACTAGCCTGCGCTGGAAGAGTTCACGGAAGACCGGATAGATATCCCCGGCGGTGACCAGCTGTTGCTGGGCGAAAGTGTCGGGGAAATGCTCGCCGATCCGCTCGTATTCGAACCACAGAGCCTGGTGTTCCCGAGGGGTGATTTCCACATAAGTGTAGTACTGCACATGGGGCATGATCTGCTTGGTCAGGATCTCCCGGCAGATAGGCGAGTCATCGTTCCAGTTGTCCCCGTCGGAAGCTTGAGCCGCGTAGATATTCCATTCATTGGTCGGGTACCGCTCCGCCATGATCTCCTGCATCAGCTTCAGCGCGCTGGAGACGATGGTCCCCCCGGTTTCCCGGGAATAGAAGAATTCCTCTTCATCCACTTCCCGCGCGCTGGTGTGGTGGCGTATGAACACAACTTCGATCTTGTCGTAGTTCCGCTTCAGGAACAGGTACAACAGAATGAAGAATCGCTTGGCGATGTCTTTGGTGGCCTGGGTCATGGAGCCGGAAACGTCCATCAGGCAGAACATCACGGCCTTGGAGCTGGGATTCGGATGTTTCACCAGCAGGTTGTACTTGAGATCGAAGGTGTCGAGGAAGGGCACGCGGTGTATTCGAGCGCTGAGCTTCTCAACTTCCGCTTCGAGTGCCTGGATATCGCCGAAGTTGTCTGGCTCTTCTCGCCGTAACCGCTCCAACTCCGCCTTCACTTCGCGCAGGCGCGCGCGGCTGCTGCCTGACAACGCGATTCGCCGCGCATGGGCCGAGCGCAGGGTGCGGATGATGTTGATACGGGAAGGGTTGCCTTCGTTGGCGATGCCCGCCCGAACGGTTTTGAACGTTTCCGAGCCAGTGAGGTGGCGCTTCACCAGGTTAGGCAGTTCAAGGTCTTCGAACATGAATTCCAGAAACTCTTCCTGGGTAATCTGGAACACGAACTCATCCATGCCCTCGCCGGAGTTACCGGCCTTGCCGCCCCCCTTGCCGCCACCGCCACCACCTTGCGGGCGAGGTATGTGCTGGCCCGAAGTGAATTCCTTGTTGCCTGGGTGAACGGTGGTCTGCTTGCCGCCGCGGCCATGGTGCAGCACGGGCTCGTCGATATCGCGGCCGGGGATGCTGATCTGCTCGCCGTGTTCCATGTCAGTAATGGAACGACGGCTGACCGCTTCTTCCACGGCTTTTTTGATGTGATCACGGTAACGTCGCAAAAACCGCTGGCGATTTACCGTGCTCTTGTTCTTGCCATTCAAGCGTCGGTCGATCACATAACTCATAGGCCCCTCCGGGGCAGCTTTAAGCCTCAAGCCTCAAGCTGCAAGAATTCGGCATACGCAAGGCTACCCGGCGGCACCGGATAGCTTGCGGCTTGGAGCTTGTCACTTGCCGCTCGCGGCCTTTATTGCGACTTGCGAACACGCAGGTACCACTCGGACAGCAACCGAACCTGCTTGTCGGTATACCCGCGTTCGACCATACGGGTAACGAAGTCGTTGTGTTTCTGCTGGTCTTCCTTGCTGGCCTTGGCGTTGAAGCTGATGACCGGGAGCAGGTCCTCGGTGTTGGAGAACATTTTCTTCTCGATCACCACCCGCAGCTTCTCGTAGCTCAGCCAGGTCGGGTTCTTGCCGTTGTTATTGGCACGGGCACGCAGCACGAAGTTGACGATTTCGTTGCGGAAATCCTTCGGATTGCTGATGCCGGCCGGTTTTTCGATCTTCTCCAGCTCCTCGTTCAGGGCCACCCGGTTGAGGATTTCGCCGGTTTCCGGATCGCGGTACTCCTGATCCTGTATCCAGAAATCCGCATACAGCACATAGCGATCGAAGATGTTCTGGCCGTACTCGCTATAGGACTCCAGGTAAGCGGTCTGTATCTCCTTGCCGATAAACTCGATGTAGCGGGGGGCCAGGTATTCCTTCAGGTAGCGCAGGTAGCGTTCTCGCACTTCGGCGGGGAATTGTTCCTGCTCGATCTGGTGCTCCAGCACATACAACAAGTGCACCGGGTTAGCGGCAACCTCGTGTGGGTCGAAGTTGAATACCTTGGACAGGATCTTGAACGCGAATCGAGTGGAAAGGCCATTCATGCCTTCGTCCACGCCAGCCGAATCCCTGTACTCCTGGATGGATTTGGCTTTTGGATCGGTATCCTTCAGGTTTTCGCCGTCATACACCCGCATTTTGGAGTAGATATTGGAGTTTTCCGGCTCCTTGAGGCGCGACAATACGGTGAATTGGGCCAGCATCTTCAAGGTGTCCGGCGCGCAATGCGCCTTGGACAGAGAGCTGTTGATCAGCAATTTGTCGTAGATCTTGATTTCATCGCTCACACGCAGGCAGTACGGCACCTTCACGATGTAAATACGGTCGATGAAAGCTTCGTTGTTCTTGTTGTTGCGGAAGCTGTGCCACTCCGATTCGTTGGAGTGGGCCAACAGTACGCCTGTGAAGGGGATAGCACCCAGGCCTTCGGTACTGTTGTAGTTGCCTTCCTGCGTCGCGGTCAGCAGGGGGTGCAGCACCTTGATAGGCGCTTTGAACATCTCCACGAATTCCATCATGCCTTGGTTGGCACGGCACAAGGCACCGGAATAGCTGTACGCGTCGGCGTCGTTCTGGGGATATTCTTCCAGCTTGCGGATATCGACCTTGCCCACCAGCGCGGAGATGTCCTGGTTGTTCTCATCGCCGGGCTCGGTCTTGGCCAGCGCGATCTGATTGAGTATGGAAGGGTAGAGCTTCACTACGCGGAACTGGCTGATGTCCCCGCCGAATTCCTGCAGCCGCTTCGTTGCCCAGGGGGACATGATGGTGTTGAGGTAACGCCGCGGTATGCCGAAGTCCTCTTCGAGAATGGCGCCATCCTCGGTGACATTGAATAGCCCCAGTGGTGACTCGAACACCGGCGAGCCCTTGATGGCATAGAAGGGCTCTTTCTCCATCAGTTGCTTGAGCTTTTCAGCCAGCGAAGACTTGCCACCGCCCACTGGGCCGAGCAAGTAAAGGATTTGTTTCTTTTCTTCCAGCCCTTGGGCGGCATGGCGGAAATAGGACACGATCTGGTCGATGCAGTCTTCCATTCCATGGAAGTCCTTGAACGCCGGATAGCGACGAATGGTCTTGTTGGAAAATATGCGAGACAGCCGGGAGTCCGAGGCGGTATCCACCAACTCGGGCTCACCGATGGCCATGAGCAAGCGCTCGGCCGCGGACGCATAGGCGCTGCGGTCGTTTTTGCACAGCTCCAGATATTCCTGAAGCGTGAGCTCTTCCTGACGCGTGCTTTCGAAACGTTGTTGGAAGTGGCTAAAAATACTCATGACGTCACCTCGCTCGATACCGGAGCCGACGTCGGATCACTCAGCCGATGCTTGGCGGCAGCCGGAGCCAGCCAGCTGCCATTACCCCCCAGAACACCTGAAAATCGCTACCGATGACCCGCGCGCCGGTATACCGGCTCTCCCCTGTTTTGGATGGCCTGGGCTTAAGGATAGTTGGTAATCCAGAAATTCAAGGCCGCCCCCGCATTTAGTTCGGATCCCCAAGGGGTGGGGAGGGGCGGCAAGGCCCCGGAAATCGGGACCTTGTGCGGCGCTTTGTCAGGCAGTGAAGATGACAAAAAAAATTTCAGTCGGCCTGCTTTGAAATCTCGGCGGGGAACGTCTGGCGCCACAGCTCGAAGCCACCGTCCAGGCTGTAGACGTCCGAGAAGCCCTGGCTCACCAGGTAAGCCGCCGCCGCCTGGCTCGAGTTACCGTGATAGCACACCACTACCAAAGGGGCGTCGAGGTCTGCCTTGGCAATGAAGTCATGCAGAGAGTGGTTGTCCAGGTGCCGCGAGTCATTGATGTGAGCAGTGGCGAAGGTTTGCGGGTCGCGGATGTCGACCACCACCGCGCCCTGTTCGCGAAGGCTTTGGGCCTGTTGAGGGGCAATACGCTTGAATTCCGACATGTGGGCTCCTGGCCGCTCAGCGATTGGGTGAGCACTTGCAGCGATGCATGTGCAAGGTATCGACGTTCATCAGCGTCATGGCGTTGCCCCATACGCAGCCGGTATCCAGGGCAAACACACCCGGCTCGTTACAGCGGCCTTCCAGCGCCGCCCAATGGCCGAATATGATGCGGACGTGGCGGCTGCGCCGCTCTTTATGGCTGAACCAGGGCGCGTAGCCGGGCGGCGCGCTGTCAGCGCCTTCCTTGCCTTTGAGGTCCAGCTTGCCATCGCGGGTGCAGAAGCGCATGCGCGTAAAGTAATTGGTGATGACCCGCAGGCGCGTTACGCCATGCAGATCCTTGTTCCATTTGGCGGGTTCGTTGCCGTACATGCCATCCAGATAAGGCTTTACCAGATTGTCGTCGCGCAGCGCGCTTTCGACTTCAGCGGCATAACGTAGCGCCTTGCTCAGCGGCCAGATCGGCGGGATACCTGCGTGCACCAGCGCGATATTGCGCGGCTCATCGTAATGGAGAAGCTTCTGGCATCGCAGCCACTGGATCAGCTCGGGTGCATCCGGCGCTTCCAGTATCTGGGCCAGGGTATCGGCTTTTTTCAGCCGCTCGATGTTGTACCAGGCGGCCAGCAGGTGCAGGTCATGATTGCCCAGCGTGCACACGAACGCGTCGCGGATGGAGTAGAGAAACCGCAGGGTTTCGAGCGATTGCGGGCCGCGATTCACCAGGTCGCCCACGCTCCACAGTTGGTCGCTCGCCGGGTCGAATCGAACCTCGTCCAGCAGCCGCCTGAGTGGATCGAGGCACCCTTGCAGGTCGCCTACCGCATACACCGCCATCAGTGCAGGGCCCCGGGCACGGCCAGTCGGAATGGAGCGATGACGGCATCGAAGTGCTTACCGTCTTCGGCGACCATCTGGTAGGTGCCCTGCATGTTGCCTACCTTGGTGGCCATGATCGTGCCGCTGCTGTAGGTGTGCGCCTGGCCCACCCCGATCAATGGTTGCTGGCCTACCACGCCGGGGCCGCGCACTTCCTCCACCTTGCCGTCACCATCGGTGATCACCCAATGACGGGACATCAAGCGGGCAGGCACCTTGCCCTTGTTGCGAACGGTCACGGTATAGGCGAACGCGTAGCGGCCCTGGTCAGGGCTGGATTGCTCCGCCAGGAAGCGCGTGTCAACGGAGACGTCTATGTGGTAACGCGGGTCAGACATGGGTGCAGCCTTTAAGCCAGAACGAATGAACAATGCCTCGGGCATGAGTCTAGGCCATCCTGTCGCGGATGGCCTTGCTCGACCTATGAGGCCTCGGGGAGATCGGCCACCTGGTCCGCCAGCCGTACGAACGCCGCCAGGTCCAGCTGCTCCGGGCGCAAGCTTCCATCCACACCCGCTGCCTCGATGGCAGCCGCGGGTAGCAGCGCCTTGAGGGTGTTGCGCAGCGTCTTGCGGCGCTGGTTGAACGCCTCGCGCACCACCCGCTCGAGCAGCCGATGGTCCTTGGCCGGGTGAGGCAGGGCCTCGTGAGGTACCAGGCGCACAATGGCCGAGTCCACCTTCGGGGGAGGATTGAAGGCACCTGGCCCGACGTTGAACAGGTGCTCCACGCGGCAATGGTACTGAACCATGATCGATAGCCGCCCCCAGTCGCCGCCGCCAGGCCCCGCGGCGAGCCGCTCCACCACTTCCTTTTGCAGCATGAAATGCATGTCCTTGATCAGGGCAGCGTTGCCGAGCAGGTGGAAGATCAGCGGGGTGGAAATGTTGTAGGGCAGGTTACCGACCACCCGCAGGCTGCGAGGGGCCGCGCCCAGCCGGGCGAAGTCGAACTTCAAGGCGTCGCCCTGATGGAGGGCAAAATTGCCGCGGCTTTCGAAGCGTTGATTCAGCAGGGGGACGAGGTCCTTGTCCAGCTCGATCACGTCCAGCTGCGCCCCGCTGTCCAGCAGGCCTTCGGTGAGGGCACCCTGGCCCGGGCCGATCTCCAGCAGCCGATCGCCTTCACGGGCATGGATCGCGCGCAGGATGCGGTCGATCACGCCGGCATCGTGGAGAAAATTCTGCCCGAAGCGTTTGCGCGCCCGGTGTTGGTATTGCTCGTTCATCAACGTGCCTCGGCCATTTGATAGGCAGTTTCAAGTGCGACCTGCAGGCTGCCGGTGTCGACCTTGCCGCTACCGGCCAGGTCCAGGGCGGTGCCATGGTCGACGGAGGTGCGGATGATCGGCAGGCCTAGGGTGACGTTGACCGCCGCGCCGAAGCCTTTGTACTTCAGCACCGGCAGGCCCTGATCGTGATACATGGCGAGCACCGCGTCGCAGTGCTCGAGGTGTTTGGGGGTAAACAGCGTGTCGGCCGGCAGCGGCCCCACGAGGTCCAGGCCTTCAGCCCGCAGGCGGTGCAGCACCGGCTCGATCACGTCGATTTCCTCGTGCCCCAGGTGGCCGCCTTCACCGGCGTGAGGGTTGAGGCCGCACACCAGGATACGGGGCCTGGCGATGCCGAATTTTTCCTGCAGGTCCGTGTTCAGGATGCGGGTGACTCGCTCCACCCGTTCTTCGGTGATCGCGGCTGCGACATCCTTTAGCGGAAGGTGAGTCGTTACCAAGGCAACGCGCAGGCCGCGGGTCGCCAACATCATGACCACCTGTTCGGCCCCACACAGTTCCTGGAGAAATTCGGTATGCCCGGAAAACGGCGTGCCGGCTTCGTTAATCACACCCTTGTGCACGGGGGCGGTGATCATGCCGGCGAACTGGCCCTGCAAGCAGCCTTGCCCGGCCAGCGTAAGGGTGCGCAGCACGAAATCAGCGTTGGCGCGATCCAGCGTGCCAGCGACAACCGGCGCGGCGAGCGGCACATCCAATACGTACAGCGCCCCGGCGGGGGCGGGCGAATCGGGAAGCGCGGCGAGGCTGACGCGCCTCAGGTCGACCGCCAACCCCAGCTGCGCGGCCCGCTCGGCGAGCAGGTCACGGCTGGTAATGGCAATCAGAGGGTGGGGTTGAGCCCCGGAAGCGAGCAGCAGGCACAGGTCAGGGCCTATACCGGCCGGCTCGCCGGGTGTAAGCGCGAAGCGAAGCGCGCTCACTGCTTGATTTCGACGTAGGCCTCGTCACGGATCTGACGGAGCCAGTTTTGCAGTTCTTCGTCGTACTTGCGGCTACGCAGCACGTTCAGCGCCTGCTGTTCGCGGGCTTGCTGGGTGGCGTCCGTGGCACGGCGGCCAAGCACTTCCAGGATGTGCCAGCCGAACTGGCTCTGGAAGGGTTCAGAGACAGTGTCCACTGCCGTTTGCGCCATGACGTCGCGGAACTCTGGCACCAGCGATTGCGGGTCGATCCAGTTCAGATCGCCACCGTTGAGCGCGGAGCCCGGATCTTCCGAGAAGTTCTTGGCCAGCGTGGCGAAGTCTTCACCGTCCTTGATACGGGTGTACAAGGTGTCGATCAGGCGCTTGGTTTCGGCCGGGCTGCGGATTTCGCTAGGCTTGAGCAGGATATGGCGAACGTGCACCTCTTCGCGCATTTCAGCCTGGCCACCCCGGCTTGCGACCAGCTTGAGGATGATGAAGCCGCCAGGGGTACGTACCGGCTGGGTTACTTCACCCGGCTTCATCGAAGCCAGCATCTGGTCGAACGGCGCAGGCAGTTGAGCCGCCTTGCGCCAGCCCATGTCACAGCCTTCCAGGGCGTTGTCACTGGCCGAGCGGGTGGTGGCCAGCTGAGCGAAGTCCGCGCCTTCGCGCAGCTGTTGATACAGGGCCATGGCCTGGTTGCCGGCGGCCTGGATCTGCTGCGAATTGGCGCCGTCCGGTGTGGCGATCAGGATATTGGCCAGGTGGTATTCCTGCGACAGCTGAGCCTTGCCCAGATCAGAAGCCAGGAAGTTCTTCACTTCCTGTTCGGTGACCTGGATACGCTCGGCGACCCGGCGCTGACGCACCCGGCTGATGACCATTTCGCGACGCACCTGCTCACGGGCGGCGTCGTAGGACAAGCCGTCGTGGGCAAGGGCGGCGCGGAACTGGTCCAGGCTCATGTTGTTGCGTTGGGCAATGGTGCCCATCGCCCCGTTGAGCTCTTCGTCGGTGATGCGAATGCCGGAGCGCTCACCGATCTGCAGTTGCAGGTTTTCCAGGATGAGGCGATCGAGCACCTGCTTTTGCAGCTCCTCGATCGGCGGCTCGCCACCGCCACGCTTGGCGATGGTTTGCCGCACTTCCTGCATGCGCTGGTCCAGCTGGCTTTGCATGATCACGTCGTTGTCGACGATCGCCGCTACCTTGTCCAGTGGCTGAACCTGCGCGTGCGCCAGGGTACCCATAAACAGTGCGCCCAACAGCAGGGGGCGCAGTCGATCACATAGCTTGGTCTTCACGTTCACGATAACCCTGAATGCCTTTGTCGAGGAAACCTTCGACTTTATTGCCTACTACGCCACCCAGGCCCTTGAGCACGATCTGGAGGAAGATGCCGTGATCGCCCTTTTCGTTCTCTGGGGCGTTCTGGCTGTATTCGTCGTAATCAACCCAGTAGCGGTTGATCAGGCGCAGTTTCCAGCAGCAATTGTCGTACTCGAAGCCACCGAAGGCTTCCAGCGTGCGGTTGCGGTTGTAGTCATACTGCCAGCGGCTGATGAGGTTCCACTGTGGAACCAGCGGCCAGATGACCGAGAAGTCATGCTGCTGGATCTTGTAGTAGTCCTTCACGTAGTTGGAGTTGCGCGAACCGTCCGCGTTGAACTCTGTGCCGTAGTCCCCACCAAACTGCCAGCGGCCAGTGGCCGTGTCGTAATGGATGGTGTCGTCCCGGTAGCGGAAGCCAGCGTTGACCACCTTGTTCGGGTTGTCTTCAGGCTGGTAATGGAACATCGCGCTGCCCGAACGGGTGCTGCGGCTGTCCGGATCCCAGTTGAAGTCCGAGGTGAAGCGCCAGTCGCGGTTGAAGCGGTACTCGTATTCCAGCGCGTACGGGGAAACGTCCGACTGAGCGTCTTCGCGGTCCTGGTAGGCAATCTGCGGAAGCTGAACCTTGCGATCCTTGAAGTACACAGCCTGGCCAATCGCAAAGCGCTGACGCTCGAAGCCGTTGTCTTCGATCCAACGGGTAGTCACGCCCAGCGACAGCTTGTTTTCGTCACCGATGCGGTCACCACCGCTGAAGCGGTTGTCCCGGAACAGCGAGGCATAGCTGAATACGCTTTCACCTGTATCAAAGACCGGGATGTCGTTCTGATTCTCGTACGGAACATAGAGGTAGAACAGGCGAGGTTCAAGCGTTTGGCGGTAGTTCGTCCCGAACATTTGAGTGTCACGATCGAAGTACAGACCGCTGTCCACGCTGAAGATCGGTACGCTGATGTCCTGCGAGCTGCTGTAAGACTCCCCAATTGTATTCGCTGGGCTCAGGAGATCCGCTTTGCCTTTGGAGTCCAGGTCCAGGTTGTACTTGGTGTACTTGTACTTGACCGTTGGCTTGATGTAGCCGTAGCTCCAATCCAGCGGCAGGCTCATGGCTGGAACCAGGTCCAGGCGGTCGCCATTGGCGCGCGCGAGGCCAAAGACATTGCGGTCGATCCTGGGGCTTTCGATACCGTTGTCATCGGTATACGTCCCCGTGCGCAGATCACGATCGAAGCGTACGGCTTCGGTGTGATAGCTGAACTGCAGGCCGGCCGGGTGGAATGGCAGCGCGCCGTCGAGGGTAAGCTGCGGCAAACGGTCGTACGGAGTAATGTCCGAAACGGTGGCCAGCTGGTAGCTCTGCACGTTCAGCCGCGCAGTGTAGCCCGGGCCGCGGTAGGTCAGCGCGCCCTGCTGGTTCACGAAGTCGCGATCTTCCACGCCGATCTGGTCGGTGTGCAGGTCCTGGAAGTAGTAAGGGTCGCTGATGCGGGTGTAGTCCACTTCGCTCAGCAGGCGCGAATCCAGGCCGCCCTTGTGTTGCCAGTTGATCATCCAGCGACGCTTGGCGTAGTCGGACTGGTTCTCGCGGTCGTCGTTATCGTCGTTCAGGTAGCCGCCGCCGAATTGCCCTTCGCTCGTTGGCGTGAGGTAGCGGAACTCGCCTTCCAGCAACAGGCCGCGCTTGGCCATGTAGTGCGGGTACAACGTGGCGTCATAGTTGGGCGCCAGGTTGAAGTAGTACGGCGTGACCAACGTGAGGCCGTTGTCGCTGCTGCTCGCGATGCTCGGCGCCAGGAAACCGGACTGGCGGCGGTCATCGATCGGGAAGTAGAAGTACGGCGTATAAAGGACGGGGATGTCCTTCACGCGCAGGGTCGCGTTGGTCGCGGTGCCGAAACCGGTGGCCGGGTTCAGCGTGATGTTGTTGCCCTTGACGGACCAGGCGTTGCTGCTGGGTTCGCAGGTGGTGTAGGTACCATCCTTCAAGCGAATGATCGCGTTTTCAGCCCGCTTGGCGTACAGCGCCGAACCACGCGCGCGCTGCTTGTGCAGCACATATTCGGCGTTGTCGATCTGGGCGGCGCCGGTGTCGAGTTGCACTTCGGCGTGGTCACCCACGATCAGCGCGCCGTTGTCACGCAGTTTCACGTTGCCGTTGAGCTCGCCACGGTTCTCGGCCTGATGCAGCGCGGCTTCGTTGGCCTCGACCTGCATGCTGCCCTGGCGCATCACCACATCGCCGGCGAGAGTAGCCGTTTGCGACTGTTCTTCGTAGCGCGAGGCGCGGGCATTGATATAGGTCGGCGCGTCGGACTTTGACGTGGGGTCGTTCATGCCCGGGCGCAGCGGCTCTACATAGGTGCCGGAGCAGTAAGGGCCGGTTTCGGCGAGCTGCGCGGGGGTGAGCTTTTCGCGCGGTACCCAGTCCAGATGGCTGTAATCGGCGCTACGGGACTTGAGGCCCCGGCCCTTGCTCTCGGTCACCAGCGTGGTGGCCGGTGCGGCGTCTTCGCCACCGGAGGTGCTTTCATCGCCCGCCGCCGCGCTTACCGACGAAGCGGTATGCTGGGGGCGAGGTGGAAGGGCGGCGTTGGTGTCGCGGGTTTTGCAGTCCCAGGAACCCGAAGCGGACACCTGGCAGTCATACTGCGGCGCGGCGCTGACGAAAGGGGATGCAAAGGGTTGCATCGCCAGCAGGCCGCCGGTAACCAGCAACGGAAACTTTCTACGAAACGCGGGGGATTTCAATGCCATCTTATTAGTCCGGGCTTCCTGCGTGCCATCTGCCCGTGCGGGTGTGCACGCCTCTCGATGGTCTGAAAAAGATGCTGGATAATAAAGCATGACCCGCTTGACGGCTAGCGCCGTCGGAGACTCTCTAAATGCCCGATCAAGATGTACGCCTCCAACAACTTCAGCCCTGGCTTCAGGCGCAACTCGAGAACCTGTACCAGGCGCAGGGGTGGGGCGAAGTGCCAGAGGGCGAACTGAGCGCCGCCAGCAGCGACGCGAGCTTCCGCCGTTATTTCCGCTGGGCCACCCCTGAGCGAAGCTTCATCGTGATGGACGCGCCGCCGCCGCAGGAGAACTGCAAGCCATTCGTGGATATCGCCGCGCTGCTGGCCAGCGCCGATGTGCATGTGCCTTTTATTCACGCGCAGGATCTGGAACGCGGCTTTCTGCTGCTCAGCGACATGGGCCGCAAGACCTACCTCGACGTAATCGCTCTGGAGAACGCCGATGCGCTGTTCGACGCGGCGATCCAGGCCCTGCTGAAGTTCCAGCGGCTGCCCATGGACGCGCCGCTGCCCAGCTATGACGAAGCACTGCTGCGCCGCGAGTTGGAGCTGTTCCCGGAGTGGTACGTGCGCCGCCATCTGGGCGTGGAGTTCGACCAGCATCAGCAGGCGCAGTGGGCCGCCGTGAGCCAGTTGCTGATCGACAGCGCCCTGGCTCAGCCTCGGGTGCTGGTACATCGGGACTACATGCCGCGCAACCTTATGTTCAGCACGCCCAACCCCGGGGTGCTGGATTTCCAGGACGCCGTGTACGGCCCGGTCACGTATGACATCACCTGTTTGTTCAAGGATGCGTTCCTGAGTTGGCCGGAAGCCCGCGTGGGCGACTGGCTGAGCCAGTACTGGCGCGCGGCCCGTGAGCAGGACGTGCCCGTGCAGGCCAGCCTTACCGATTTCCTCGCGGCCAGCGACCTCATGGGCGTGCAGCGCCACCTCAAGGTTATCGGTATCTTCGCCCGCATTTGCCACCGTGACGGCAAGCCGCGCTACCTGGAAGACGTGCCAAGGTTCTTCGCCTACATTCGCGCGGTGTGCAAGCGGCGCCAGGAGCTGGCGAGCCTGGCGGACCTATTGAACAGCCTGCCGCAACCGGCCGAGGCAAGCGTATGAAGGCGATGATCCTCGCCGCGGGTAAAGGCGAGCGCATGCGCCCCCTCACGCTGCATACCCCCAAGCCCCTGCTGACGGCGGGGGGCTTGCCGCTCATCGAACACCAACTGCGCTCATTGATGAGAACCGGTTACCGGGACATCGTCATCAATCACGCCTGGTTGGGCGAACAGATCGAAGCCTACCTGGGCGACGGGGAGCGCTTCGGCGCCCATATTCGTTATTCCCCGGAAGGGGAGCCCCTGGAAACCGGCGGCGGGATCTTCAAGGCGCTGCCGCTGCTGGGTGACGGCGCCTTTGTCATCGTCAATGGCGATGTGTGGTCGGGCTATGACTATTCGCGCCTGCGCTTGCCGGAGGGTGCGCTGGCCCACCTGGTGATGGTGGATAACCCGGCCCATCATCCTGCCGGGGACTTCGCGCTGGATGACGGTAGGCTTGCCAACCTGCCGGCGCCCGGTCGGGCATTGACCTACAGCGGCATCGCCGTGCTGCACCCGGCGTTGTTCGAAGGCTGTTCCCACGGTGCTTTCAAGCTGGCGCCCCTGCTGCGCGAAGCCATGGCTCAAGGCCGTGTGACCGGCGAGTACTTCTCAGGCCCCTGGGTGGATGTTGGAACCCCGGAGCGCCTTGCTGAGGTTGAACAGTTGCTCGCGGGGCGCCCCTGATGCTGTGGCCGGTAACGGTGGTTGGCGCGGCGGTGGGCTTTGCATTGGCGCATATCCCGGGTGCGATCCTTGGAGGGCTGCTGGGGCAGGCGGTAGACCGGCGGCTGGACGTTCACCGCTGGGCCGAGCTCTGGGCTCGCATGAACGGGCGTGCCGGCCTGGCCGAGGATGAGCTTCTGTTCGTGCTGCTCGGCCGCCTGGCCAAGGCTGATGGCCGTGTATTGGAAAGCCACATCGCCCAGGCTCGCAATGAGATGGCGCTGCTGGGCATGGAAGAACCCGCGCGCAAGCGGGCCATTGCCGCGTTTGGCCGGGGCAAGGCGGGGAAAGACTCGCTGCGTGGCCATCTGCGCCGGCTACAAGGGCAGCCGACCACGTCCGAAGGCCTGCTGCGGGCCTGCTGGCGGATGGTCTGGGCGGATGGCCGCCTGAGCCCCAAAGAGCAGCAGCTTATGCTCGATTGGGGTAACTGGCTGGGTTGGACGGCGCCGCAGGTGCGGGCGTTGGGGCAGGATTACGCGCCGGCAGCGCGTACCCTCGCCGGGCCCAGCGGGGCCTACCAGGATGCCCTGCGGGTATTGGGGGTAACGGCCGCCACCGATCCGGAGCAGATCAAGCAAGCCTATCGTCGCCTGCTCAGCCGTCATCATCCGGACAAACTGCAAGGCAAGGGCGCCACTCCCGCTCAGGTAAAGGCCGCGACCGAGCGCACGCGAGAGTTGCACAGCGCGTATGACGTGGTGCGCCGCCGCCGGGGGTTCTGAGCCAGCGCTCCACTCACCCCCTGCGTTCCAGGGTCAGGACTGCGGGCTCAGCCAGCCACGAATCCGGCGGTAAAGCTGCTCCTGTTCCGCGGCGCGATCACCGGGCAGGGCGTTGAGCTCGGTCTGGGTGTACTGGCTGCCCGCCTGCCGTTTGCTGGTTTGCAGGCGCTGAGCGGCGGCACTGCGCAGGTTGGGGCTGGTTGCGTAATAAATGTCCGCTACCGGCACTTTCAACTGCGGCGCCAGCTGGTCCAGCCCGGCCGGCGCCGATTCCGGGGTTCTGCCCGCCACCATCACCAGGCGTTGCGCACGGGAGGGCTGGCGTTCGCTCAGGTAACGCGCCGCCCAATAAGCACCAGTGCCGTGGCCCAGCAGCACGATGTTACGGGCCTTGACCTGCTGGGCGAACGCAATGCCAGCGTCGATACGGGCGAAGATTCGCGCGGCGTCTGTCTTGAGTTGTTCATCGGGGGTGTTTTCAGTCTCCACCGGCGCGGTGGTGTCCGAGCCCGTGGCCGCCGCTTGCTCGATCGGCGCGTTGGCATCGGGCGGGGTCGCCGAGCTTCCGGCGGCGGCGGGGGCCGGGGGTTCGATGCCCCGGGGCTGTACCGCTTCGCTCATAAGGTCTGGCAGGGTAAGGCTGAGCGTGCCCCAGCGGGCATCCGGCAGGCGAGCCCGCAGCGGCGCCACAACTTCCGGCCAGTTGGCGCTTTCGCCGGCGCCGGGAACGATGATCACCATGCCGACCGGGTCCGCATCGTTCGCGGGCCGCCACAGCGCCATGAAGTTATCCCCGCCGGCCTGCAGCGTTTGTACTTCCTGGGCCGGCAACTGACGCGCCAGCGCCTGGGCCTCCTGCTCGCTGCGTTCAAGCAACGGCGCGCGCTCGACAGCGGGGGGCGGCGCGGCAGGCTCATCGGCGGCAAGGGCATTGAACGAAAGGGGGAAGGCAGCCGCCAGCGCGAGCAGCCTGGCACATTGAAGAGCGCGCATCGTGGTTTCCATATCAGTTGCTTGCCCGCAGCCTAAGGCCATTCGGCGGCCACCGCCAGTGCCCCTGGCCCGCCCACTGCCCGCCCCGTGCCACCATCGGCTACAATGCGCGCCACCGTGTCCAGCCTACAGGTCCAGCATGCAACCCTTCGCTATTGCGCCGTCCATTCTCTCCGCCGACTTCGCTCGCCTGGGCGAGGAGGTCGATAACGTACTCGCCGCTGGAGCGGATGTGGTGCATTTCGACGTCATGGACAACCACTACGTGCCCAACCTGACCATCGGCCCGATGGTGTGCGCCGCCCTGCGCAAGTACGGCATTACCGCGCCGATCGACGTGCACCTGATGGTCAGCCCGGTGGACCGCATCATCGGCGACTTCATCGAGGCAGGCGCCACCTACATTACCTTCCACCCCGAAGCCACGCAGCACATCGACCGCTCCTTGCAACTGGTGCGTGAAGGTGGGTGCAAGTCGGGCCTGGTGTTCAACCCCGCCACCCCCTTGAGCGTGCTGGAATACGTGATGGACAAGGTGGACATGATCCTGCTGATGAGCGTGAACCCGGGCTTTGGCGGGCAGAAGTTCATCCCCGGCACGCTCGAGAAGCTGCGCCAGGCGCGGGCGCTGATCGATGCCAGCGGGCGCGATATCCGCCTGGAAATCGACGGTGGCGTGAACGTGCAGAATATCCGTGAGATCGCAGCCGCTGGCGCTGATACGTTCGTCGCCGGCTCGGCCATCTTCAACGCGCCGGATTACCGCGCGGTCATCGACAGCATGCGCGCCGAGCTCGCCCTGGCCCGCCCATGAGCGGCTTCGAGCGATTATTCCCCGGGCGGTTGCCCCGGCTGGTGATGTTCGACCTCGATGGCACGCTGGTGGATTCGGTACCCGGCCTTGCCGCCGCGGTCGATCGCATGCTCGTTGAGCTTGGCCGCCCAGCCGCCGGTATCGACGCGGTGCGCTTGTGGATTGGCAACGGTTCGAAGGTGCTGGTGCGTCGGGCGCTGGCCGGCGGCCTGGAACACAGCGAGGTCGACGATGAGTTGGCCGAGCAAGGGCTGGCCTTGTTCATGGCGGCTTACGGCCAGGACCATGGCCGCACCGAGGTATACCCTGGCGTTCGCGATACGTTGAAATGGCTGGCCAAGCAGGGTGTGGAAATGGCGCTCATCACCAACAAGGCCGAGCAATTCGTGGCGCCGTTGCTGGATGAACTGAAACTGGGCCGATATTTCCGCTGGATCATCGGCGGTGACACATTGCCCCAGCAGAAGCCCGACCCGGCCGCGCTGTTCCATGTGATGAAAATGGCCGGGGTCGCGCCGGCGGAGGCCCTGTTCGTCGGGGATTCGCGCAACGATATCCGTGCGGCAAAGGCCGCAGGCGTGGCGTGCGTCGGCCTCACCTATGGGTACAACCATGGCCGGCCGATTGCCGAAGAACAGCCTTCCTTGGTAATTGACGACCTGCGAGTGCTTTTGCCTGGTTGCTTCGAGCGGGCCGCTGAGATAACGTTGCCCGATACCCCTGCCTCTTCAGGTCGAGAATCCCCCGTGGCGGTTACCTGCAAACTCTGGATGAAAGTCATCAAGGCCCTGGCCCGCTGGCGCTGGCGCGCCTGACTTCCCCTGGCCGGCCCGCCGGCGCGTTTGCACGTATTCCATCCTTTCCTCCGCCACGAGGCAGCTATGACCCGCGAAGAATTCTTGCGCTTGGCCAATTCCGGCTACAACCGCATCCCGCTTGCCCACGAAACCCTGGCCGACTTCGATACGCCGCTGTCGATCTACCTCAAGCTTGCCGACCAGCCTAACTCCTACCTGCTCGAGTCCGTTCAGGGCGGCGAAAAGTGGGGGCGCTATTCGATCATTGGCCTGCCGTGCAGAACGGTATTGCGGGTGCATGGCCACTCGGTGAGCGTGACCCGTGACGGGATCGAAATTGAACAACACGAAGTCGAGGATCCGCTGGCCTTCGTGGAGCAATTCAAGGCGCGCTACAACGTGCCCACTATCCAGGGCCTGCCGCGGTTCAACGGTGGCCTGGTGGGGTATTTCGGCTACGACTGTGTGCGTTACGTCGAGAAGCGCCTGGGGGCCTGCCCCAACCCGGACCCTATCGGTGTGCCGGACATCCTCTTGATGGTGTCGGACGCCGTGGTGGTGTTCGATAATCTGGCGGGCAAGATCCACGCGATCGTACTGGCCGACCCCAGCCAGGAGGGGGCCTACGAGCAAGGCCGCGCTCAGTTGGCCGAACTGACGACGCGGTTGCGCCAGCCGATCACGCCTCGGCTGGGCCTTGATTTTTCGAAGCCGGCGGGCAAGGAGCCGGCCTTCCGCTCCAGCTTCAGCCAGGAAGACTTCGAGCGCGCGGTGAGCACCATCAAGGACTACATCCTTGCCGGTGACTGCATGCAGGTGGTGCCGTCCCAGCGGATGTCCATCGACTTCGCCGCAGCGCCCATCGACCTCTACCGCGCCCTCCGTTGCTTCAACCCCACGCCCTACATGTACTTCTTCAACTTCGGCGATTTCCACGTGGTTGGCAGTTCACCGGAAGTGCTGGTGCGGGTGGAAGACAATCAGATTACCGTGCGGCCGATTGCCGGTACCCGGCCGCGCGGCGCTACCGAAGAGGCGGATCACGCGCTGGAAGTGGACCTGCTCAGCGACGAGAAAGAGCTGGCCGAGCACCTGATGCTGATCGACCTGGGCCGAAACGACACTGGCCGTGTTTCCGAGATCGGCAGCGTCAAGCTCACCGAGAAAATGGTGATCGAGCGCTATTCCAACGTGATGCACATTGTGTCCAACGTTACCGGGCAGTTGAAGCACGGCCTGACCGCCATGGACGCGTTGCGCGCTATCCTTCCGGCCGGCACCCTTTCCGGGGCGCCGAAGATTCGCGCCATGGAAATCATCGACGAGCTTGAACCCGTCAAGCGTGGCGTATACGGCGGGGCCGTGGGTTACTTTGCCTGGAACGGCAACATGGACACCGCTATCGCCATTCGCACAGCGGTCATCAAGGGTGGCGAGCTGCATGTGCAAGCCGGCGCGGGGATCGTTTCCGACTCGGTGCCCGCCCTGGAATGGGAAGAAACCCTGAACAAGCGGCGGGCGATGTTCCGCGCCGTCGCCCTGGCCGAGCAGGCCACGGCTGAATAAGCGCAGCGGCCCCCTGGGGCCTGCCCAATCCGGATTCAAGAGGTTCGCGCCATGCTGCTGATGATCGATAACTACGACTCTTTCACTTATAACGTTGTGCAGTACCTCGGAGAGCTGGGTGCCGAGGTAAAGGTTGTGCGTAACGATGAACTGACCGTTGCGCAGATAGAAGCCCTGGCGCCGGAGCGCATCGTGGTGTCTCCCGGCCCTTGCACGCCGAGCGAGGCCGGCATTTCCATCGACGCTATCCTGCATTTTGCCGGCAAGCTGCCGATCCTGGGCATTTGCCTTGGCCACCAGGCGCTGGGCCAGGCCTATGGCGGGGAAGTGGTCCGCGCCCGCCAGGCGATGCACGGCAAAACCAGCCCGGTTACCCACCGTAACCTGGGCGTGTTCGAAGGGTTGGCCCAGCCGCTCACCGTCACCCGTTACCATTCCCTGGTGGTGAAGCGTGAGAATCTGCCCGATTGCCTTGAAGTTACCGCTTGGACCCAACACCCCGACGGCAGCGTGGACGAGATCATGGGGCTGCGCCATAAAACCCTGAATATCGAAGGCGTGCAGTTCCATCCCGAGTCGATCCTCACCGAACAGGGCCACGAGCTTCTGGCCAACTTCCTCAAGCAAACCGGCGGCACCCGCCAGGGTTAAGGACACCAGATGGATATCAAGACAGCCCTGGGGCGCGTGGTCAGCCAGCTGGACCTGAGCACCGAGGAAATGCGCGATGTGATGCGCCAGATCATGACGGGCCAGTGCACCGAAGCGCAGATTGGCGCCTTTCTGATGGGCATGCGCATGAAAAGCGAAAGCATCGACGAAATCGTTGGTGCTGTGTCGGCCATGCGCGAGCTGGCTGGCCGGGTGGAGCTTGGCACTCTGGATAAAGTGGTCGACATCGTTGGCACCGGCGGTGATGGCGCCAACATTTTCAACGTATCCACCGCGTCGGCGCTGGTCGCTGCCGCGGCTGGCTGCACGGTGGCCAAGCATGGCAATCGTGCCGTTTCCGGGAAAAGCGGCAGCGCCGACCTGCTGGAAGCCGCCGGGGTGTACCTGAACCTCACGCCTGTGCAGGTTGCGCGCTGCATCGACAGCATCGGCATCGGGTTCATGTTCGCCCAGGCCCACCATGGCGCGATGAAGTTTGCCGCCGGGCCGCGCAAGGACCTCGCCCTGCGTACCCTGTTCAACATGATCGGCCCGCTGACCAACCCGGCGGGCGTGGTGCATCAGGTAGTAGGTGTGTTCACGCCGGCCCTGTGCCGCCCGTTGGCCCAGGTGCTGTTGCGGCTGGGAAGCAAGCACGTGCTGGTAGTGCATTCGCGTGATGGCCTGGACGAGTTCAGCCTGGCGGCGCCTACCACCGTCGCGGAGCTGAAGAACGGCGAGGTAATCGAATATTCCGTGGAGCCCGAAGACCTCGGGTTGCGCAGCCAGAGCTTGCATGGCCTGACAGTGGACAGCCCGCAGGCCTCGCTGGAACTGATCCGGGACGCGCTCGGGCGGCGCAAGACCGAGAATGGCCGAAAGGCCGCCGAGATGATCATCCTGAACGCCGGCGCCGCGCTTTATGCCGCCGATCACGCCACTACCCTCAAAGAGGGCGTAGCCCTGGCCAGCGACGCGCTTCACACGGGCCTGGCCCGGGAAAAGCTCGAAGAATTGGGTGCCTTCACCGCTGTATTCAAGCAGGAGAACGAAGCATGAGCGTGCCAACAGTGCTGGAAAAAATCCTCGCCCGCAAAGCCGAGGAAGTGGCCGAGCGCAAGGCACGTATCAGCCTGAGCGAACAACAGGCCGCCGCGCGCGCCGCCTCGCCGGCCCGTGGGTTCGCCGACGCCTTGCTGCGCCAGCGCAAGCTCAAGCAGCCCGCGGTGATCGCCGAGGTGAAAAAGGCGTCCCCGAGCAAGGGCGTGATCCGTGAGGAGTTCTTCCCGGCAGAGATTGCCAAAAGCTATGAGGCCGGCGGTGCCACTTGCCTGTCGGTGCTCACGGATATCGATTTTTTCCAGGGCGCAGACCACTACCTCCAGCAGGCGCGCGACGCGTGCTCGCTCCCGGTGATCCGCAAGGATTTCATGATCGACCCCTACCAGGTGTATGAAGCCCGGGCCCTGGGCGCCGACTGTATTTTGCTGATCGTGTCCGCGCTGGAGGACGGCCTGATGGTCGAACTGGCAGGCGCCGCCAAGGACGCTGGCCTGGACGTGCTGGTAGAGGTGCACGATGGCCCCGAACTGGAACGCGCGCTCACGCACCTGGACACCCCATTGATTGGTGTGAACAACCGCAACCTGCACACCTTCGAAGTGAGCCTTGAAGCAACCCTCGATCTTTTGCCTGGCATCCCCCGCGACCGTATGGTGATTACCGAAAGCGGCATCCTCAACCGCGCGGATGTGGAGCTGATGGAAATCAACGACGTGTATGGCTTCCTTGTAGGCGAAGCCTTCATGCGTGCCGAGCACCCGGGTGAGGAACTCGCTCGGCTGTTTTTCCCACAACGCTGAACCACCCTCCGAACGAGGCAAGGGAGCAAGGCCATGGATGAGGTTCTTCAGCTGGCCACGGCGCAAGGCTTGCAGGCCGAGCTGGCTTTGCTTGCCTCTGTCTGCGAGGGAGAACGGGGCGACGGCTTGTTGCTCTGGCGGCCCACCGACCAGGCCCTTGTGATGCCCCGGCGCATGGAGCGCTTGGCCGGTTTCAGTGAGGGCGCGGCGGCTGCCGCGGAGCTGGGTTGGCCAGTGGTGCTGCGCGAAACCGGCGGAGAGCCGGTGCCGCAATCCGCCGCCACCGTGAACGTTGCGCTCGTGTATGCCGCCCCGCGCATCGAGGGTGATCTCAATCGATTGGAGCGTGCCTACCTTCGGCTATGCGATCCGTTATGCGCGCTGGTCCGCCGCCTGGGCGGGCAGGCAAGCCTGGGCGAAGTGGCCGGAGCATTCTGTGACGGGCGCTACAACGTAAATATCGACGGGCGCAAATGGGTAGGCACCGCTCAGCGCTGGAGACAGTCCCGATACCACGGTGGGCCTGTGGTACTGGTGCATGGCGCCATGCTGATGCACAACCAGCGGGATGAAATGGTCGCCGTGGTCAACGCGTTCAACGCGCGGTGCGGGCTACCCCAGCGCTGCGATCCGCAAAGCCATCTCGCGTTCGAAGAGCGCTTCCCGGGCGCGCAGGCGTCGAGCGAGCTGAGAGCGGCGCTGGAGGCTGAGCTCGCCGCCGTTAGCGCACTGCATCAGCGAGTACCGTAAACCACCATGGTCTTGCCCTTGACTTGAATCAGGCTGCGTTCTTCCAGGTCTTTCAGCACCCGGCCGACCATTTCCCGTGAGCAACCAACGATGCGGCCGATCTCTTGGCGGGTAACCTTGATTTGCATGCCGTCGGGATGGGTCATGGCGTCTGGCTCTTTGCACAGATCCGTGAGGCAGCGCGCAACGCGTCCGGTAACGTCATGGAAAGCCAGGTCGCCTACCTTGCGGGTCGTTCGGCGCAACCGGTAGGCCATTTGCGTACCGAGGCTATAGAGAATCTCGGGGTCCATGCGCGCCAGCTCTCGAAACTTCGCGTAGCCCACTTCGGCAACTTCGCATTCGGTCTTGGCGCGTACCCAGGCGCTGCGCTCACCTTCCATATGAGGAGGGTCGAACAACCCCAACTCCCCGAAGAAGTCACCCTGATTTAGGTAGGCGATGACCATTTCCCGGCCGTCACTGTCTTCGATCAGGATCGTGACCGAACCCTTGATAATGTACGAGAGCACGTTCGACTTGTCGCCGGCACAGATAATCGTGCTCTTGGCCGCATAGCGGCGGCGTTGGCAGTGGGCCAACAATTTATCGACAGGGTTGATCTTGGCGGCTGACGCGACCATGGGCTGGGTTCCGGTACAGGGCGACGGGGTGGTGTGGCGGCATGCCATCATCTTGACGTCAGCTTACCAGCACTTCATCTGTATCGCGATATTTACCGATAACTTGAGCCCGCCGCGCATTTGCGTTTGATTTTGGCGACAAGGGGCTGTGCTAAGCTGGCGGCCTTTTAAGCGGAGAGCCAGCAATGAAGGCACGAATTCAGTGGGCCGGCGGGGCCATGTTTATCGGAGAATCCGGCAGCGGTCACGCTGTGGTGATGGACGGCGCGCCGGAGAATGGCGGGCGCAATCTGGGCGTGCGGCCCATGGAGATGGTGTTGATCGGCCTGGGTGGCTGCAGCAGCTTCGACGTGGTCGCCATTCTGAAGAAGGCCCGTCAGCCGGTGGAAAGCTGTGAAGCCTTCCTCGATGCCGAGCGCGCCGAAGACGACCCCAAGGTGTTTACCCGCATCCATCTGAATTTCGTGGTGCAGGGCCGTGGCCTTAAGGAATCCCACGTCAAGCGCGCCGTGGAGCTGTCGGCCGAGAAGTATTGCTCGGCCTCCATCATGCTGGCCCGGGGCGGGGTGAACATCACCCACTCCTACGAGATCGTCGAGCTTGGCGACAGCGACATCCAGGCATCATAAAAGCACTCCATACTCTGGCGTACGGTGGCGCGGGTCTGCATAATGCGCCACTTTTTCAAGGCCGACCTTGAAGCCGGGAATCCCCGGGCAAGACAACCAAAATCGCCATCGCGAAGAGGTGTAAACCGTCCTACGCAGACGCCAGCGGGCGCCTGACGGGCATGCTTGATCACGCGGCAGGGCCGCATTCAAAGAGAGTTTTCCAACGGTGAAAAGCAAACTCAAGCTCCACGGGTTCAATAACCTGACCAAGACCTTGAGCTTCAACATCTACGACATCTGCTACGCGCAGACGCCGCAGGACCAGCAGGCTTACGTCGAGTACATCAACCAGGAGTACGACGCCGCCCGCCTGACCCAGATCCTTACGGATGTTGTAGATATCATTGGTGCCAATATCCTGAACATTGCTCGTCAGGACTACGAACCACAGGGCGCCAGTGTAACCATCCTCATATCCGAACAACCGGTTACGCCTACCGAGAGCCAGATCGAGGAATCCCCCGGCCCACTGCCGGATACCATCCTCGCGCACCTCGACAAAAGCCACATCACGGTGCACACCTATCCCGAGATTCACCCGGACGACGGCATCGCCACGTTCCGCGTGGATATCGACGTGTCCACTTGCGGCGTAATTTCACCGCTCAAGGCGCTGAATTACCTGATCCACCAGTTCGATTCGGACATCGTGACCGTGGATTACCGCGTGCGCGGATTTACCCGCGACATCGAAGGGCGCAAGCACTTCATAGATCACGAAATCAATTCGATCCAGAATTACCTCTCCGACGATACCCGTGACGCCTACCAGATGGTCGACGTGAACGTGTATCAGGACAACCTCTTCCATACCAAGATGCTGCTCAAGGAGTTCGAGCTGGACAATTACTTGTTCGGCGATGCCACCAGCAACCTCTCTGGCGAGCAGCGCAGCCAGGTGACCGAGCGGGTGAAGCACGAAATGCTCGAAATTTTCTACGGGCGTAACTTCGTCTGACAGAACCAGCCTGACAGAAGCAAGCGGTACCCGCGCCGGCATTGCGCCCGGCGCGGGGCTACCGCTTCGCAGGTTCAGATCCTGTAAGTACTCTTGGTCATGACTTTCGCCATCAGGCTCATGCCCAGCTTCACCGGCAGCGGAAAGCGCAAGCCGCCCGCGTCCAATGCCGCCTGAGCATGGTGCGCTTCATCGGTGCGCATCTGTTCCAGAATCGCCCGAGACTTCTGGTCCTCCACCGGCACCTTGTGTAGATGGTCATCCAAGTGCTTGCACACTTGCTGTTCGGTCGCGGCCACAAAACCCAGGCTTACCTTGTCGCTGATCAGCCCGGCCACCGCCCCCATTCCAAACGACATGCCATAGAACAGCGGATTGAGCACGCTCGGGCGGCTGCCAAGCTGGCGAATCCGCTGCTCGCACCAGGCGAGGTGGTCTACTTCTTCGTCGGCGGAGTGTTCCATCGCTTCACGAATCTCCGGGCGCCGCGCCGTCAGGGCCTGGCCCTGATACAAGGCCTGGGCGCATACCTCTCCGGTGTGGTTTACCCGCATCAGCCCCGCCACATGTTTGCTTTGGGCGTCGGTGAGGGCAACGTCCGGTTGCAGCAGGGCGGGCGAGGGGCGAGCTGGTTGCCCACTGAAAGGCAACAGGGTACGGGCAACGTTATCAGCCTGGAGCAGTAGTTTATCGAGGGTCGAATAGTGACGGTCGTTGGCCACGAAAACCTCCTGGGATAAGAATGGCGAGGGCGTGTGTGGGTATCAGCCCGGCGGCCAGTGCATCTGGCGCTGGCCAAGCACATGCATGTGAATGTGATAAACCGTCTGGCCACCCAGTTCATTGCAGTTCATGACTACCCGGAAACCCTTCTCGCAGCCAAGCTCCTTTGCCAGGCGCTGGGCGGTGAAAAGTATATGCCCAGCCAGCGGCGCGTCCTCTTCGGTCAGGTCGGCCAAGGTGGCAATAGGTTTCTTGGGGACTACCAGAAAATGCACTGGTGCCTGAGGCGCGATGTCGTGGAAGGCAATCACCTGGTCATCTTCATAGATGATGTTTGCAGGTATTTCCTTTCGGATGATCTTGTCGAAAAGCGTGTCCACAGCGTTTCTCCCTGGCTGTCAGTGTGGTGCAGTTTACCTACCCAGGCGCGAATCCGCCCAGCGCTCGATGCTTATGGCCTTGCATGGATGCGGTTGATCGATGACGCGGCCTTGCGTACCAGCCAGCGCGGGGCCAGCCGGGCGGCGCGAACGGCCCAGCGGTTGCGCCACCCCGGCATGATCAGCGCCCGGTTGCGTTCCAGCGCCAGCACGGCGGCAAGCGCCACCTCTTCAGGGGTCATGGCCGCGCTGCTGGCCGATCTCGCCAAAGCCTCGCCTTCGCCACGCAATGGGCCAGGGCACAGGACCGATACGCCGATGCCGCTTTGCTTAAGCTCCTCGCGCAACCCTTCGGAAAGGTGCAGTACGTAAGCCTTGCTCGCAGCATAGCTGCTCATCCACGGCCCCGGCTGGAAAGCCGCGACGGAGGCCACGTTCAGAATCTGGCCGCCGCCGTGCACCGCCATGCTATTGCCGACCGAATGGCATAAGCGGGCAAGGGCGAGCATGTTCAGCTCGATGAGGTCCTGCTCACGAAGCCAGTCCTGTGCCAGGAAGTGGCCGTGCGAGCGCAAGGCGGCGCAGTTCACCAATAGGTCGATGCGCTGCCCGCTTTCCTCCAGCTCTAATAAAAAGCCGGTGACGCGCAGTGGCTCGCTGAGGTCGCAGGCGCGGAAGAGCACTTCCACGCCGAAGCGTTCGGTGAACTCGACCGCGATGGGTTCGAGCTCGTCCCGGTAGCGTGCCACCAGCAACAGGTTGCGGCCTCGCCGCGCCAAGGCTTCTGCCAAGGCCAGGCCAAGGCCGCTGGAGGCGCCTGTTACCAAGGCGTAAGAGGGCATAGGGTTACCGCATCGCTGACATAAATAAGGGCTGCAGTTTACCGCCACGCCTGATAGCTGTCACAGAGGCGGGGGCCGCCCTTCAGAAGGGCTTGACCACAACCAGCACTACGATTACGAGCAACAGCACCACTGGCACTTCGTTGAACCAACGATAGAAGGTATGGCTGTGGCGGCTTTCGTTGCGCTCAAAACGCTTGCGGTGGGCGCCGCATACATGGTGATAGCCGATCAGCAGAACCACCAGCGCAATCTTGGCATGGAGCCACCCCATGGTCATCCAGCTGGGGTTCAGGTACACGAGCCACGCGCCGAAGATCAGTGTAAGCAACATGGAGGGGGTCATGATGCCGCGGTACAGCTTGCGCTCCATGATCACGAAACGCTCCCGGCTGGGCGTGTCCTCGCTCATGGCGTGGTACACGAACAGGCGGGGCAGGTAGAACAGCGCCGCGAACCAGCACACCAGGCTCACGATGTGCAGGGCTTTGATCCAGAGATAGAGCATTTGAAGGCTTCCCACGGTTTAGACCGTCACGATAGTAGAGTGCCAGCGCCCATGCGTCACGCCAGCAGTTGTAGCCCCTTGCTCGCGCCCCTATCATCCGGGCTTTGCGATCGCGCGTTCAGGGTGGGCAAGTAGATGGTCAAGGTTGGTATCGTTGGCGGCACGGGCTACACCGGTGTCGAGCTGTTGCGCCTGTTGGCTCAGCACCCCGAGGCTGAGGTAGCCATCATTACATCCCGGTCGGAAGCGGGCGTATGCGTCGCGGACATGTACCCGAACCTGCGCGGTCATTACGACAACCTGAAGTTCAGCGTACCGGATACCGCGAGCCTCGGCGCCTGCGATGTGGTGTTCTTCGCCACGCCCCACGGTGTTGCGCATTCGCTGGCCGGTGAACTGCTTGCCGCCGGCACTCGCGTGATCGATTTGTCCGCGGATTTCCGCCTGCAGGATGCCGAGGAGTGGGCCCGCTGGTATGGCCAGCCTCACGGCGCGCCCGAGTTATTGGGCGAGGCGGTGTATGGCCTGCCGGAAGTGAACCGCGAGCGCATCCGCTCTGCCCGCCTGATCGCCGTGCCGGGTTGCTATCCCACCGCTACCCAGCTGGGTTTCCTGCCGCTGCTCGAAGCGGGCCTGGCGGACAACTCCCGGCTGATTGCGGATTGCAAATCCGGTGTAAGCGGTGCTGGGCGCGGCGCGAGCGTAGGCTCGTTGTTCTGCGAGGCCGGCGAAAGCATGAAGGCCTACGCGGTGAAGGGGCATCGCCACCTTCCTGAAATTACCCAGGGCCTGCGCAAGGCCGCCGGCGCTGACATTGGCCTGACCTTCGTTCCTCACCTCACCCCGATGATCCGCGGCATTCATGCCACCCTTTATGCCACTGTCGCACATACCTCGGTGGACCTGCAGGGGCTTTTCGAACGCCGCTACGCCGATGAGCCCTTCGTGGACGTAATGCCGGCCGGCAGCCATCCGGAAACCCGTTCGGTGCGCGGCGCCAACGTGTGCCGCATCGCGGTCCATCGGCCGCAGGGCGGCGATTTGGTGGTTGTGCTGTCGGTGATCGACAACCTGGTAAAGGGTGCTTCCGGCCAGGCGGTACAGAACCTCAACATTCTCTTCGGCCTGGATGAGCGCCTTGGCCTGGCGCACGCCGGCTTGATGCCCTGACGCGGCCTTGCGCGAGCGCGCGGTCATCCGCCCCGAGCAATTGTTGACCATTTTGCTCGGAAAAGCGGATAATGCCCGCATTTCGCATTAGAGTTCGGCTAACGCCGGGAGAGTCAGCATGAGTGTCGAAACCTTCACCCCCACGGTTTTGCAGTTCACTCAGGGTGCCGCCCACAAGGTGAAAACCCTGGTTGACGAAGAGGGCAACGATCGTTTGAAACTTCGCGTTTTCGTGACCGGTGGTGGCTGCTCGGGTTTCCAGTACGGCTTCACGTTCGATGAAGATATCGCCGACGATGACACCATTGTCGAGCGCGAGGGCGTAAGCCTCGTTGTGGACCCAATGAGCTTCCAGTACCTGGCGGGCGCCGAGGTGGACTATCAGGAAGGGTTGGAAGGTTCGCGTTTCGTGATCAACAACCCCAACGCCAGCACCACCTGCGGTTGCGGGCAGTCCTTCTCGATCTAACCGTTTGCATCAACAACGAACGCCGCGCATTGCCGCGGCGTTTTCGTTTCAGGCGGGATAGATCGCCCCCAGTACTCGCAGCCCCTTGGCCCCTGTAACCGCTGGGCGATTGGCAGGAATGCCTTCCAGGCAGCAGTGCGCCAACCAGGCGAAGGCCATGGCCTCCATCCAGTCCGGGTCCACGCCCAAGGCATCGGTACTTGCCACGCGGCTACCTGGCAGCAGGCTTTGCAATCGGGCCATGAGGGCGGTGTTGTGGGCACCGCCGCCGCACACGAATACACCGTCGGGATGGGGCATCGCGCGATACAGGGCATCGGTTACGGTGCGGGCCGTGAGCTCGAGCAGCGTGGCTTGCACGTCTGCTTCGGGTACCTCTGGATGTTTCAACAGATGGCTGCGAAGCCAGGCCAGGTTGAACACCTCGCGCCCCGTGCTCTTCGGGCCGGTGGTGGCGAAGAAAGGGTCCGCAAGCAAAGTACGCAACAGTGGTTCGTTCACAGTGCCGCTGGCCGCCCAGGCGCCATTCCTGTCGAAAAGCTCGCTGCGGCAGGCGTATACCCAAGCGTCGAGCAGTACGTTGCCGGGGCCGCAATCGAAGCCAGACACGGGGTGCTCGGGGCGCAGCAGGCTCAGATTCGAGAAGCCGCCAATGTTGAGCACGGCAACGGCTTCGCCCTGGGCTGCGAATAGCGCTTCGTGGAAGGCGGGCACCAAGGGTGCGCCCTGGCCTCCGGCGGCGAGGTCACGGCGGCGGAAATCGGCCACCACGGTTATCCCGCAATACTCTGCCAGCAGGGCCGCGTTACTGATCTGCACGGTAAACCCGCGCGCGGGCTCGTGGCGAATGGTCTGGCCGTGGCTGCCAATGGCCCGAACCTCGTCGCGGCTTATCCCCGCATGCAGAAGCAATTGGTTAACGCCCTCCGCAGCGAGGGCGGCCCAGGCGTTTTCGGCGAGCGCCACGCGGGCAACCTCATCGTTGCCGCTGGCGCAAAGAGCCAGCAGCTCGGCGCGAAGTGAATCAGGTAGCGGTACGTAGTGCGAGGCGATCAGGCGGGTGGCGCCTTCCTGGGATATCAAGGCGATGTCGAGACCATCCAGGCTGGTGCCCGACATGATCCCGACATACAGGCTCATCAGCGCTTGCTCGCTACGAGGGTGGCGCGTTCCTGATCCATGCGGGCCATCAGCGGCTGCGCGGTTTGCAGGAAGCGCTGACGTTCGTTGCGGGCGATCGGGTCCGCCATTGGCAGCTTCTGGCCCAGCGGGTCCACGTGCACGCCGTTCACCTGGAATTCGTAATGAACATGCGGGCCGGTGGACAGGCCGGTCGTGCCGATGTAACCGATGACCTGGCCCTGCTTGACCGGGCTGCCATCACGAATGCCCTTGGCGAAGCCCTGCATGTGGCCATACAGCGTGCGATAGGTATTACCGTGCTGGATGATCACAGTGTTGCCATACCCGCCCTTGCGCCCGGCCAGGATAACTTTGCCATCGCCGGTTGCCTTGATCGGAGTGCCCCGTGCCGCGGCGTAATCCACGCCTTGGTGGGCGCGGATCTTGTTGAGGATCGGGTGCTTGCGGCCGCCGGAAAAACGCGAGCTGATACGAGCGAAGTCCACGGGGGAGCGGACGAACGCCTTGCGCATGCTGTTGCCGTCGGCGGTGTAGTAATTCGTGTTGCCCTGTTTGTTGGTGTAACGAACCGCCGTGTAGGTTTTGCCGCGGTTGATGAAGCGCGCGGACAGCACATTGCCCGTGCCGATCACCTTGCCGTCGAGCACGCGCTGCTCGTACACCACATCGAACTGGTCCCCGGGGTGGATATCTTGAGCGAAGTCCACGTCGTAACCGAAGATGTTAGCCAGGTCCATGATCTGAGCGTGGGAAAGCCCGGCGCGCTGGGCCGAAGCCGAGAGCGAACTGGTGATCGTGCCGTGGGCGTAAGCCGCGCGCATGACCGGTGTTTCAACCGCGCGCTGGAAAGCGAAGGTGCCGTTGCTGCCGCGTTCCAGGCGAATGGACTCCAGGTGCGACAATTTTGTGTGCAGGGTTTGCAGCTTGCCATCAGGGGTGAGTTCGAACTCGAGGATCTGGCCTTTGCGCAGCCGGGTGAATTGCTTCGCTTGCTTGTCGCTGTCGAGCACCGACTGCACCTCGGCGGCAGAAAGGCCCACCTTCTCGAACATACCCGAGAGGGTATCGCCGCGGCCGACTACTACCTGGCGGTGCAGTTCGGCGGGCGCCGCTGCTACCACAGGCGCCGGTGCGGGTTCTTGCTGGGCCGGGGCTTGCGGGGCCACGGCTGCTGCGGTATCCGCGTCCCCTTCGATCTGGGCAAAGGGTGATTCGCCATTCCCAGGGGCACGCGCGGAGTCGTCGGGGGTTTGTTCCTGGAAGGTTTGAGACGGCGATTCGAGGTCGATAGCGAGGGAAGTTTTTTTGGCTTCAACCTCCGCGGATGGGAATACGAGCAGGGCCAGGCTGAGCAGGGCGGCGATGCCGCTGGCGGCCAGCAGGTGCGTTTTTGGGTACAGCGGCGGCGCTTTGGTTGGGGCGTCGGTCATGGGTTCTGGACTTTAAAAATGAGAATGGAAATGAATTGGAAAAGATGAATGACATGATGAAGATGAAATAACTGCCTAAAATATAACCAATTCACCCCTGAGGCAAGCTTTCCCAGACGCATTTGCCCGGGGGGCGAGTCACATCACCGTGCTGCTTGGGTTTGGGGCGGTGATCTTGTATGTTGGGCGTTTTTGAATCGCAGCCTTGTGGGGCTTTATATGCACTCTATTGACGAGCAGCTGGCGCTGATCAAGCGTGGCGCGGAAGAGGTTTTGGTCGAGGCCGAGCTCATCGAGAAGCTCAAGCGCGGGCAGCCGCTACGAATAAAGGCCGGGTTCGACCCTACCGCGCCGGATCTGCACCTGGGGCACACGGTGCTCATCAACAAGCTTCGGCAGTTCCAGGATCTCGGCCATCAGGTCATCTTCCTTATTGGTGACTTCACCGGGATGATCGGGGACCCTAGCGGCAAAAGCGCTACGCGGCCGCCGCTCACCCGGGAGCAGGTGCTCGAAAACGCCGAAACCTACAAGACGCAGGTATTCAAGATTCTCGACCCGGCCCGTACCGAGGTGGCGTTCAACTCCACCTGGATGGATCAGATGGGACCGGCCGACTTCATCCGGCTGACCTCCCAGTACACCGTTGCCCGGATGCTGGAGCGTGATGACTTCCAGAAGCGCTATAGCGGCAACCAGCCGATCGCAATCCACGAGTTCCTGTACCCCTTGGTGCAAGGTTATGACTCGGTTGCCCTGCGCGCCGATGTGGAGCTGGGCGGTACCGACCAGAAGTTCAACCTGCTGATGGGGCGTGAGCTGCAGCGCGGCTATGGGCAGGAGGCGCAGAACATCGTCACCATGCCACTGCTCGAAGGCCTGGATGGCGTGAAGAAGATGTCCAAATCGTTGGGCAACTATATAGGTATTCAGGAAGCGCCCGGGGTGATGTACAGCAAGCTGCTGTCGATCCCCGACACGTTGATGTGGCGCTACTTCGAACTGCTCAGCTTCCGCTCCATGGCTGAGATCGAAGGCTTCAAGGCCGATGTGGCCGCAGGCGCGAACCCCCGCGACATCAAGATCAAGCTGGCCGAAGAAATCATCGCGCGCTTCCACGGAGAAGAGGCGGCGACCAATGCTCACCGTGGCGCTGGTAACCGTATGAAGGAAGGCGAGCTGCCGGAAGACCTTCCCGAGGTGGCACTGGCCGCGGCGGAAGCGATGCCGATTGCCGCGGTGCTCAACCAGGCCGGCCTGGTGAAGAACTCCGCAGCCGCTCGCGACCTGTTGAGCGCGGGCAGTGTGCGTATAGATGGTGAAGTGGTGGACCGCTCCTTTATATTCCAGCTCGGTGCGACCCACGTGTGCCAGGCAGGTAAAAAGGCCTTCGCGCGCATTACCCTCAAGGCCGAGTAAGTTTTTTGAGAAAGGTATTGACGCCCTCTCGAAAGCCCTTATAATGCGCCCCACTTCCAGCGACAACGGAACGGCAAACTCCTTGAGAATCAAAGAGTTAGCGGTTAAGGTAAGCGGGAAGTGGCTTCG
>Ga0265797_10000460_pt1 | contig 74723 bp, 51 predicted proteins | sample P2T30metagenome_FD_192433 | JGI IMG/M metagenome (GOLD analysis project Ga0265797, IMG submission 192433) | Plant litter microbial communities from East Loma Ridge, Irvine, California - P2 T30 | ecosystem: Environmental > Terrestrial > Plant litter > Unclassified | place: USA: California...
GGCGGCCCCGTCTACCTGGAGATCTGGGTCAAAGTGAAATCCGGCTGGGCCGACAACGAAGCCGGCCTGCGCGCATACGGCTACGAATAAACCGATGGCGAAACGCCGCCCAACGGCCGAGCCAACAACAGCTCAGCCCGTGTCCACCTTGGGGTCACACCCCGACAAGGACACAAGGTCAGCCGTGAAAAAAAAATCGGCGATGGTCGAGGGCGCGGCAATATCTGAATCACACATCAAAACTGACACGAGCTCGACTATCACCGAAAATATTTCTGTTGCTGAGCTTGTGTCCTTGTCGGGGTGTGACCCCATGGTGGACACAAGCTCGGCAATGGTGGTACGCGAGCGGTCCGTGCCCTACGAGGTTACACCTCAGCCGGCGGCGGTTTCCGACACTGGGGCCATCCGCAAACGCCCGCCACCCCGCACCGTCGGCACCCGCGTGCACGGCCAGCCGGCTTTCGTGCTGCACAGCTACCCGTACAAGGAAACCAGCCTCATCGTCGAATTGATGACGCGCGACTTCGGCCGCGTGGCACTGATTGCCAAGGGCGCCAAGCGGCCGCATTCGCAGCTGCGCGGGGTGCTGCAGACGTTCCAGCCGCTGTCCGCCGGCTGGACGGGCAAGAACGAGCTCCGCACGCTGACGGATGCCGACTGGGTCGGCGGCATGCTGCCGCTGGAGAAGACCGCGCTGCTGTGCGGCTTCTACCTGAACGAGCTCCTTGTCAAGCTGCTAGCGCGCGACGACGCCCATCCCGCGCTGTTCAACCATTACGTGGCGACGCTGAACCAGCTGGCGCACAATGAATCGCCGCCCATCGTCTTGCGGAAGTTCGAAACGGCCTTACTTAAGGAGACGGGCGTCGCCGCCGATCTCACGCGCTGCACGGCGACGCGCGCGAAGGTGCTGGCCGATGTACAGTACGTGGTGGAGCCCGAGCGCGGGCCGCGTCCCGTGCTGGCGGACGACACGGCGCCGCGCGTGGCCGGCAAGACGCTGCTCGACATGGAGCGCGAGGACTACCAGGACCCCGTCACGCAGGCGCAGAGCAAGCAGCTGATGCGCTTCCTGCTGGCGCACCACCTGAACGGTGCGCCGCTGAACACCCGCCAGATTCTCATCGACCTCATGCAACTGTAGAAAACAACAATATGAGCTTCCTTCATCCCGCCGGACCCGTCATCGACCTGGGCGTCAACATCGACCACGTCGCCACCTTGCGCAATGCGCGCGGCACCGCTTATCCCGACCCGATCCGCGCCGCGCTGCTGGCCGAGCAGGCCGGCGCCGACTGCATCACGCTGCACCTGCGCGAAGACCGCCGCCACATCAAGGATGCGGACGTGATTGCGCTCGCGCCGCAGCTGATGACGCGCATGAACCTGGAAGCGGCCGTGACGCAGGAGATGATCGACTTCGCCTGCCGCATCCGGCCGGCGGACGTCTGCCTGGTGCCGGAAAAGCGCACGGAGATCACGACGGAAGGCGGCCTCGATGTCGTGCGCTTCCATGCCGAGGTCTCGAAGGCGGTCAAGCAGCTGCAGGGCGAAGGCATCCGCGTCAGCCTGTTCATCGATGCGGACGAGGCGCAGATCGCGGCCGCGGCGGATGTCGGCGCGCCCGTCATCGAGTTGCACACGGGCGCCTATGCCGATGCGCAAGGCGACGCGCAACTCGAAGAACTGGAGCGCGTCAAGCGCGGCGTACGCTGGGGCGTGCAGCACGGCCTGAAGGTCAACGCCGGCCACGGCCTTCACTACACGAACGTGCAGGCCATCGCGGCGATTCCCGATATCGCGGAACTGAACATCGGCCACGCCATCGTCGGCCACGCGGTGTTTGTCGGCTGGGAGAACGCCGTACGCGAGATGAAGGCGATCATGGTGGCGACGCGGCTCGGAGCGCGATGATCCACGGCGTCGGCACGGACATCTGCAAGATCCCGCGCATCGCGCAAGCGCTGGCGCGGCACGGCGAACGCTTCGCGCAGCGGATCCTGGGGCCGCAGGAGATGGCGGTCTACCGCGCCCGCGCGGCCGGCCATCCGCAGCGCGGCGTGCGCTACGTGGCGACGCGCTTCGCGGCCAAGGAAGCGCTGTCGAAGGCACTGGGCATCGGCCTGCGCGCGCCGATGGCATGGCCGGCGGCCCAGCTGCTCAATGCCGACAACGGCAAGCCCGCGTTTGTCTGGGACGGGGCACTGAAGGACTATATGCAAGCGAACCGGCTGACGGCCCAGGTCTCCGTCAGCGATGAAGAGGATTACGCGGTCGCCTTCGCGGTCGTGGAACAGCAGAGCGAATGACAGAACCGATGCAACCATCGATCACGGCGCGCGAGCAGGTGCTCGCCACCGTGGCGAAACTCCCCAACCTGCCGGGCGTGTACCGCTACTTCGACGCCGAAGACAAGGTCCTGTACGTCGGCAAGGCGCGCGACCTCAAAAAGCGCGTCTCCAGCTACTTCCAGAAGAACCATTCCAGTCCGCGCATCGCGATGATGGTCGAACGCATCGCGCGCCTGGAGACAACGGTTACGCACAGCGAAGCCGAAGCGCTGATCCTGGAAAATAACCTGATCAAGTCGCTGCAGCCGCGCTTCAATATCCTGTTCCGCGACGATAAGTCCTATCCGTACCTGAAGCTCACTGGCGACGAGTTCCCGCGCATGGCGTACTACCGCGGCGCGGTGGACAAGAAGAACCAGTACTTCGGACCGTTTCCGTCCGCGTGGGCCGTCAAGGAATCGATGCAGATCCTGCAGCGCGTCTTCCGCCTGCGTACGTGCGAGGACAGCGTCTACCAGAACCGCACGCGCCCCTGCCTGCTGAACCAGATCGGCCGCTGCAGCGCCCCGTGCGTCAACGCCATCGCCGCCGAGGACTACCGCACGGACGTCAACAACGCCGCGCGCTTCCTGCGCGGCCGCACCAACGAGGTGATGGAGGAGCTGGAGAAGAAGATGCACGGCTTCGCGATGGACCTGAAGTTCGAGCAGGCGGCGGGTGTGCGCAACCAGATCCAGGCGCTGTCGAAAGTGCTGCACCAGCAAAGCATGGAGACGACGGGCGACGCAGACGTCGACATCATCGCCGTGGTGGTGCAGGGCGGCCGCGCCTGCGTCAACCTGGCGATGGTGCGCGGCGGCCGTCACCTGGGCGACCGCGCGTACTTCCCGACGCACGTGACGGATGCCGAGAGCGTGGCGGAGCAGGCCATCGAGGTCGAGGTGCTGGCCGCCTTCCTCGTCCAGCATTACACGGAGAAGACGATTCCCGGGGTGCTGATCCTGAACATCGAGTTCGACCAGCCGGAGCTGATGATCGCGCTGCAGGAGCAGTGCGGGCATCGCATCAACCTGCTGTTCCAGCCGCAGGGCCAGCGCCGTCAATGGCTGGAGCTGGCGCAGAAGGGCGCCGAGATCTCGCTGGCCCGGCTGCTGTCGGAGCAAGGCTCGCAGCAATCGCGCACGCGCGCGCTGGTCGATGCGCTGGGGATCGAATGCGAGGACATGGATGCGCTGCGCGTCGAATGCTTCGACATCAGCCACACGATGGGCGAGGCGACGCAGGCGTCATGCGTGGTCTTCCACCATCACGCCATGCAGAACGGCGAATACCGCCGCTACAACATCAACGACATCACGCCGGGCGACGATTACGCCGCGATGCGCCAGGTCCTGATGCGCCGTTATGAAAAAGTGGCCAACGGCGACGGCGTCATGCCGGACATCGTGCTGATCGACGGCGGCAAGGGCCAGGTCGAGATGGCGCGCCAGGTGTTTGTCGAATTGGGGCTGGACATCAGCCTGATCGTCGGCGTGGCGAAAGGAGAAGGGCGCCGCGTGGGCCTGGAGACGCTGATCTTCGTCGATGGCCGCGCGCCGCAGGAGCTGGGCAAGGAGTCGGCCGCGCTGATGCTGGTGGCGATGATCCGCGACGAGGCGCACCGCTTCGCCATCACGGGCATGCGCGCCAAGCGCGCCAAGGCGCGCCAGACGTCGCAGCTGGAAGAGATCGAAGGCATTGGCGCCAAACGCCGCCAGCGCCTGCTGGCCCGCTTTGGCGGCCTGCGCGGCGTGGTCAATGCGAGCGTCGAGGACCTGATGTCGGTCGAGGGCATTTCCGGCAAGCTGGCGGAAGAGATTTACCGGCGCCTGCACTGATAACAGCTTTAACGAATCGTGCTTACTGGCATTAGGGGCAGCCACAGGGTAGACTAGCGGCGCATTATTAAAATTTCACAAGCCGCCGCCTCTATGCCCTTCAATATCCCGATCCTGCTGACCTGGTTGCGCGTCGCGCTCATTCCCCTGGTCGTGGGTGTGTTCTATCTTCCCCCCGGCTGGCTTCCGCTCGAGGACCGCAACCTGGCCGCCACGCTCGTCTTCATCGTGGCCGCGATCACCGACTGGTTCGACGGCTTCCTGGCCCGCCGCTGGAACCAGACGTCGGCGTTCGGCGCCTTCCTCGACCCCGTCGCGGACAAGCTGATGGTAGCCGGCGCGCTGCTCGTGCTGGTGCAGCTGGACCGCTGCAACGCCATCCTCGCCTTCATCATCATCGGTCGCGAGATCACCATCTCCGCGCTGCGCGAATGGATGGCGCAGCTGGGTGCGTCGAAATCCGTGGCCGTGAATTCGATCGGCAAGATCAAGACGGCCGCGCAGATGACGGCCATCCCCGCGCTGCTGTACTACGACGTCATCCTGGGCGCGATCGACACGCGCTTCTGGGGTGAAAAGCTGCTGTGGCTGGCGGCCGTGCTGACGGTCTGGTCGATGCTGTACTACCTGAAGAAGGCGTGGCCGCTGATCAAGGAAAAGTCGGGGACGCTGAACTGAGCTGAACTGAATGCAATGTTGCCCTTGACAGTCCGATTCCATGCTCTATAATGCTGGCCTGTTGTTGATGACAACGCAGCAAAAAACGGTAGTCGAAAGTAATGCGGGAGTAGCTCAGTTGGTAGAGCGCAACCTTGCCAAGGTTGAGGTCGAGAGTTCGAGACTCTTCTCCCGCTCCAGATTTTGCGAGCAAAGTGTCAACAATTCGCTGGGCATCTGATGATGATTCTGCGATAATGCGGTTCCTGAAATGCGGGAGTAGCTCAGTTGGTAGAGCGCAACCTTGCCAAGGTTGAGGTCGAGAGTTCGAGACTCTTCTCCCGCTCCAGTCGAAAGACCGGAGCAGCATGCAAGTAGTACCACTCCAAGCGGGAGTAGCTCAGTTGGTAGAGCGCAACCTTGCCAAGGTTGAGGTCGAGAGTTCGAGACTCTTCTCCCGCTCCAGAATTCAGAAGGTCGCAGCGGTTAACCGCGCTGAGGCTTGGGTAGTAAAAGTTTCCTCTGGCGAGGTAGCAAAGCGGTTATGCAGCGGCCTGCAAAGCCGTCTAGACGGGTTCGACTCCCGTCCTCGCCTCCACGGTTGTTGCAGTGAAGCTCCATGCGGGAGTAGCTCAGTTGGTAGAGCGCAACCTTGCCAAGGTTGAGGTCGAGAGTTCGAGACTCTTCTCCCGCTCCAGTACAAAAGAAGGGCAGCCGATGTGGCTGCCCTTTTTGCATTGTTCCCTGATCGAAAGCGCCGCATGCCCGCAACCCCGTCTTCGTGCCTGGCCCGGCCGCACCAGCTGGTGATGCCCGAGTCTCTGGCGCAGCAAGCGGCGGGCGCGCGCGTGATCGAAGTGGGATGCGACGGCCACGCGCAATACCTCGCCGCCCACATCCCATCGGCCATTTACTTCGATACGCGCGAGCTGGAAAGCCCTCCGCTGTTCAACAAGGTGCCCGACGAAGCCTTGCTGGCAGTGCTGCTGCGCCTGGGTATTCGTCACGACACCACCGTCATCCTGTACGGCCGCAACACGCTGGCCGCAGCCCGCGCGGCCCATTTGATGTTGTACGCGGGCGTCTCGGACGTGCGCCTGCTCGATGGCGGTTTTGCGCGCTGGTCCGCCGAGGGGCAACCGGTCGCCAGCGGCCCCGCCGTCGCACCGGTACCTTCAAGCACCTTCGGCGCGCCATTCCCCGGCCGTCCCGACTTCCTCATCGACATGGCGCAGGCCAGGCGCCTGCTGGCGCGCGACGACGCGGCGCTGGTCAGCATCCGCACGTGGAGCGAACATACGGGCGCGACATCGGGCTACAGCTACATCAGCGCGCGCGGCGATATCCCCGGTGCGCGCTGGGGCAGGGCGGGGCGCGAGGGCGACGTCAACAGCATGAGCGACTACCACGACGCCGCCGGCTGCATGTTGCCGGGCCACGTCATCGAAGCGATGTGGCGGGAGCAGGGCATCCACCCGGACCTCGAAACGGCGTTCTATTGCGGCACGGGCTGGCGCGCGTCGCTGGCCTTCTACTACGCCTGGCTGCTGGGTTGGCCACGGATCTGCGTGTATGACGGCGGGTGGTTCGAGTGGAGTGGCGATGCGGGCAATGCGGTGGGGACAGAGGTGTCCGTCGGCTGCCAGGCGATCGGCGCTGACTGAGCCGCGCCACTGTTCTACTCTGCAAGAAACCGCCACCAACCCCGCTTGACAGCCTCCGCGCCTGCGGCAGAGCCCCCATTTTCCGCTGAAAACTTCTTTTCAATTGTCCAGGCGTGATCTATTATTCAATCCGCAAACGTTTGCGCGCCCCGTTTTTTATCCGATAAACGCCGACAAGCACCCCAGACGTGCTTGCACTCGAAGGAGACCGACCTTGAACACCGCCCGTACCCGCCTGAAACTGATCGCCGCCGCCGTCCTCGTCAGCGCACTGCCTGCCGTGCCAGCCATGGCGCAAACCGCCGCCAAGCCGAAAGTGGCGCTGGTGATGAAGTCGCTTGCCAACGAGTTCTTCCTGACGATGGAAAACGGCGCCAAGGCGCACCAGAAGGCCAACGCGGCCAAGTACGACCTGCTGGCGAACGGCATCAAGGACGAGACCGATACGTCGGCGCAGATCAAGCTGGTCGAACAGATGATCGTCTCGAAGGTCAATGCGCTGGTGATCGCGCCGGCCGATTCGAAGGCGCTGGTGCCGGTGCTGAAGAAGGCGGTCGCCGCCGGCATCATCGTCGTCAACATCGACAACAAGCTCGACGAGGCCGCGCTGAAGGAAAAGGGCTTCACGGTGCCGTTCGTCGGCCCGGATAACCGCAAGGGCGCCAAACTGGCCGGCGACTTCCTCGCCAAGCAGATCAAGGCAGGCGACCAGGTCGGCATCATCGAGGGTGTCTCGACGACGTACAACGCGCAGCAGCGCACCCTGGGCTTCCAGGACGCCATGAAGGCGGCCGGCGCCAAGGTGGTTGGTGTGCAGTCGGGCCAGTGGGAAATCGCACCCGGCAATACGGTCGCCGCGGCGATGCTGAATGCCAATCCGAACATCACCGCGTTCTTGTGCGGTAACGATAATATGGCCATCGGCGCCGTCTCCGCCATCAAGGCGGCCGGCAAGCTGGGCAAGGTCAAGGTGGTTGGCTACGACAACATCAACGCGATCAAGCCGATGCTGGCCGATGGCCGCGTGCTGGCAACCGTCGACCAGTTCGGCTCGCAGCAGGCCGTGTTCGGCATCGAAACCGTGCTGAAGGCGCTGGCGGAGAAGAAGACCCAGGCAACGTTGGGCGGCATGGTCGAGACCAAGGTGGCGCTCGTCACCAAGGACAGCAAGTAAGCCACCTGCGCGAAGGCGGACCATCGAGCCGCCTTCCGCGCTGGTGCGCATCATCTCCACCTGTTGCGAAAGTCCCGTATGACCCAAGACCCGAATGCACGCGCGGCGCTGCTGACCCTGTCCGGCATCGGCAAAACCTATGTCGAGCCGGTGCTGCGCGACGTGACGCTGGCCGTGCGCGGCGGCGAAGTGCTGGCGCTGACCGGCGAGAACGGCGCCGGCAAGAGCACGCTGTCGAAAATCATCTGCGGCCTGGAGCCGGCCACGACGGGCGCCATGCTGCTCGACGGCCAGCCGTACCGGCCCGCGTCGCGCACCGAGGCCGAAACGCTCGGCATCCGCATGGTGATGCAGGAGCTGAACCTGATTCCCACGTTGTCCGTCGCCGAAAACCTGTACCTGAACCAGCTGCCGCACCGCTTCGGCTGGATCGACCGCGGCCGTCTCGAACGTGACGCCCGTGCCCAGATGGCGAAGGTGGGACTGGACGACATCGACCCGTGGAAGCCCGTCGGCGAGCTGGGCATCGGCCACCAGCAGATGATCGAGATCGCCCGCAACCTGATCGGCGAATGCCGCCTGCTGATTCTCGACGAGCCGACGGCGATGCTGACACATCGCGAAGTCGAGCTGCTGTTCGAACAGGTCGCGCGGCTGAAGGCGGCCGGCGTGGCCATCGTCTATATTTCGCACCGGCTGGAAGAACTGAAGCGCGTGGCCGACCGCATTGCCGTGCTGCGCGATGGCGACCTGGTTTGCGACGACGCCATCGGCGGCTACACCAGCACGGACCTGGTGCGGCTGATGGTCGGTCGCGCAGCCGATGCCGAAATCGACCTGTCCGGGCGCACCCTGGGCGCGCCGCTGCTGCGCGTGCGGGGCCTGGGCCGGACCGGTGTAGTGCAGCCGACGTCGTTCGACCTGCGCGCCGGTGAAATCCTCGGCATTGCGGGCCTGATCGGGTCGGGCCGCACCGAGTTGCTGCGCCTGATCTTCGGCGCCGACCATGCCGATTGCGGCGACGTGTTTGTCGGTGCCGGCAACACCCCGGCCCGCATCGATTCGCCCGGTGCCGCTGTCAAGGCCGGTATTGCCATGGTGACGGAAGATCGCAAGGGGCAGGGACTGTTGCTGCGCCAGTCGATTGCTGTCAATACGACCTTGGCCACGCTGGGTGCCGTCAGCACCGCCGGCTGGATCGATCACGACGCCGAACACGCACTGGCGGGCGACTACATCCGCAAGCTGGGCGTGCGCTCGCGCGACGGCCAGCAGCCGGTCGGCGAACTCTCCGGCGGCAATCAGCAAAAAGTGGTGATCGCGCGCTGGCTGCACCGCGACTGCCCGGTGATGCTGTTCGACGAACCCACGCGCGGCATCGATATCGGCGCCAAATTCGACATCTACAACGTGCTGGCCGACCTGGCGCGCCAGGGCAAGGGACTGATTATCGTCTCGAGCGACCTGCGCGAGCTGATGCTCATCTGCGATCGCATCGCCGTGATGAGCGCCGGCCGCATCGCCGACACGTTCGAACGCGGCGCCTGGACCCAGGACCAATTGCTCGAGGCCGCGTTCAGCGGTTACCTGACTTCTGCCGATCGCTCCACGGCAGCGGCCTGATTTTCTCTGCGAATACTTATGCCTACAACTTATCTGAAACGCGGCATGGCCGACCTGAAGAACTATGCCGGCCTGATCGGCGCGCTGGTGCTGATGTGCTGCCTGTTCTCGTACCTGAGCGAAAACTTCTTCACGCTGTCCACGCTCAGCACACTGGCCAACGACATCCCGACGCTGGTCGTGATGGCCGTCGGCATGACGTTCATCCTGATCGTCGGCGGCATTGACCTGTCAGTCGGCTCCGTGATGGCGCTGGCGGCGTCGTTCCTGTCGATGGCAACCGTACGCTGGGGCTGGCCCGTCTACCTGGGCAGCTTGCTGGGCCTGCTGGTGGGCGCGCTGTGCGGGATGCTCACGGGCGTGATCTCCGTTCACTGGCGCATTCCGTCGTTTATCGTCTCGCTGGGCGTGCTGGAGATGGCGCGCGGCGCCGCGTACCAGGTGACCGACTCGCGGACCGAATACATCGGCAGCGCCGTGGACGGCATCAGCGCGCCGATCTTCCTGGGCATGTCGCCGGCCTTCCTGACGGCCATCGCCGTCACCGTCATCGGCCAGCTGGTGCTGACCAAGACCGTGCTGGGCCGCCAATGGATCGGCATCGGCACCAACGAGGAGGCGGTGCGCCTGTCCGGCATCAATCCGCGTCCGGCCAAGGTGCTCGTGTTCGTGCTGATGGGTCTGCTGTCCGGCCTTGGCGCGCTGTTCCAGGTATCGCGCCTGGAGGCGGCCGACCCGAACGGCGGCGTCGGCATGGAGCTGCAGGTGATCGCCGCCGTCGTCATCGGCGGCACCAGCCTGATGGGCGGGCGCGGCTCCGTCTACGCCACGTTCATCGGCGTGCTGATCATTTCCGTGCTGGAGGCGGGGCTGGCGCAGATCGGCGTCAGCGAGCCGATGAAACGCATCATCACCGGCCTCGTGATCGTTGCCGCCGTGGTGCTCGACACCTACCGCCGCCGCGGCGAGCGCGCCTGACGCGTCACCGGCCATGGCAACAATCAAGGAAGTGGCACTGGCGGCGGGGGTGTCGTACACCACCGTCTCGCACGTGCTGAACGATACACGGCCCGTCAGCCCGGCCGCGCGCGAGCGGGTGCTGGCCGCGGCGGCCGCGCTGCATTACGTGCCCAGTGCGCTGGCGCGCTCGCTGCGCAGCCAGACCACGGGCACGATCGGCATGATCATCCCGAACAACACCAACCCGTACTTCTCCGAAGTGGCGCGCGGCATCGAGGACACGTGCTACGCGGCCGGCTACAGCGTCATCCTGTGCAATTCCGACGACGATCCGGCCAAGCAGCGCGACTACCTGAACGTGCTGCTGACGAAACGCTGCGATGGCCTGATCATGGCGGCGCTGGCCGAAACGGACGGCGAACTGCTGCGCCAGCGGCGCGTGCCGGCCGTGTTCATCGACCGCGCGCCGGAAGGGCTGGAATACGACGTCGTCGGCATCGACAACCTGGCCGGCGGCGAGCTGGCCGGGCAGCATCTGCTGGCACTGGGGCGCCGCCGCATCGGCTGCATCGGCGGCCCGCGCGAGCTGGAGGTGTCGGAGCAGCGCATCGCCGGCATACGCCGCGCGCTGGCCGGCGCGCTGGACGACGACCTGTGCGAGACGGGTGACTTCAGCAGCGCTGGCGGTTACGCGGCGGCATTGCGCCTGCTGCGGCGGCCGACGGCGCAGCGTCCCGACGCGCTGTTCTGCTGCAACGACATGATGGCGGTCGGCGCGCTGCGCGCCGCCGCGGAGCTGGGCATCGCGGTGCCGCACGAGCTGGCGGTGGTCGGCTTCGACGATATCGACCTGGCCCAGTTCGTCCACCCGGCACTGAGCAGCGTGGCGCAGGGCACGCGCGCGCTGGGCAATATCACGGCGGCCTGCCTGCTCGAGCGCATCGCCCAACCGGACCGTCCGCCGCAGCGGCGCAGTATCGCGCCGGTTCTCCACGTGCGCGGCTCCAGCCTTGCACACGCATCCTCCATTACCACACCAGGAATCGTCACATGATCGTCGTCATCGGCAGCATCAATATGGACCTCGTGCTGCGCGTGCCGCGCATGCCACTGCCCGGCGAAACGCTGACGGGCAGCGCCTTCCGCACCATCCCGGGGGGCAAGGGCGCCAACCAGGCCGTGGCCTGCGCCCGCCTGGGCCGCACCCCCGTGGCGATGGTCGGCTGCGTCGGCGACGACGCGTTCGGCACGACTCTGCGCGCGGCGCTGGTGGCGGACGGCATCGACGTCAGCCACGTCACCGCGCTGCCGGGCGTCGCGACCGGCATCGCCTCGATTCTTGTCGATGCCGATGGCCAGAACAGCATCGTCTACGCGGGCGGTGCCAACGACCTGCTCACACCCGCACATATCGACGCCGCGCTGCCGCTGATCGCGCGCGCCAGCATCGTCGTGCTGCAGCTGGAAACCCCGCTGGACACGGTGCGCCACGCGATCACGGTCGCCTACGGCATGGGCAAAACGGTGGTGCTCAATCCCGCGCCGGCCGCGGGCCTCCCTGGCGCCGTGCTGGCCCAGGTGGACTACCTGGTGCCGAACGAGATCGAGGCGGCTATGCTGCTCGGCGCCCACGCAACGCCCGACGACCACGCCGCCAGCGCGGCGGCGCTGCAGGCCACGGGCTGCCGCAACGTGCTGGTCACCTTGGGCGCGAAGGGCGTCCATGCGGCGCTGGCCGACGGCAGCCGCGATTTCCCGGCGCGGGCCGTGAAGGCGGTCGATACGACGGCCGCCGGCGACACCTTCATCGGCGGCTTCGTCGCCGCGCTGGCCTCGGGTGCCGATGCGGCCGCCGCCATCAACCTGGGTCAGCGCGCCGCGGCCATCGGCGTCACGCGCCACGGCGCCCAGACTTCCATCCCCTACCTGAACGAACTGGAACCGTCATGAAAAAGGGCCCCGTCCTGAATATCGCACTGTCGCAGCTGATCGCGTCGCTGGGCCATGGCGACATGGTCGTCATCGGCGATGCCGGCCTGCCGGTACCGCCCGGCGTGCCGGTCATCGACCTGGCGCTGACGCACGGCGTGCCGCGCTTCATGCAGACGCTGACCACCGTGCTGGCGGAAATGCAGATCGAACGCCACGTGCTGGCGGACGAGCTGGCGGAGCGGAACCTGCCAATCGCCGCCGCCATCGCCGCCCTGGAGCTGCCTGGCCGCGGCAGTGTTCCTCACGCCGATTTCAAGCGCCTCACCGCCGGCGCACGCGCCGTGGTGCGCACGGGCGAGTGCACGCCGTATGCGAACATCATCCTGGTGGCGGGCGTCGTGTTCTGACAGGGGAGGCGTGTCATCACGCCGTCACGCCCTCACCCTAGACTGCATGGTCCGTGAACAACCCACAGCGACCATGCAACAGCTTACCCTGCGCACCCCATCGATCCTCCTCTCCGCCGTTATCGCCGTCGCGCTTGCCGCCTGCGGCGGCGACGGCCCTGCAGGCTCGGAAGCCGTCACCGTCCCCACATTGATCGGCTTCGCCAGCCTGCCGGCCGATACGTACGTTGCCGGTCCCACGACCGGCCAGTTCATCAGCGGTGCCGACTACACCAGCGCCACCGCGACCTATGGCTACCAGCTGCCGTTCGTGAACAAGCAGCCGATGCAGGGTTTCTCGGCGCTGGCCAACGGTCCCGCCGCCGGCTGCTTCTACGTCATGCAGGACAATGGCTTCGGCAGCAAGGCCACGTCGCCCAGCGCGCTGCTGCACGTGTATGCGGTGAAGCCGGACTGGGTGTCGGGCAAGGTCGTGCCGGCGAACTTCAGCACCTGCGACAGCCTGGCGTCGTTTGACGCCAACAGCTACATGCGCCTGCGCGATCCGGACCGCAAGCTGTCGTACGCCGTCGTGGCCGACGGCGCCAGCTACCCCGGCACGACCCAGTCCGGCGCGACGGTCGCCGTGGACCCATTGATCAAGTCGGGCCGCCTGCTGACGGGCGGCGACCTGGATCTGGAGTCGATGGCGATCGATGCGGACGGCAATTTCTGGTTCGGCGACGAATTCGGCCCGTTCCTCGTCAAGACCGACCGCACCGGCAAGGTGCTGGCAAAAGAGATCGCGGTGCCGAACACCCTGAAGCTGGGCAGTAACCCGCTGGTGCAGTCGCCCAGCAATCCGACGCTGGGTACGGCCACGGCCAACCTGCCCAATTCCGGCGGCTTCGAGAGCATGACGATCAACGCTTCGCGCACGCGTCTCTACACCTTGCTGGAAAAGGACCTGACGACGGATACGGACCCGCAGCGCCGCATCGTCAACGTCTTCGACATCAAGGCCAACGCGTGGCTGCCGACGGCTTACTCGTATCGCGTGGGCGCGGGCAGCTACGTCAACGCGGCCGGCGCCACGGTGCCAGAGATTTTCAGCGTCAACGACATCACGGCCATCAACGACCACGAATTCCTCGTGGTGGAAAAGGACCGCGGCGCCGGCGATGCACGCGCCGGCTTCCCCGCGACGGGCGCGGATCGCGTGGCCGCGCGGGTGAAGCGGGTGTACAAAATCGACCTGGACAAGGTCGATGCGAACGGTTACCTGGTCAAGGAACTGGTCGTGGATCTGATGAACATCGCCGACCCGCGCAAACTGGGCGGCGCCGCCACGATCGACGGCGTCTTCACGTTCCCGATGGAGTGCGTGGAGGCGGTGCGCATCGTCGACCGCTCGACCCTGATGCTGGTCAACGACAGCAATTACCCGGGTGGCGCGGGTTCCCGTTCGCCGAAGCGGCCGGACGATGGCGAGTTCATTCTGGTGCGCCTGCCTGTCCCGCTGAACGTGCAATAGTTCAGATCAGTTCCAGCTCGATCCCCCGCAACACGGCGCGTACGCGGTCGCGTACGCCCAGCTTCGCGAGGATGCTCGACACGTGGTTCTTGACGGTGCCTTCGCTGGAACCCAGGTGGGCCGCGATCTCGCCGTTCGACAGGCCGCCGGCCATCAGGGCGAGGATCTCCGTTTCGCGCGGCGTCAGCGTGGTGCCGGCGGCGCTGGTGGCTGGCTGATCGCGGCGGAACGAGGCGCGGGTGCGCTCCGTCAGCGCGGGGCGGAACAGCGTGCCGCCCGCCGCCACGGCGCGGATGCCGTCCGCCAGCCGCTCCAGCGAAATGTCCTTCAACAGGAAGCCGCGCGCGCCGGCGCGCATGGCGTCGAACAGCGCCTCTTCGTCGTCGAACGTGGTCAGGATGATGGTCGGCGGCAGCGCGGCGGGCGGGTTGCGCAGCAGCTCGATGCCGCCGCAGCCCGGCATGCGCGCGTCCAGCAGCATAACGTCCACCGCATGCGCTGCCAGCAGTCGCCCGGCCTCGTGTCCGTCCGCGCCTTCGGCCACGACGCGGATATCGTCCGTCAGATCCAGCAGGCCGCGGATGCCGCTGCGCACCAGCGTCTGGTCGTCCACCAGCGCGACACGGATCATGCCGGGCTCCCGGGCACCGACAGCTCGATCACCGTGCCACGTGTGCTCCGTTCGCAGCGGACGTTTCCGTTCAAGTCTCCCAGCCGCTCGCGCATGCCGCGCAGGCCATTGCCTTCGACCGCATCGCCCATGCCGACGCCATCGTCGGCCACCCGCGCCACCGTCATGCCGTCGCGACTGGACAGATGCACGGTCAGGCGGCTGGCGCGCGCATGGCGCAGCGTGTTCGTGATCGCCTCCTGCACGGCGCAGAACAGCGCGTGGGCGGCGGGTGCGGGCAGGCGCGCGGCGTCCGGCGCGATGTGCAGGTCCAGTTGCAAGTCGAAATGCAGTGAGGGCACGCCCGCGCACAGCACGCGCAGCGCTTCGGCCAGGTCGATCGTCTGGTCGTGGCGGTGGTGGGTGACGACGCCGCGCACTTGCGCCAGCAGGTCGACGCTGACGTCGCGCGCGGTTTGAAGTGCCGTCGGTGCCGCGGCGCCGGCCTGGCGCGCGGCCAGGTCCAGGTGCAGGTTCAGCGCCGTCAGGTGGTGCCCCAGCGTGTCGTGCAGGTCGCGCGCGATGCGCAGGCGCTCGGCACCGCGCACCGTCTCCGTCAGCAGCGATTGTGTGGCAAGCAGCTGGCCATGGGCGCTGGCGAGGGCATGGCGCATGCGGTGTTCGCGCCGCACCAGGTGGCCGAACAGGAAACCTGCCGCCAGTACGAGGCGTTCCGCCGACAGGTAGGCCAGCAGCGCCCATTGCGGCGGCTGCGCCATGCGCTGGGCCAGGTCCAGCACGAGAAACACATCCATCGCGACGCCAAGCAAGTACTGCGCGGCCAGCCATGCCAGACCCTGGCGCCAGGGCAGCAGCATCGCCAGCTGCACGGCCAGCAGCAGGTGGAACGGCAGCGCGTCCAGCAGCGTCACGCACAGCAGTTGCACGGCCAGCAGGCGCACACGATGCCGTCGCGGTGGCCGGCAGGCGCCCGCCACCGCGGCCGTCATCGCCAGCACCGCCAGCAGCTTGGCACAGACATAGGCCAGGAACAGCGGCTGCATGCGCGCCGCTTCCGTCGCACCGGCCGTCAACGGCTTGACGATTGCCAGCACGGCCAGGCCGACAGGATTGTGCAGCGGCGTCTCCCCTGGGCCGGCGGCCAGGAGCGCGGCTACGTGCAGGAACGCGAACAGAGCGGACGTGCCGACCGCAATCGACCAGGGCGTGATATGGAGCGGCCGGCGGGCGGGCAGGGATGGCGTCATGGGCATGCGCGGACTGTTGGCGGATGCGCATTGTATGACGTCCACGCGCTCACGCGGGAGTGCCGAAGGTCACGGGGACGTTCGGCGCTGCAGACCATGAGGGAACCGCGGCGCCCGCGCGGCGCGCAGTTACGGCTTCGCGCCCAGCCCCAGCTCCGCCGCGATCTGCTGCCGCAACAGATACTTCTGGATCTTGCCCGTGACGGTCATCGGGAACGCCTCGACGAAGCGGATGTAGCGGGGCACCTTGTAGTGGGCGATCTGGCCGCTGCAGAAGGCGCGGATGTCCGCTTCGTCGAGCGTCTCGCCGGGGCGCACGACGATGCAGGCGCACAGCTCCTCGCCGTAACGCTCGTCCGGCACGCCCACGCACTGCACGTCCAGCACTTTCGGATGGCGGTACAGGTATTCCTCCACTTCGCGCGGGTAGATGTTCTCGCCGCCGCGGATCACCATGTCCTTCGAGCGGCCGACGATCGTGGCGAAGCCGTCGCTGTCGATCACGGCCAGGTCGCCCGTGTGCATCCAGCCGGCGGCGTCGATGGCTTCGCGGGTCTTCTCCTCGTCGCCCCAGTAGCCCAGCATGACGGAGTAGCCGCGCGTCAGCAGCTCCCCCGTCTCGCCGCGCGGCACGATGCGGCCGGAAGAGTCGACGATCTTCACCTCCAGGTGCGGGTGCACGCGGCCGATCGTCGCCACGCGCAGCGGCACAGGGTCGTCGACGGAGCTCTGGAAGCTGACGGGCGAGGTTTCCGTCATGCCGTACGCGATGGTGATCTCGCTCATGTGCATGCGGCCGATCACGCGGCTCATCACCTCCGCCGGGCAGGGCGAGCCCGCCATGATCCCCGTGCGCAGCGTGGACAGGTCGTAGTTGCCGAAGTCGGGATGGTCGAGCAGCGCGATGAACATCGTCGGCACGCCGTGCAGGCCCGTGCAGCGCTCCGCCTGCACCGTCTCCAGCACGGCTTTCGGGTCGAACCCTTCGCCAGGGAAGACCATCGTCGCGCCATGCGTCACGCAGGCCAGGTTCCCCAGCACCATGCCGAAGCAGTGGTACAGCGGCACGGGAATGCACAGGCGGTCGGCGCCCGTGAGGCGCATCGCTTCGCCCACAAAAAAGCCGTTGTTGAGGATATTGTGGTGCGTCAGCGTGGCGCCTTTTGGCGCGCCCGTCGTGCCGGACGTGAACTGGATATTCACCGCGTCGTCGAACTGCAGCTCGTCTTCCAGCGCGCCCAGACGTTCCAGTTGCGCCGCATCGGCGGGCGCCAGCAGCTCGTCGAAGTTGCGCATGCCCGCCGTGCGCTCGCTGCCCAGGCGGATCACGTGCCGCAGTGCCGGCAGGCGCGCTGACTGGACAAGCCGGTCGCGCGCAGCGTCCAGTTCCGGTACCACGTCGCGCACGATGGCGAGATAGTCGCTCGACTTGAAGCTCGGTGCCAGGATCAGCGCCGCGCACTGCACCTTCTCCAGCACATATTCCAGCTCCGAACGGCGATAGGCGGGATTGATATTGACGAGGACCAGGCCGGCGCGCGCCGTGGCGAACTGCGTCAGCACCCATTCCGCGCAGTTCTGCGACCAGATGCCGACGCGGTCGCCCGGCTGCAGGCCGAGGCCCAGCAGGCCGGCCGCCAGTGCGGTGACGCGGGCGTCGAAATCGCGATAGGTCCAGCGCACGCCCTGGTGGGGCACCACGAGCGCTTCGTTGTCGCCGTGGGTGGCGGCGATGGCTGCCAGATGGTTGCCGATCGTCGTGCCGATCAATGGCACGTCGTGGGCGCCATGAACGTAACTGAGTTTGGACTGCATGGTGTCTCCTGCGGTTTTTATATGAGTGATTGCGGCTCAAGACTAGCAGAGCCGGCGGCCGGGGCCAAGCCGGCTCCCCGAGTCACTTGCAGATCGGTATGGACTAGTTCTCGTCGGTAATCCGCCGACCAAGAATCGCAATCGCCATCGTTGGATTTCGCAATTGAATCGCGGCATTTGTGTAAGCAAAATGCAACACAGCCCGCTACGACACCGAAACATAGACTTACATAACTTTACAATGGTGCAACTCGGAGTGAGGGGAGACAACTATGCTGAGGACGCACCGCATCGCGCTGCTTTTCAACGCTAATAAAATTTTCGACCGCGAAGTCATCACGGGCATCGCCGGCTATCTGGCCAGCACGCGCACGGCGTGGGACCTGTTCCTGGAGGAGGACTTCCGCGCGCGCCTGTCCGGCATCGACCAGTGGCAGGGCGACGGCATCATCGCCGACTTCGACAACCCGGCGGTCGCCGGCGCGCTGGCGTCGTGCAGTGTGCCCGTGGTCGCCGTCGGCGGCTCCTACGAAAGCCCGGCCGACTACCCGGCCGGCGTCCCTTATGTGGCAACGGATAACTTCAAGCTGATCAAGCTGGCCTACGATCACCTGATCGAGGCGGGCCTGCGCAACCTCGCCCTGTTCAGCCTTCCCGAAGCGCAGGAAAACCGCTGGGCGCAGGAGCGCGAGAAGGCGTTCTGCAGCCTGATGCGCCGCGATAAACTGGAGCCGGAAATCTACCGCGGCCAGTGCACCAGCGCGCCGCTGTGGAACGAGGCGGTGGAGCAGCAGATCGCCTGGCTGCACAGCCTTCCCAAGCCCGTCGGCATCATCGCCGTGACGGATGCGCGGGCGCGCCAACTGCTGCAGGCCTGCGCGCTGGCCGGCATCGAGGTGCCGGAACAGGTGGCGCTGATCGGCATCGACAACGATCCGCTGGCGCGCATGCTGACGCGCATTCCGATGAGTTCCGTGATCCAGGGCGCCGAGGAGATGGGCCGCACCGCAGCCCACCTGCTGGACCAGATGCTGCACGGCGTGCGCCTGGCCGATACGCGCATCCTCGTGCCGCCTGCCGGCATCAACGTGCTGGCGTCCTCCAAGCACGAACGGGCCAAGCATCCGCACGTGATGCGGGCGCGCCATTTCATCCGCCAGTATGCCTGCCAGGGCATCAAGACGGACCAGGTGGCCGATTACGTCGGCATCTCGCGCTCCACGCTGGAGTGCTACTTCCGCCAGGAGCTGGGCTGCAGCGTGCATGACGAGATCCTGCGCCTGCGCCTGGAAGCGGCCATCGCCTATCTGGACCGGGGCGACTGCAACCTGACGGACGTCGCCATCAAGTGCGGCTTCACGTCGAGCCAGTACATGCATTCCGTCTTCAAGCGCGAACTAGGCTGCACGCCGCGCGCCTACCAGGAACGCGCCCGCAGCAGTGCGCCCGCGCTGGGGATGCCCACGTTGGGCATCCCCGATCTACAAGCCTGAAAGCCCAGGTCATGAACTTCAAATCAGCACCGACCCTTCCCATGGCATGCCTTGATGCCCAGCTGTTCACGCTGCGTAACGCCTACGGCATGCGCGTCACCGTCAGCGAACGGGGCGCAGCGCTCGTGTCGTGGTGGGCGCCGGACCGTTACGGCCGCATGGCCGACGTCCTGCTCGGCTACCCGAGCGACGCGCAATACCATGGCAATCCCTCGTACTTTGGCGCCATCATCGGGCGCTGGGCCAACCGCATCGCCGCCGGCCGCTTCATGCTGGACGGCCGCCCCGTGCAGGCCGACGTCAACGACCGCGGCAACCATCTGCACGGCGGCGTGGACGGATTTCACAGCGCCCACTGGCGCGGCGTGATGGCGCACGGCGGCCTGACCCTGCGCCACGTGTCGCCCGACGGCGACGGCGGTTTTCCCGGCAACGTCGAAGTGCAGGTGTTCTACCAGCTCGACGACGACGGCTGCCTGTCGATCGAATACCAGGCCACGTCCGACGCGCCCACGCCGATCAACCTGACGTCGCACCCGTACTTCAACCTGAACGGCGGCGTCGGCGACGTGGGCGACCATATGCTGCAGATCGACGCCGATTACTACCTGCAGATCGACCCGGCCGGCATCCCGGTGGGCCGCGCCGCCGTGGGCGGCACGCCGTTCGACTTCCGCCAGCCGGCCGCCATCGGCCCGCGCCTGCGCTGGCCGGATGCCCAGATCCGCCTGGCGGGCGGGTTCGATCACTGCTACTGTCTGTCCGACGACGCGATGGGCAACGCCAATGCGCTGCGCACCGTCGCGCGCGTGTACGACCCGGGTTCCGGCCGCCAGCTGCAGGTGGCGACAACGGAAGCGGGACTGCAGTTCTACAGCGGGAACTGCCTGGAGGGCGTGCAGGGCCGCAGCCGCCGGCCGTATTCCCGCCACGACGGATTCTGTCTGGAAGCGGGCGCGTTCCCCGACCAGCTCAATGGCCAGCACGCGGCGGCGGTGATCCTGCGTCCTGGCCAGGTGTATCGCCAGACCACGGTGTACCGGCTGTCATTGCAGTGCTGATTACAACTCACAAGGAGACCAACATGAAAAAGGTTCTGAGCGCGGCCATCGCCGCATCGCTGCTGTTGCTGTCCGCCGGCCAGGCCAGCGCCGACGCGAAAAACCCGAAGATCGGTTTCTCGATCGACGACCTGCGACTCGAGCGCTGGGCGCGCGACCGCGACTACTTCGTTGCGGCGGCCACCCAGCTGGGCGCCAAGGTGTTCGTGCAGTCCGCCGACGGCAACGAACAGAAACAGATCTCGCAGATCGAGAACCTGATCGCGCGCGGCGTGGATGCCATCGTCGTCGTGCCGTACAACGCCACGGTGCTGGGCAACGCCATCAAGGAAGCGAAAAAGGCCGGCATCAAGGTGATCTCGTACGACCGCCTGACCCTGAACGCGGACCTGGATGCCTACATCTCGTTCGACAACAAGGCCGTGGGCGAGATGCAGGCCAAGGCGCTGGTGGACCGCGTGCCGAAGGGGAACTACTACCTGCTGGGCGGCGCGCCGACGGACAACAACGCCAAGATCCTGCGCGAAGGCCAGATGGCCGTGCTGCAGCCGCTGGTGGACAAGGGTGCCATCAAGATCGTCGGCAAGCAGTGGGTCAAGGACTGGAGCCCGAGCGAGGCACTGGCCATCGTCGAAAACGCGCTGACGGCGAACAACAACAAGATCGACGCGATCGTCGCCTCCAACGACGGCACGGCGGGCGGCGCGGTCCAGGCGCTGGCCGCGCAGAAGCTGGCGGGCAAGGTGCCCGTCTCGGGCCAGGATGCCGACCTGGCGGCCGTGCGCCGCGTGGTCGCCGGCACGCAGGCGATGACTGTCTACAAACCGCTGAAGGCAATCGCCAGCGAAGCGGCGAAACTGTCGGTGCAGCTGGTACGCAACGAGAAGCCGTCTTTTAACTCGCAATATGACAACGGTTTCAAGAAGGTCAATACGCTGCTGCTGAAACCCACGCCGCTGACGAAGGAGAACGTCGACCTGCTGGTCAAGGACGGCTTCTACACGAACGCCCAGCTGGCCGGCAAATAACCGCGGCATCACCCCGGGGTCAGGTCCGACATTCGGACACGCACTGAGCAGTAACCGCGGGGTCAGGTCCGACATTTGGACACGCACTGGACAGTGGATCATCGGCGCCGGCTCGGGACAGCCGGGCCCGTGTCCGATTGTCGGACCTGACCCCGAAGTTTGGCCCTACAACCGAGACAACGATGCAGAAATCAATCGCCGTGCCGCTGCTGCGCGCACTGGCAGGCGTCGTCGCAGCCGCGACGACCCTGTGCACCCAGGCCGCCACCCCCGACCTCAAGGTCTACGATGCCCGTCCAGGCCCCGGCTGGCACGTCACCGCCGCGCACTCCGAAGGCCAGGCGAGGCTCTCGGGCCGCTCGGCCGTCGTGCCGGCGAATCCGAAGCAGCCGGAAGCCGTCGTGCGGGCCGATGCCGTCAAGGCGGGCAGGCGCGACGCCCTGGTCCTCAAGTTCAAGGACACCTGGTACGCCAGCCTGCGCATCGAAGGCAACGAAGATGACGAGCGTGGCGCGCGCGATCTGCGTCCCTATGCGCCGGAAGGTGTGCTGGCGTTCGATCTGGACGTACGCGAGATGAGCAAAGGCGGCATCTCGTTCCAGCTGGGCTGCGGCAAGGACTGCGACCGCAAGGTGCCATATGTGCTGCAGTCGCGCGCCGCAGCCGGCAAGGGCTGGCGCCACCTGGAACTTTCCATGAGCTGCTTCCTGCGCGAAGGCGACGAGTTTTCCGCCATCGCCAAACCGTTCTCCATCGAAGCCAACGGCTCCGGCGAGGTGGCGGTCGCCAATGTGCGCTTCAAGGCGCACGGCAAAGCGAGCACGGAGTGTCCGGACTACCGCACCGTCTCCGTCACGCCCGAACCGCTGAACGAAGCGTGGTCGCTGGACTGGTGGATGCCGCGCCATGAGCAGAAGCTGCGGGAGATCGCGCAGCGCCGTGCCAATGGCACGCTGCCCGAAGTCGTCTTCATCGGCGACTCGATTACGCAGGGCTGGGAGAAGGAAGGCAAGGACGAGTGGGCGCGGCGCTATGCCCGCTACAACGCGCTGAACCTGGGCTACAGCGGCGACCGCACCGAGAACATCCTGTGGCGCCTGGAACACGGCGAAGTGGACGGCCTCGATCCGAAGGTCGTCGTGCTGATGGCAGGCACGAACAACACGGGGCACCGCCAGGAAGACCCGCGCACGACCGCCGCGGCAATGAGGCGCATCGTCGACGAACTGCGCCAGCGCCTGCCGCGCTCGAGAATCCTCGTACTCGGCATCTTCCCGCGTGACGCCACGCCCGATGCGAAGCAGCGCCGGATCAATGATGACGTCAACCGCATCCTCGCCACATTTGCCGACAACGACAAGGTGTTTTATCACGATATCTCAGGCGCCTTCCTCGACCCGAGCGGCGGCCTGCCAAAGGAAGTGATGCCCGACCTGCTGCACCCGAACGCGCGCGGCTATGCGCTGTGGGCGGAGGCGATGGAGCCGGTGCTGCAGAAGCTCCTGAGCGGCTATGAATGGAACAGCGTCGCCATCGGCGGCGGCGGTTTCGTCACGGCCGTGATTCCCGCCCCGTCAGAGCAGGGCGTCGCATACGCCCGCACCGACGTCGGAGGCGCCTACCGGTGGGACGGCAAGACGGCGCAATGGCATGCGCTGCAGGACTGGGTGGGCGAAGACCAGACGGGATTGCTCGGCGTGGACGCGCTGGCGGTGGACCCGAACAACGCGGCCAAGGTGTATCTGCTCGCCGGCATCGAATACCTGAACGGCGGCCGCACCGCCATCCTGCGCTCGAACGACTACGGCAGGACGTTTGCCGTGACTGACGTGACGGGGCAGTTCAAAACCCACGGCAATGGCATGGGCCGCGAAAACGGCGAGCGCCTGGCCGTCGATCCCGCCGACGGCAACGTCCTGTACGTCGGCACGCGCGCCAACGGCCTGTTCCAGAGCCGCGACGCCGGCGCGACCTGGCAGCGCATGGCAGGGCTGGACGTGACGACGACGCCCAACGGCGTCGGCATCGTCTTCGTGCTGCCGGATGCGGGGCGCCGGCTGTACGTCGGCGTGTCGCGCTACGGCAGCGTGGGACCGAACCTGTATCGCAGCGACGACGGCGGTGCCACGTTCGCACCGGTGGCGGGCACGCCGCGCGACCTGATGCCGCATCGGGCGGCGCTGGACGGGCAGGGCAATCTCTACGTCACGTTCGCCAACGGCGCCGGGCCCCATCCCGACAAGGCCGGCAAGGAGCCCGTCGATCGGGGCGGCGTCTGGAAATACGCCATCGCGGCGCAGGCGTGGATGGACGTCACGCCGCGCGGCCCGCGTACCGCCTTCTCCGGTATTTCGGTGGACCGCAACAACCCGCGTCGCGTGCTGGTCTCGACGATCAACACGTTTCTTCCACAGGGTGACGCTGAAGAACGCGCGAAAGGCGACCGCATCTACCTGTCGCAGGACGGCGGCGCCAGCTGGACCGACGTCGTCGCCCGCGGCTTCGCGAAAGACACGGCCGGCATCGACTGGATTCGCGGCCATGGCATCCACTGGACCGGGTCGATCGCCTTCGACCCGTTCGACGGGCGAGCGGCCTGGGTCACATCCGGCAATGGCGTGTTTCATACCGCCGACCTGAACGCCACGCCCACCACGTGGCGTTTTGCCGTGCAGGGTATGGAGGAGACGGTGCCGCTGAATATGGCCAGCGTGCCGGGCGGGGCGATGATCTCCGTGGTCGGCGACGTGGACGGTTTTGTCCACCGCGACCCGAAGCGCTACAGCCCCACGCACCAGCCGCGCATGGGTACCACGTTCGGCCTGGCCATTGCCGGCAACCGGCCGGCCATGCTGGCGCGTGCCGGCGCCCGGATTTACACCAGCGCCGATGGCGGCGCCAACTGGCAGGCCGCAGCTGTCGTCAAGGGGAAGAATGGCCACCTGGCGCTGTCGGCCGATGGCGCCGTCCTGATGCACAGCCCCGCGGGTTCCACCGTCACATGGCGCACGACGGATGGCGGCAAGAGCTGGACGGAGGTGGCGGGCCTGACAACCAATGCGCGGCCGGTCGCCGATCCGGTCGATCCGCTGCGCTTCTACGCTTACCAGGACGGCGCGTTCATGACCAGCGTCGATGGCGGCAAATCGTTCGCCCCAACCGCGCGACTGCCGGTCGGGGGCTCGAACGTGGTCGCCGCTGTGCCGGGCCGCATGGGCGACGTCTGGGTGCCGCTGAAGGACGGCGGCCTGTCCCGCTCCGTCGATGGCGGCCGCACGTTCGCGTTGCTGCCGGGCGTGAGCTACGGCGGCGCCGTCGGCTTCGGCAAGGCGGCGCCCGGTGCGGTCGATCCGGCCGTCTACATCTGGGGTACCGTGAAGGGCCAGCGCGGCGTCTACCGCTCGCTCGATTCGGGCGCCAGCTGGGCCAGGATCAACGACGACGCGCACCAGTACGGCGGCCCGGGTGACGGCGGCTTCATCGTCGGCAACGGGAATGTGTTCGGCCGCGTCTACATGAGTACCGCCGGCCGCGGCATCGTCTACGGCCAGCCGCTGTGACGGCGCGCCTGTGGGTCTTTGCCGCGGCGCTGGCGGCCGGGCAGGCGTGGTCCGCGCCGGACCTGACGTTGCGCTACGACCGGCCCGCCGCCGAAACGCCCGAGGGCTGGGAGCGCGAGGCGCTGCCGGTCGGGAACGGCCGGATCGGCGCCATGGTGTTCGGCCAGCCGGCCCGCGAGCACCTGTCCTTTAACGACATCACGCTGTGGACGGGCGACGGGAAAACGATGGGCGCCTTCCAGCCGTTTGGCGACCTGACGGTGGAGTTGCCGGGCCACGAGAAGGCGACGGACTACCGCCGCACGCTGGACCTGGCACGGGCGCTGCACACTGTCAGCTACACGCACGCCGGCGTGCGCTACACGCGCGAAGTGCTGGCCAGCCACCCGGCTGACGTCATCGTCATGCGCCTCAGCGCCGATCGGTTGGGTGCCTACAGCGGCGCCGTGCGTCTGACCGACATGCACGGCGCGCACATCGGCGCCGCCGGCAACCGCATCTACGCCACTGGCTCGCTGGCCGGCTTCGTCGTCACGCCGGAACGGGGCAACCAGTGGACGCCGGCCAACTTGCCGCCGTCCACCAACACGATGACGTATGCCAGCCAGGTCCAGGTGCGGCACGAGGGCGGCAGCGTGACGATGGAGGGCGCGACCGTGCGGTTCCGCGACTGCGACAGCGTCACGCTGGTGCTGGGCGCCGGCACCAGTTACGTCCGCGACCCGGCCGTCGCGTTCCAGGGCGCGCATCCGCTGGCGCGCGTAACGGCGCAGGTGACGGCGGCCGCGGCGCGCGGCTGGGCCGCGCTGCAAGCCGATCATGAGCGCGACCATGCCGCGCTGTTCGGCCGTGTCGCTCTGGACGTGGGCACGGCGGCACCGGAGCGGCGCGCGCTGACGACGGACCGCCGGCTGGAGGCATACACGCAGACGGGCATGGACCCGGAGCTGGAAGCGCAGTTCTTCCAGTTCGGCCGCTACCTGCTGATCGCCAGCTCGCGCGGCCCGCTGCCGGCGAACCTGCAGGGCCTGTGGAACAACAGCCTGACACCGCCGTGGAACGCGGACTACCACACCAACATCAACATCCAGATGAACTACTGGCCCGCCGAGACGGCGAACCTGTCGGAACTGGCCGAGCCGCTGTTCGGCTTTGTCGAGGCGATGGTGCCCGCTTACCGCCGCCTTGTGGCGCACAGCGCGCGGCATGGCCCGCCGCCATCGAACGCGGGCGACGCCAGCCAGAAGGCGGAGGCCGAGCCAGTCGAATCGTTCCGCCGTGCGGACGGCAAGCCGGTGCGCGGCTGGACGGTGCGCACCGAGTCGAACCCGTTCGGCTACACGGGCTTCCGCTGGAACAAGACGGCGAATGCCTGGTACGCGCTGCACTTCTGGGAGCATTACGCGTTCACGCAGGACCGTGCATTCCTGCGCACGACCGCCTATCCGCTGATGCGCGAGGTCAGCCGCTTCTGGCTGGACTACCTGAAGCGGCTGCCGGACGGCCGTCTGGTCGCGCCGAACGGCTGGTCGCCCGAACACGGCCCCGTCGAAGATGGCGTGGCGTACGACCAGCAACTGGTGTGGGACGTGCTCGATAACACGGCGCAGGCCGCGCGCATCGTTGGCGACGCGGGATTCGCACGCCAGGTCGCCGCGGCGCGCGACCGGCTGGCGGGACCGCGCGTGGGCAGCTGGGGCCAACTGCTCGAATGGCTGGAGGAGAAGCAGGACCCGGTGCTGGACACGCCAAAGGACACGCACCGCCACGTCTCGCACCTGTTCGGCGTGTTCCCCGGCCGGCAGATCACGCCGCTGCGCACGCCGGCGCTGGCCGCCGCCGCCCGCAAATCGCTGGCGGCGCGCGGCGATGCGGGTACCGGCTGGTCGATGGCCTGGAAGACGGCGTTCTGGGCCCGCCTGCATGACGGCGACCGCGCCTACACGATGTTGCGCGGACTGCTGGCAAAACCGGGCGCGCGCGCAGCCACGCAGGCATCGCAGGGGACGGAGCACAACAACGCCGGCGGCGTGTACCCGAACATGCTCGATGCGCATCCTCCGTTCCAGATCGACGGCAATTTCGGCGCCACCGCGGCCATCGTCGAAATGCTGCTGCAGTCGCATGACGGCGCCATCGACCTGCTGCCGGCGCTGCCCGGTGCGTGGCCGGATGGCGCGGTGCGCGGCCTGCGGGCGCGCGGCGGCTTCGAGGTGGACATCGCGTGGCACGCCGGCAGGCTGTCTTCGGCCGCAATCCGCCGCGTGAGCGCGGCTGGCCCTGCGATGGTACGGGTGCGCCACGGTGGCATGGACGTCGAGCTGCGCCTGCGTCCCGGCGAGGTACGCAAGCTCGGGCGCGAGCTGAAATGAGTGGCGAAATATCGTTTGTCGATTTGGTGAATTTCGCAATTGCCGCGCTCTTCGTGCGAACACACAATATTGCGCACAACAGGTGTTCGTACTGAATAAAACGAGGAGACGCTTTGAAACAGTTCAAGCTGAACGCGATCGCGCTGGCTGCCGCGCAGATCGCACTGATGTCGTCGCAGGCAGCGCATGCGCAAACGACACCATCCAACGCGGGCGCCGATGCTTCCGCTCCCGTCACCGTCGTCGTCACGGGCCAGCGCGGCTCGATCGAATCGGCGCAGAAGATCAAGCAGGACTCGGACGAAATCGTCGACTCCATCGTGGCCGAGGATATCGGCAAGCTGCCGGATCGCTCCGTAACGGAAGTGCTGCAGCGCGTCGTGGGCGTCACCATCGACCGCACGATGAGCCGCGGCGACCCGGAACACTATTCGGTGGAAGGCTCCGGCGTCTCCATCCGCGGCCTGTCGATGGTCCGTTCGGAACTGAACGGGCGCGACTCATTCTCCGCCAACGGCGGCCGCTCGCTGAACTTCGAGGACGTGCCGCCCGAGCTGATGGCCGGCCTGGACGTCTACAAGAACCCGTCGGCCGAACAGATCGAAGGCGGCATCGGCGGCCTGGTCAACCTGCGCACGGCGCTGCCGTTCGACTTCAAAGGCCCGAAGGTGGGCATCTCGGCACAAAGCACGTACTCGGAACTGCGCAAGGGCAAATGGTCGCCATCGGGCTCCGTCATGCTGTCGAACCGCTGGAAGACGGGCATCGGCGAAGTCGGCGCGCTGTTCGATTACGCGTACTCCGAAAGCGGCACGCGCACCGATGGCTTCCAGGTCGAGCCGTACTACCCGCGCGACGATATCGAACCCGGTCGCACCGTCTGGGTGCCGAAGGGCACGCAATGGCGCACGCTGAACTTCGACCGCAAGCGCCAGGGCATGTACGGGGCGCTGCAATGGAAGGCCAACGCCGACCTGCGTTCGCACCTGACCTACTTCAAGTCGAAGTACCAGATGCAGTGGGACGAGCAGGCGCTGTTCGCCGCATCGAACCCCTACAATATCGGCATCCGTCCCGGCGCCACCTACAGCCCCACGGGCGCGTTCGTGACGGGAACGATGTTCGACCGCGTCGACCCGGGCATCAACTTCGGCGACGATACCCGCATCGCCAACCGCAAGTCCGACACCACCGACATCTCGTGGAACGTGAGCTGGCGTGCCAACGACCGCTGGTCGTTCACGTCCGACCTGCAGCGCATCAAGGCCAGGACCCGCGGCCTCGATTCCACCGTGGCGACCGGCGTCCAGATGCCCGAACAGCAGATCGACTTGTCCGGCAATGTGCCGAACCTGATGTTCACCGATGCGCAGCGCGCCTACCTGGCGAACCCGAACAGCTACTACTGGGCGTTCACGCAGGAACACCTGGACCGCAGCGAGGCGGTCTCGAAGGCGTGGAAGGGCGACGCGAAATATACGTTCGATCATCCGGTTCTGCGCGACCTGCGCTTCGGCGTGCGCTTCACCAAGCGCGACTCGCTCAACGAGAACTCGAACCCCGACTTCAACTGGTCGCCGATCTCGCAGACCTGGCAGCTGGGGAACAACATCAACAACCTGGCATGGCTGGCCGATCCGCGCTTCTCGGGCGCCACGCACCTGACGACGTTCAACAACTTCTTCAACGGCAAAGCCAATGTGCCGTCGCTGGTGTTCCCGGACACGTCGTGGGCTACCGGCTTCCCGAACTCGTACGCGGCGCTGCACGAGTTCCATAACATCCTGTGCGCCGAGCGCGCCGCGGCCACCGGTCAGGCGCAGAACTGCGCCACGTGGACGCCGGCGAAATTCGGCGGCAACCCGGCCGGCATCAACGAGCAGTCGGAAAAGACCAAGGCCATGTTCGGCCAGCTGCGCTTCGGTTTCGACGACTGGAAGTACCCGGTGGACGGCAATGTGGGCGTGCGTTATGTGAAAACCGAGATGGAAGCGCGCGGCTTCACCAACTTCACCCCGCCCACCGTCACGATCCCGCCGGGGAATACGGTGACGGGACCGGCCGTGCCGACGATTCCCGCCTTCTCGGCGAACCAGGCCTACGAGAATTCCTATCACAACGTGCTGCCCAGCCTGAACCTGCGGCTGAAAGCGCGTGACGACCTGCAGTTCCGCTTCGCGATGTCGAAGGCGATGTCGCGTCCCGACTTCAAGGACCTGCAGGGCTACGCAACGCTGACGCAGAACATCGACCTGACCAACTACCTCCTGGAAAACCGCACCGTCATCAACAGCATGACCTTGACGGGCGAAGGCAAGGGCAATCCGCTGCTGCGTCCCACGACCGCCACCCAGGTCGACCTGACGGCCGAATGGTACTTCGGCCGCGCCAGTTCGATCACCGTCGCGCTGTTCAACAAGCGCCTGAAGGACGTCATCGTCCAGCAGTCCTACGACTACCGGATCCCGGACGTCAACGGCACGCTGCAGAACTTCACCGTGACGGGCCCCGTCAATGGCGCGCGCGGCCGCGCCACCGGCGTGGAGATCGCCTACCAGCAGTACTTCGACAAACTGCCGGGCGCGCTGTCCGGTCTGGGCGTCCAGGTCAACTACACGTTTGTCGACAGCAGCACGAAGCCGTACAACCCGACGTTCTCGGCCTACTGCTCCGGCGGGAACACGGCGGCGAACCTGAACCTGAATCAGAACGGCTGCGACACGGACGGCCGCGGCTTCGGCAACCTGCCGCTCCAATACCTGTCGCGCAACTCGTACAACGTGGCGATCCTGTACGACAAGGGCCCATGGTCGGCGCGTGCCGCGTGGAGCTGGCGCTCGAAGAACCTGCAGGGCATCAACGTCAACGGCACGAAGGGTGGCGACGGCGTGGATTCCAATCCGGCCAGCGCCACGTTCGGCCAGCACAATGTCGGGTGGGCGCTGCCGCTGTGGGCGGACGACTACGGCCAGCTCGACGCGTCGCTGTCGTACCAGATCGATGAGCGCACCTCGATCGGCGTCGAGGCGCAGAACCTGACGGACGCGAAAGCCAAGCAGCTGATGCAGCAGGGGATCGGCATGATGGGGCGCGCCTGGTTCGTCTCGGGCCCGCGCTACACCGCGCAACTGCGCTACTCTTTCTGAGGCGCTTATGAAAACGTTTGCGAGCGAATTTGCCAGAACGCTGGTCTGCGTCGCCGTCGCGGCGGCCTTCGGGTCCGCCGCGCTGGCCGCGGAGTTGCCGCGGCTCGTCACGAAAGACGGCCGCCATGCGCTGATGGTCGATGGCGCGCCGTACGTGATGCTGGGCGCGCAGGCGCACAACTCCAGCAATTACGTGGCGGCGTTGCCGAAGGTCTGGGCCGCCGTCGCCGATGCGAATGCGAATACGCTGGAGATTCCCGTCGCGTGGGAACAGATCGAACCCGTCGAGGGCAAATTCGACTTCAGCTATGTCGATACGCTGGTGCAGCAGGCGCGCGAGCGCAACGTGCGCCTCGTGCTGCTGTGGTTCGGCACGTGGAAGAACACGGGCCCCAGCTACGTGCCGGAGTGGGTCAAGTTCAATAACGCGCGCTTCCCGCGCATGCTGGACAAGGACGGCAAGCCGATCTACTGCCTGTCGCCGCACGGACTCGATACGCTGAAGGCGGACCGCAACGCGTTCGTGCAGCTGATGACGCACCTGAAGCAGATCGATGGCGAACAGCACACCGTCATCATGATGCAGGTGCAGAACGAGGTCGGCACCTACGGCTACGCGCGCGACTACAGCCCCGCGGGACAGAAGGCGTTCGCGCAGGCCGTGCCGGCGGCGGTGCTGAAGGCGCAGAAGGCACCGGTCAAGGGGGCGGCCAGCGGCACGTGGCAGCAGGTGTACGGCGACTACGCCGAACAATACTTCCACACGTACGCGATCGCCAGCTATATCGAGGAGATCGCCAAGGCGGGCCGCGCCGTCTACGACCTGCCGATGTTCGTCAATAACGCCCTGCGCGACGCGGTCGAGCCGCTGGCACCATGGAAGAAGAACTTCGCCAGCGGCGGACCGACGTACGACGTGATCGGCATCTACAAGGCGGCGGCGCCGCATATCGACGTGGCGGGGCCGGACATCTACGATCCCGCATCGACCAAGGTGGCGGCCACGCTGGACAAGTTCCACCGTCCCGACAACGCGCTGTTCGTGCCGGAGATCGGCAACTCGACGGCCTATCCGCGCTACGCGTTCGCCGTGCTGGGTCGCGGCGCCATCGGCTTCGCCCCGTTCGGCATCGACTATGCCGATTACAGCAATTTCCCGCTGGGTTCCAAGGCCACGGACCGCTCGATGGTGGCGCCGTTCGCCACCATCTACAACGTGTTCCGGCCGATGGCGCGGCAGTGGGCGCAGTGGGCGTTCGAGGGCCGCACGCATGGCGTGGCCGAAGGCGACGACCGCGCGCCGCAGACGATCGCGCTGCGGGGCTGGAAGGCCACCGTGTCGTTCCGCGAGTGGCAGTTCGGCGAAGCCCAGTACTTCAAGCACATCCAGGACAAGCCGGCCGGCACGGAGTCGCCCAATGGCGGCGTGGCCGTGGCGCAGATCGGCGACAACGAATTCATCGTCGTCGGCCAGCACGCCCGCATCAAGTTCGATGGCAGCGGCAGCAACGCGGGCAAGCCGTCGTCTTACGCGCGGGTGGAAGAGGGACAGTTCGACGCCAAGGGCCAATGGATCATGGAGCGCAACTGGAATGGCGACCAGACCGACTATGGCCTGAACTTCATGGCGCGACCGACGGTGCTGCGCGTGAAGCTGGGCACATACTGACAACATACGGGGACAACAGACAATGCAGATGAAGACAATCAGCCTGGCATGCGCCACCTTTGCGATGGCATGCGGCCCGGCGTGGGCGGGCACGTTCCAGCAGACGGCCAACGGCGTCGTGGTCACGCCCGACAGCGGCGCGGCAAAAGAGATCCGCCTGGAGCTCATGGCCGACAATATCGTCCACGTGGTCAAGGTCGACCAGGCCGGCAAGCAGCTGACGCCGTCGATGATGACGATCGCCAAACCGTGCGCGTGCCGCTTTGACGTGAAGAAGACCGGTAACGCGGTGACGCTGACGGCGAAACAGGTCGTCGCCACGGTATCGCTGGCGGACGGCCAGGTGCGGTTCGCCGATCCGAAGGGCGGCGTGTTCCTGCGGCAGGCCAGCGAGAGCATCGCGCCGGTGAACCTGGAAGGCAAGCCGTTCGTGTCGGTCAGGCAGGGCTTCAACCACGGCACGAAGGATGCGTTCTACGGCACCGGCCAGCACCAGAACGGCCAGATGAACCTGAACGGCGAGGACGTCACGCTGCAGCAGCACAATATGGACATCGCCGTGCCGTTCGTCGTCTCCGACAAGAACTACGGCGTCCTGTGGGACAACAACGGCATCTCGCGCTTCGGCGATGCCCGGCCGTACGGCCCGATGAAGCGCGATCTGCAGTTGACGGATGCCGACGGCAAGCCGGGCGCGCTGACGGCGCGCTACTACATCGACGGCAAGCTGGCACTGACGCGCCGCGAGGACGACCTGCGCTACCAGTACCTGAAGGATGTGGCCGAGTTCTGGCCGAAGGAACTGGGCCCGCTGAAATCGCTGAAGAACGTGCGTGTGGTCTGGGAAGGGACGCTGGCGTCGCCGCAAGCCGGCCGCCACAAGATGCAGCTGTATTCGTCCGATTACGCCACCCTGACGATCGACGGCAGGAAGGTGCTGGACGTCTGGCGCCAGGGCTGGAATCCGTGGTACCACAACTTCGAAGTGGACTTCGCGGCGAACCAGCCCGTCAAATTCCACCTGGACTGGAAGCCGGAAGGCGGCATGATCGCCGTCACGCACAATGACCCGCTGCCGGCGCCGGAGCGCCACTCGCTGACGATGTCGTCCGAAGTGGCGGAGGCGATCAACTACTACGTCATCCGCGGCACCAGCATGGACAGCGTCATCGGCGGCTACCGCACGCTGACGGGCGAGCAGCCGATGATGCCGAAATGGGCGTTCGGCTTCTGGCAGTCGCGCCAGCGCTACGAAACGCAGCAGCAGCTGCTGGACACGGTGAAGCAGTACCGCCAGCGCGGCTGGCCGCTGGATAACATCGTGCAGGACTGGTTCTACTGGCCGGAAAACGGCTGGGGCTCGCACGACTTCGACAAGAAGCGCTTCCCCGACCCGAAAGGCATGGTGGATGAAGTGCACCGGCAGAATGCCCACATCATGTTCTCGATCTGGGGCAAGTTCTACTCGAACACGGACAACTACAAGGAGCTGCAGGCCGCCAACGGCATGTGGACGAAGAACGTGGAAAACGGCGACCTGGATTGGGTCGGGCCGGGCTACAAGAACAGCCACTACGACCCGTACACGGAAAAAGCGCGCGACATCTACTATCGCCAGCTGAAGACGAAGCTCGTCGACCTGGGCATCGACGCCTGGTGGATGGACAATACGGAACCGGACGTGCTGTCGAACTCGCGGCTGGAAGACTTCAAGAAGCTGATCGGCCCGACCGTCTATGGCCCCGGCGAGGTCACGTTCAACACGTACAGTCTGGCGCATACGCAGGGCTTCCACGACCACCTGAAGCGCGACCAGCCCGATACGCGCCAGTTCATCCTGTCGCGCTCCGGTTTCGCCGGCGTGCAGCGCAATGCCGTCGCCATCTGGAGCGGCGACACGGTGGGGCGCTGGAACAACCTGTACGACCAGATCTCGGCCGGCGTGCAGTCATCGCTGTCCGGCCTGCCGATGTGGACGCACGATATCGGCGGCTACGCGCAGGAGACCCGCTTCCAGACGGGCGAGCTGGGCTCCGCGCAGGAGAACCGCCGCGTGGACGGCAGCACGGCCAAACCGGAAGACATCCGCGAATGGCAGGAGATGAACCTGCGCTGGTTCCAGTTCGGCGCGTTCTCGCCGCTGTTCCGCTCGCACGGTGAAGTGGTCAAGCGCGAGATCTACAATATCGCGCCGGAAGGTTCGCCGATGCGCGACTCGATGGTGTGGTACCTGAAGCTGCGCTACCGCCTGATGCCGTACATTTACGCCACCGCTTCGGACACGCACTTCAACAACGGCTCGATCATGCGCGGCCTGGTGATGGACTTCGCGGCCGACGAGAAAGTAAAAGACATCCGCGACGAATACCTGTTCGGCCGCTCGATGCTGGTCGCGCCGGTGTACGAATACGGCGCGCGCGAACGCAAGGTCTACCTGCCGAAAGGCGCCGCATGGTACGACTACTTCACGGGCGAACGCCATGAGGGCGGCCGGACGATCACCGTCAAGGCGCCGGAAACGCAGATGCCGCTGCTGGTCAAGGCAGGCGCCATCGTGCCGATGGGCCCCGTGACGCAATACGTGGACGAGAAACCGGATGCGCCGGTGACGGTCAAGGTCTACACGGGTGCCAGCGGTGAGTTCAGCCTGTACGAGGACGACGGCGTCTCGGAAGCCTACCGCCGCGGCGAATTCACGCGCATCGCATTGCGTTACGACGACCGCACCGGTACGCTGTCGATCGGCGCCCGCGAGGGCCAATTCAAAGGCATGGTGGCGAAGCGCACGTTCCGCGTGCACTTCGTCAAGCCGGGAGTATCGTCCGCCGATACGCTCGACACGGCCGACAAGGAAGTGACGTATGACGGCAAGGCCGTCACCGTAAAACTGTAAGGATGACACGCATGAGAGTAAAACGGCTTGCCTGCGCGCTTGCGGCATTGTTTGCCGCGAGCGCCGGGGCCCAGGTGACTGAGCAGGTGACGGACCCGCAGCAACGCGCCAGCGCGCTGGTGGCGCAGATGACGCAGGAGGAAAAGCTGCGCCTCGTGTTCGGCTATTTTTCGACGGACTTCAACGGCGTGGCACGCCCGAAGGAAGGCATCAACTACACGGCCGGTTTCATTCACGGCGTGCCGCGGCTGAACATCCCGCCGCAGCACCAGACCGATGCCGGCATTGGCGTGGCGACCCAGCCGTCGCCCGAGCCGCGCGGCCGCACGGCGCTGCCTTCCGGACTCGCCACTGCGGCCACGTGGAACCGCCAGCTCGCGTACGAGGCGGGCGCGATGATCGGCAAGGAAGCCAGGCTGTCCGGCCATAACGTGCTGCTGGGCGGCTCCGTCAACCTGCTGCGCGAACCGCGCAACGGCCGCAATTTCGAGTACGGCGGCGAAGACCCGCTGCTGGCCGGCTCGATGACGGGCGAGCAGATACGCGGCGTCCAGTCGAACGGCGTCATCTCGACGTTGAAGCACTTCGCGTTCAACGACCAGGAGACCAACCGCATGACGGTCGACGTGAAGATCGACGACGCTGCCGGACGCATGTCCGACCTGCTGGCGCTGCAGATCGCCACCGAGAAGGGCAATCCCGGTTCCGTCATGTGCTCGTACAACCGCGTCAACGGCGTGTATGCGTGCGAGAGCGACTACCTGCTGAACCGGGTGCTGAAGCGCGACTGGGGCTACAAGGGCTACGTGATGTCCGACTGGGGCGCCGTGCACTCGACGATCCCGGCCGCCAACGGGGGCCTGGACCAGCAGTCCGGCTGGCCGTTCGACGCTTCGCCGTACTTCGGTCCCGCGCTGCGCGAGGCGGTGGAGAACGGCCACGTGCCGCAGGCACGGCTGGACGACATGGCGAAGCGCATTCTGTGGGCGATGGTTGCCAACGGGGTGATGGACAAACCGGTCCCTGTCGTCGAACCGGAAAAGATCGACTTCGCGGCGCATGCGAAGGTCACGCAGCGCGGCGCGGAAGAGGGCATCGTGCTGCTGAAGAACGCCGGCAACCTGCTGCCGCTGGCCGCCACCGTGCGCACGATCGCCGTCATCGGCGGTCATGCGGACGTTGGCGTGCTTTCCGGCGGCGGTGCCGCGCAGGTGCATCCGGTTGGCGGCAGCGCCGTCAAGGGCGAAGGACCGAAAAGTTTCCCCGGCCCGATCGTCTGGTATCCGTCGTCGCCGATGAAGGCGCTGATGGCCCACACGCAGGCCAAGGTCGTCTACCACGACGGCAAGGACGTTGCCGCCGCCGCGAAGCTGGCCGCGCAGAGCGACGTCGCCATCGTGTTCGGCACGCAGTGGACGGCCGAGAGCTTCGACGTGCCGTCGCTGGCATTGCCGGATAACCAGGACGCGCTGATCGACGCTGTCGCCAGTGCCAACCAGCGCACCGTCGTGGTGCTGGAGACGGGCGGCCCGGTCACGATGCCGTGGGTGGACAAGGCGGGCGCCGTGCTGGCGGCGTGGTATCCCGGCACCGCGGGCGGCGAAGCCATCGCGCGCGTGCTCACGGGCGAAGTGGATGTGGCGGGACGCCTGCCGGCCACGTTCCCCGCGTCGGAGGCGCAGCTGCCGCGCCCGAAAATCGACGGCTCGGCCGACAGCAAGGCGCGCGTCGCGACGGACTACAACATCGAAGGCGCGGCCGTCGGCTACAAGTGGTTCGACAAGAAGGGCCACAAGCCGCTGTTCGCGTTCGGCCACGGCCTGTCTTACACGACGTTTGCGTTTGACGGCCTGACGGCGCGGCCTGCCGCGAAAGGCGATGTCACCGTCGACTTCACGGTGAAGAACACGGGTGCGCGCGCCGGCTATGCCGTGCCGCAGGTGTATGCCAGCGCCGCCGCGTCGGCCGGCTGGGAGGCACCGCGCCGCCTGGCCGGCTGGGACAAGGTGCTGCTGCAGCCGGGCGAGGCGCGCAAGGTCAGCGTGACAGTGCCAGCGCGGATGCTGGCCGTGTACTCGACCAAAGCGGGGGCCTGGAAGGTCACGCCGGGGCAGTACACCTTCACCCTGGCGACGGCCTCCGACGCGCCCGTGGCGCGCGCGACCGCCAGGGTGGGCGCCGCCACGATTCCGGTGGCGCTGCAGCGATGAAGACGCTGGCCGCGCTGGGCCTGTTCTGCCTGGGCGCGGTGGCTCCGTGTGCCCAGGCGGCGCAGTTCAACGTGCTGGTGTTTTCGAAAACCGCCGGCTGGCATCACGAGTCGATCCACACCGGCGTCACCGCCATCCAGGAACTCGGCAAGCTGCACGACTTCGACGTGTTCTGGACCGAGGACCCCAACCGCGTCTTTAACGACAGGGAGCTGGCGAAGTACCAGACCGTCGTTTTCCTGTCGACGACAGGCGACGTGCTGAACGACGTCCAGCAGGCCGCCTTCGAGCGCTATATCCGTGCCGGCGGCGGCTATGTCGGCATCCACAGCGCCGCCGATACCGAATACGACTGGCCGTGGTACACGCGCCTCGTCGGGCACATGTTCCACGTTCACCCGGCCGTGCAGACGGCCGTGCTGCAGGTGCGCGATGCCGCGTTCCCCGGCATGGAACGATACGCGCCGCGCAGCTACGCAACCGAGGAGTGGTACGAGTTCGGGCCGGCGCGGTCCTCCGGCCTGCATTATCTGCTGACGGTGGACGAGGGCACCTACAAGCCTGAGACGCAGTGGCCGGGCAAGGAGGGCCGCAGGATGGGCAGCTTCCACCCCGTCAGCTGGTATCAACACTTCGACGGCGGCCGGTCGTTCTACACGGCCCTTGGCCACCTGCCGGCCACGTATGGCGATGCCGTGTTCCGGCATCATCTGTTTGGGGGGATTTATTGGGCGGCTACCGGCAGGGGAGTTGCCGGAAACGTCGGGGACAGGCACCTTTCTCAGGGTCGGAGACCCTGAGAAAGGTGCCTGTCCCCAGCCCTCAAGCGTTCTCGGTCACCAGTCGCTCGCCGACAAACACCCGATACTTCCTGATCCGCCCCGTCACCCCTTCCGGTCCCTGCCGCGGTGTGTAACGCATCCCGGCAACCTCGGCATCCGTCCCCAGATCGATGATCAACCGATGCGGCGGCCGTGCCGGCTGGGCGCTGCTGTAGGCCGAGTGCCAGTAATCGGTGGCTTGGCCGTTGATGGCATTCAGCGCGGACCCATCCTCCTTCTTCGCCTCCTCGCTGCTGGCGTACGCGATGGTCCACGCGGACTGGTTCAGCGTCTTGCCGTCCGCGCCCAGCAGCGCGAGTTCCGCGACGGCGGCGAACGGCTTGCCGTCGAATGCGTCGAGCGCCTCGAGGCAGAACTGGCGGCCGCGGGCCGGCGCCGCGAACGTGATGTCCTGCGTGCCGGACCCCGACTGGAACTGGCCGGCGTGCACGGGCGTCAGTCCGGCGAGCCGTGGCTTCGCGGTGCTGGGCGGACGCGCCAGGTCGCGCTCGGGCCGCAGGCGGTCGAGGATCGGCGTCGTCAGGCCGGCGAGGCGCGGGCGCTGCGGTCCCGTCAGGTCCAGCACCACGACCTCGTTGCGGCCTTCGCGCAGCCAGGGGCCGGGCAGGTACATCGTCTGCGTCGGCCCGATGCTCCAGTGCCGGCCGAGGCAGCGGCCATTGATCCAGACAATGCCCTGGCCCCAGTCGCTCATGTCGAGGAACGTATCGGCGCGCTGCGCCACCGTGAACTCGCCGCGCCAGAATGCCGCACCGCGTTCGCCCTGCCGCGTCTTCGCATAGGTCAGCGGGGGCAGCTTGCCGTCCGCATCGAAGTCGATGGTGCGGATCTCCCAGTTCTCCACGGGCTGCGCGGCGCCGCCTTTGGCCTGGAACGTGACGGGACCGTGCAGGCCCTTGCGGTCGTGAATCTCGACACCGAAATTGACGCGGGCGATCGTGTACAGCAGGATCTCCAGCACCACCGGCTTCGAACGCGCCGGCACGCTGACCTTGAAGCGCCGGTAGCGCGTGTCCAGCGTGCCGACAGGTTTGCCATCCAGAGTCACCCACGCCAGGTCGCGCACCTTGGCCGCTTCCAGCGCGCCGGCCGGCCCGGCGGGCAGGGTAACGCGGTAGACGACGATGCCGCGGCTGATGTCGTATTCCTCGATGGGGCGGGGCGACACGGCGCGGATCGGCTCCGCCGGCAGGTTCGCGAGAACGGGCGCGCATTCGGACAGCGTGAACGCGGGGATGGCCATGACAGGCTTGCGCTGCGGCGGAGCCGGCAGCTTCTCGCCGCGCGCCAGATGGCGCGAGATGCCGGCGCGGTAGGCATCGAACTTGGCGCCGATCCAGCCGGCTTCGCCGATCGGCGCATCGTAGTCGTAGCTGGTGGTGTCGGGCCGGAAGGGGCGATCGCAGCCGCCCCACAGGCCGAACGTGGTGCCGCCGTGCGCCATGTACAGGCTGAAGGAGCCGTTCGCGGCCAGCATCGTCTCGATGTCGGCGACGGCCTTCGTCGCTTCGCCGCGGCGGTGCGGCGCGCCCCATGTGTCGAACCAGCCGGAATAGTATTCGCCGCACATCAGCGGGCCTTTCTGCACGGCCTTCAGCGCGGCGAAACCGGCCTGCGGGTCGCTGCCGAAGTTCGCCACCGAGAACAGTTCCGGAATATGCGTCTTCGCCACGGCGTTGGTCGGATTGCACTGGAACAGCGGCACGTCGAACTTCGCGTCGAGCAGTGCCTGGCGCATGACGCGCATGTACTCCAGGTCTTCGCCGAAGAACCCGTACTCGTTCTCGACCTGCACCATCAGGATGGGGCCACCGTGCGTGACCTGCATCGGGCCGAGCTCGCGGCCCACTTCCGCCAGCCAGCGGCGCGCCGGCCCGACGAAGCGCTCGTCGCGCGTGCGCAGGAAGGCGTCGCCCGGCTGTTTCAGCAGCCACCATGGCAGGCCGCCCATTTCCCATTCGGCGCAGGCGTACGGGCCGGGGCGCAGGATGACCCACAGGCCTTCCTCCTGCGCCATGCGGCAGAAGGCGGCAGCGTCGCGCCCTTCGCGCCAGTCGAACTTCCCCTCGCGCCATTCGTGGAAGTTCCAGAACAGGTAGGCGCAGACGGTGTTCAGCCCCATCGCCTTGATGGCCTGCAGGCGGTGGCGCCAGTATTCGGGCGGCACGCGGGCGAAATGCATTTCGCCGCAGCGGATCTGCAGCGGTTTGCCATCCAGCAGAAAATCGTTGTCGCCGATGGCGAAACGGCTGGCAGCGGAAGCGGTGAAGGGAAGCAGGGAACCGCCGACGGCGGCGGCGGTGCCGAGCAGCAGGCGGCGACGAGCAGGGAGGGTCATGGCACTGGTCTGGTTGGTTGATTTGAGGGACGAAGACGGAGCATGCAGACGACGCACAGCAGCGATGCGGCGCTCGCGCTCAGCAAAGTCAGGCTGTAGTCGTGGCCGGACAGGTCCAGCAGCGGGCCTTGCACGGCGGTGACGACGATATTGGCCAGCACCACCAGCAGGTCCTTGGTGGCATTGAACTGGACGAAACGGTCCGCCGGGAACAGCGCCATCGGCAGCGACGACGCGGCCGTGAAAAAGGCGCCGGAGACCGACACGTGCGCCAGGTAGAACAATTGAAAGCTGGCGGTGCCCTGCACCAGGGCCCAGCCCAGCGCCGCGATGGCGCAGTACAGGGCCATCAGCGCGCACGATACCCGTACGGCGCCGCGCCGGTCCACCAGCCAGCCGATGCCGAACGCCGAGGCGATCGAGACCGCATAACCGGTGGCGGTCAGGGCGCCCAGCGTGGCCTTTGGTACGCCGGCGCCGTGCGCGTAATACTGGTAGAACGTGTTGAAGGGCGCGAAGGTGATCGCGGCCAGCAGGAACACGGCGACGGCGAGCGGGAAGGACGGATGCGCGGCGCAGTCGCGCAGCCTGCCGCGCCGCGCCGCCGCCACCGGCGCGGCGGCATGAGGCTCGCGGATCGTCACGCACATCAGCAGCACGGGCACGGCGAACGCAAAGGCCGCGGCCAGCAGCACCTGGCGCAAATGGTGCTCCGTCAGCGCGAACACCCAGGTGTTGAAGGCGATCCCCACCGACAGCCCGACAATGCGGATGGCCGCATAGAAGCGGCCCAGCAACGCGCGCGGCACGACGTCGCTGACGAGGCCCGTGAACATCGACGCCGCCGTCAGTGCGGCGCATTCGAACACGGTCCAGAACAGGCAGAAGCAGCCCAGCGTGCAGGCGCGCAGCCCGGGGGAGGCAGCACCGAGGGTCGTGTGGACCAACGCGGCCAGGTCGGGCGCGACGGCAAGGCCCAGCAGCGCGCCGCAGCCGGCCAGGGCGGCGGCGAACAGGAACGGCCGCCGTCGCCCCCAGCGGCTGCGGTGATTGTCCGAGTACCAGCCCAGCATCGGCACCAGCAGCAGCGAGATCAGCGCGGGCACGGTGGCGAGCAGCAGCGACGTTGTCGTGTCGGACGCCCCATGCTGGCGCAGCAGCTCCAGCGCCCCCGGTTGCGCCACGCGGTCGCGGATGGCGATGCCCAGGTCGCCCAGCAGCAGCCAGCCGAGCGTGCCCGCCAGCGCGGAACCCGCGACCAGCGCAGGCCACGCCGGCTTAGCGGCTGGCGCGGCGGCGTGTGGCGCCATCGTTCGATTTCGCCGGCTGCGGTGCCGGACCGGTGGACTTGCGCACCACCAGCTCGAGCGGGAAGGCGATGCGGCGCGCGTCCACGTCACGCCCGGCGATCAGTGCCACCACCTCGCTGACGGCGCTGGCGGCCATCGCGGCCAGCGGCTGGCGCATCGTGGTCAGGGGAGGGTAGATGTAGCACGACGTCGGCACGTCGTCGAAACCGATGACCGAGACATCCTCCGGCACTTTCAGGCCGCGGCTGTGAATCGCGTCGATGGCGCCGAACGCCATCTCGTCGTTGGCCGCGAAGATCGCCGTCGGCGGTTCGCGCAACGCCAGCAGGCGCTCGGTCGCCGCATAGCCGCCCGTCTGCGCAAAGGCGCCTTCCTGCATCAGTGCGGGGTCAGGGCGCAGGCCCGCCGCCGCCAGGCTGTCCAGGTAACCCTTCTCGCGCTCGGCGCTCTGGCCCGTGGCGCCTGTCCCGGCGATGAAGGCAATGCGGCGGTGGCCCAGTTGCAGCAGGTGATCGACGGCGATGCGCGCCCCCTCGCGGTTTTCCAGCGCGACGACGGGCAGCGTCATCGGCCGCGCATCGAAGCTGACGAACACGCAGGGCAGGCGCTGGCGCTCGACGACGTTCAGGTAATCGTCCGCGCCGTTCGGCATCAAGAGCAGCAGGCCGTCGCACAGTTTGCTGAGCATGTCGCTCGTCTCCATCCGGCCCGGGCGATCGAAGCGCTCCGCGTTGAACAGCAGGATGTCATAGCCCCGTTCACGCGCCTCGGCGCTGATGGCCTTCGTGATCTCGTGCAGCACCAGCGAGCCGTAGTTGTTGACGAAGACGCCAATCAGGTTGCTCTTGTCGCCGCGCATGCGACGCGCCAGCTTGTCGGGCGTGTAATTGAGCTGGGCGGCGGCCGCCATGATGCGCTCGCGCGCGCCTTCCGAAACATAACCGACGCCGCGGATGGCACGTGAGGCCGTGATCGGCGAGACGCCGGCAATCTTCGCCACCTCACTCAGTTTGCTGGCTTTGCGCATGAAGGAGAGCCCCGGGCCATCGTTGTCGATGTGGTTACGATACCACAACGCTGGCCGTTGCGGCAAAGTTGGACCACTCAACAAAATCAATGACTTGGACGATCGGCACGAAACGATCAGCAAGATGATTATTGTGTTTTGGGCAGCATGGTAACGTGACCATAGACGCGATACCGGGACCTTGGGGCAGACGTCGCGCATCACAATATCCATCGTGGAGACCGTAATGAAGAAGAAAATGCTCGCCTCCCTGCTGCCGCTCGCGCTGGCAGCCCACGCATCGAACCTGGCCGCGCAGGAAGCTGTCGCCGTTGCCGCCACGGCGGCGACCGACGCGCCGGCCGAAGCGCCCACCACCGTCGTCGTCACCGGCTTTCGTTCCAGCCTGCAGAAGGCGCTGAACCTGAAGGCGCAGGCGATCGGCGTGCGCGACTCGATCGTGGCCGAGGACATCGGCAAGTTCCCCGAGGCGAACGTGGCGGAGTCGCTGCAGCGCGTGCCGGGCGTGATCCTGAACCGCGACGAAAGCTCGGCCGAAGGCCAGCGCATCTCGATCCGCGGCCTGCCCACCGAGTATTCCGTGACCACACTGAACGGCGCCCCCGTCAACACCACGTCCACCAGCACCATCGGCAGCGCGGCGCGCGGCTTCAACTACGACGTGTTCGCGTCCGAGCTGTTCGGCCGCATCGACTTCTATAAATCCCCGTTGGCGGAGCTGACGGAGGGCGGCCTGGGTGGTGTCGTCGACCTGCAGTCGCCACGGCCATTCGACAATCCAAAGCGCACGATCCGCTATGCCGTCACGGGTGCGTACAACACGATGTCGAAGCATGGCGACCCGATGGGCTTCGCGCTGTTCTCGAATACGTGGGGGCCGGTCGGCTTCCTGGTCGGCGTGTCCCATTCGGCCAGCGTCAACAACCGTTCCGGCTTCGAAGCAACGGGCGGCTACAACAGTTCCGCGAACGGCAGCCAGACACCCGTCAAGGGCAACTTCGCGCTGGCACTCGATTACGACGACCCGCGTGCCAACCTGTCGGGCTATTCGCGCGATCAGATCGACAATGCGCTGCTGCCGCGCATCTACCGCTTCTACGGTTCCGCCAACGACCGCTCGCGTGACGGCCTCGTGTCGTCGCTGCAGTACAAGACGCCGACCCTGAACGTCAGCCTGGACACGATGGTTTCAAAGCTGAAGAACACGCGTGACGAGATGTACTTCGGGCTGTTGATCCGCAACACGCGCACCAGCAACCGGGCCGCGCCGGCCGGCCAGACGGGCCACAACGGCCTGGTGCCGCTGGACGTGGCGATCGATCCCGCGTCGAACCTGCTGACGGGCACCTTCGGCAATACGTCGTACAGCAGCGGCGTGACGTACAGCGAGGACGAGACGAAGTTCGGCTACCTCGCTTTGAACGGGCGCTGGCAGGCCTCCGACCGCCTCGTGCTGACGGGCCAGGCAAGCGTCAACAACAGCCGGGCCACCAGCTACCAGAGCACCTTGTCCGGGCAGATCTTCGGCGTCGATTCCACCATCGACTACGGTTCCGATCACGTCTATCCATCGCTGTCGTCGCCAACAAGTTATACGGACCCGAACAACTTCCAGGGCTTCGCCATCGGCACGGGCTGGACGAAGGAGACGGACAAGGGCAAGCAGGCACGCCTCGTGGCCGACTGGGACTACGACCTGCCGGCCGGCTGGACCGGGCACCTGAAGGGCGGCGCCGTCTACGTCGAAACGACGAAGGGCATCAGCAAGCGTAACGGCACGGCGCTGGCGACGGCACGCCTGAACGCGCTGGGCAACGCCGGCCTGCGCGGCGGCATGACGTCCGAGCTGCCGGTCTCGGAACTGGACATGGGCGGCGGTTGGCCGCGCAACTGGGGCACTTTCTCGCGCGCGTACACGTTCGGCACCTTCAATCCACTGGAATTCAATGCCGAGTCCACGTTCACGCCGGCGCAGAGTTTTACAGCGCAGGAGAAAATCTCGACGGCCTTCATCCAGTCCGACTTCAAGGGGCAGGTGGCGGGCAGGGAGCTGCGCATCAACGCGGGCGTGCGCTACTCGAAAACGGAAACGGACATCGACAACTTCAAGCAGCAGGGTGCCAGCCTGGCCTATGCACCCAACCAGGAGCAGGGCTCGTACAGCAACGTGCTGCCGTCGGTCAGCGCGGCGCTGGACCTGACGGAAACGCTGATGTGGCGCGCATCCTGGGGCAAGACGATCAGCCGCGCGTCGCTGGGCATCATCGCCGCGCAGACAGTGATCCCGAACCAGTTCGATAACACGGCCACCGCCGGCAACCCGAACCTGCGCCCGCAGCAGTCGAAGAACATCGACACGAGCCTGGAATGGTACTTCCAGCCGGGCGGCCTGCTGTCCGGCGCCCTGTTCCGCAAGACCTTGACGGATGCGACGGTGGCCAACACCACGGTGACGACATTCGGCGCGCTGGGCCTGCCCGACACGGCGCTGGGCCCGCTGTTCCAGGATGCGAATGGCCGCGTCGATCCGAACCTGGCCATGACCCTGCGCAGCTACACCAACGCGGGCGAACAGGTGCTGAAGGGTTACGAGCTGGCCTACCAGCAGGCGTTCACGTTCCTGCCCGAGCCGTTCAAGGGCCTGGGCGCGATCGCCAGCTTCACGCATATCGATCCGTTCAACAGCCAGAAATGGATCACCAACGGGGGCAAGGAGATCGAAGTCAACTCCGTGCCGAAGTACGCGTACAGCACCACCGCTTACTACGAGCGCGGTCCGCTGGCCCTGCGGCTGTCGTGGAACTACAAGGGCAAGTCGCTGCATGGCGATAACCCGCGCAACCTGGGCGACGACCTGATACGCTGGCGCGCCGCGCGCGGTTACCTGGACGGCAATATCAGCTACCGCATCAACGATGCGATCGAGCTGCGCATCGACGCGCTGAACCTGTCGAACACGCTGTCGTACGACTATTTCGAGGATGCGTCGGGCCGTTTCGGCAGCGGCAAGAAGTCGCGCATGGACTACGCCAAGTACGATGGCCGCACCATCAAGATCGGCATCCGCGGCAAGCTGTGAGGATATTCGCCTTCATTGCCGCCGCGCTGCTGGCCGGCTGCGCCGCCCCTCCCGTCACGCTGGTCGACGTGGCCGACGGCTGGGCGGACAACTCCGTCAACGCCGTCGCATTCCGCCGCAATGCGCTGGCCAGCCATGCCGAGACCCAGTACATCGCCTTCTACGACCAGGACGCCAACGTGGTGCTGGGCCGCCGCAAGCTGGGGACGAGCGCGTGGCAACTGGCGCGCACGCAGTACCGCGGCAATGCGCGCGACGCCCACAACAGCATCAGTATCATGGTGGACGGTGCCGGCGTGCTGCACATGGCGTGGGACCACCACAACGGCCGGCTGCGGTATGCGCGGGCGCTGGCCGCCAGTTCGCTGGCGCTGGGCCCTGAACAGCCGATGACGGGGCGGCAGGAGGATTCCGTCACGTATCCGGAATTCCACCGGCTGGCCGACGGCAACGTGATCTTCCTCTACCGCGACGGCGGCTCCGGCCGCGGCAACCTGGTCGTCAACCGTTACGACGTCGCGACCGGCAAGTGGACCCGCCTGCACGACAACCTGATCGACGGAGAAGGGCGGCGCAACGCCTACTGGCAGGCGTGCGTGGACGATGCCGGCACCTTGCACATGTCGTGGACGTGGCGCGAGTCACCGGACGTGGCCAGCAACCACGACATCGCCTACGCCCGCTCGCGCGACGGTGGCGTGACGTGGGAGCGCACCGACGGCCGCCGTTACGCGCTGCCCATCACGGCGGCGACGGCGGAGTATGCGCTGCGCATCCCGCAGGGTAGTGACCTGATCAACCAGACCTCGATGGCGGCCGACCGCGCCGGCCGGCCGTATATCGCGTCGTACTGGCGCGCCGCCGGGTCAACAGTGCCGCAGTATCACATCGTCCACCACGACGGCCAATGGCGCGACGTCGACCTGGGGCTGCGCCACACGCCGTTCTCGCTGTCCGGCATGGGCACGAAGGCGATCCCCATCGCGCGGCCGCAGATCGTCGTCGGCCGGGATGGCGGCGTCGTGCTGGTCATCCGCGACGCCGAGCGTGGCGGGAAGGTCTCCGCGGTGACGGGCGACGTGCTGCGGCGGCAGTGGCAAGTGCGCGACCTGACGGCGTATGCCGTCGGCGCGTGGGAACCCACCCTGGACACGGAACGCTGGCGCAAAGCGGGCGAGCTGCATCTGTTCGTGCAGGACGTGCGCCAGGCCGACAACACGGACAACGCGGTCAGTGCCGCCGGTGCGGCGACGCCCGTGCGCGTGCTGCAATGGCGGCCGCGCTTCGATCAACCTGAATAGGGCAACCATGACAGTCACACGACGCTCATTTACCATCTCCCTGCTGCTGGCGACCGCGCTGGGCGCCGCGGGCTGCGCCACGCCGCCCGGCGGCAATCCCTCGCGCGCCGACGTCATCGCCGTGATCGACAAGGTCAACGGCCACTGGCAGCGCACCAATCCGTCGCAGGAGTGGTCGTTCTGGAACGTGGCCGCCTACCACACGGGGAACATGGCGGCATACAAGGCCACGGGCAACGAGAACTACCGTCGCTATTCGGAAGCGTGGGCCGAGCACAATGGCTGGATGGGTGCGAAGTCGCAGGACAAGGCGCGCTGGCAGCTGACCTACGGCGAGACGGACGACCACGTGCTGTTCGGCGACTGGCAGGTCTGCTTCCAGACCTACGCGGACCTGTACCGGCTGGCGCCGGACCCGCGCAAGATCGCCCGCGCCCGCGAGGTGATGGAGTACGAGATGGCCACGCCGCGCAGCGATTACTGGTGGTGGGCCGATGGCCTGTACATGGTCATGCCTGTCATGACGAAGCTGTACGGCATCACCGGCAACCGGCGGTACCTGGCGAAGCTGCACGAGTATTTCGAGTACGCCAACGGCATCATGTACGACGGCGCGGAGGGCCTGTACTACCGGGACGCCAAGTACGTCTATCCGGCGCACCGCAGCGTCAACGGCCGCAAGGACTTCTGGTCGCGCGGGAACGGCTGGGTGTTTGCCGGCCTGGCCAAGGTGCTGGAGGATCTGCCGCACGACGATCCGCACCGCGCCGACTATGTCGACAAATTTGTCCGCATGGCTGCCGCCCTGAAACGCAGCCAGCAGGAGCAAGGCTACTGGACGCGCAGCCTGATCGATCCGGCCCACGCCCCCGGACCGGAGACCAGTGGCACGGCGTTCTTCACCTACGGCCTGCTTTGGGGCGTCAACCACGGGCTGCTGGATCGTGCCGAGTACCTGCCGGCGGCGCGGCGCGGCTGGGACTACCTGGTCAACGTGGCCGTGCAGCCGGATGGCCGGGTAGGGTACGTGCAACCGATCGGCGACCGTGCCATCCCCGGCCAGGTCGTGGACCAGAACTCGACGGCGCACTTCGGCGTCGGCGCTTTCCTGCTGGCCGGCGCCGAAATGGCGCGGCTGCTGGAACGTCAATAAACGGAAGGAATTCATGGAACGTCGACACTTCATGCGCGCACTGGCGGCAGGCTCCGTTGCCGCCGGCTGGACAGGCGAGACGGTGGCTGCGCCTGCGGTCACCGCGGGCGACGCGCGCGGCTACCAGCTGCAACTGCTGCGGCGGATGGCCGAACCGGTGCTGTCGCTGATGGCGCAGGGCCAGCTGAAAAAGCGCTTCACGCTGGAGCTCAGCCCGACGTGGGACGGCCGCGATCCCGCCGTCGCCTATCTCGAATGCTTCGGCCGCCTGATCGCCGGCATTGCGCCGTGGCTGGCGTTGCCGGTCGATGCCAGCGCGGAAGGGCAGCTGCGCAAACGGCTGCGCGAGCAGGCCTTGGCCAGCTACACGCATGCCGTCGATCCGTCCAGCCCCGACTACTTGCGCTGGCAGGGTCACGGCCAGGCGCTGGTCGATTCGGCGTACTTCACGAATGCGCTGATGCGCGCGCCGCAGGCGCTGTGGGAGCCACTGGATGCGAAGACGAAGGCCCGCATCGTCGCCGAGATCAAGGGGCTGCGCCGCATCGAGCCGCCTTACATCAACTGGCTGCTGTTCGCGGCGATGAACGAGGCGTGGCTGCTGTCGATCGGCGAGGAGTCCGACCCGATGCGGATGAACGTCGCCATCCGCAAGATCAATGAGTGGTACGTGGGCGACGGCTGGATCAAGGACGGCGAATCGTTCCACTTCGATTACTACTGCTCGTACGTGATGTACCCGATGCTGGTCGAGGTGCTGGAAGTGCTGGTGCGGCAGAAGGGGCCGTTCTGGAACGGCAAGCCGGAAGAGCTGCTGGCGCAGGCGACGAAGCGCATGCAGCGCTACTGCGAACACCTGGAACGCTTTATTTCGCCGGAAGGGACGTATCCGCCGGTGGGACGGTCGCTGACTTACCGCACGGCCGTGTTCCAGCCGCTGGCACTGCTCGCATGGCGCAAGCAGTTGCCGCCGTCGCTGCCGGAAGGCCAGGTGCGCGCCGCGCTGCATGCCGTGCACCGGCAGATCTGGGACGAGCCGGCCAATTTCTCGGGCGACGGCTTCCTGACGATCGGCTTTCGCGGGCATCAGCCGGAACTGGGCGACTGGTATTCGAATAACGGCAGCATGTATATCGCATCAAGCGGGCTGCTGGCGCTGGGATTGCCGGCAACGGACAGCTTCTGGACGGCACCGGCGCAGGACTGGACGCAGAAAAAGGCGTTTGGCGGGGCGCGCTTTCCGAAGGATTATCCCGTGAATTACTAAATCTTGGGGACAGGCACCATTATTGCCTTCCGCAATAATGGTGCCTGTCCCCGACGTTTTGCCAGCACAGCCGGTCAATCTGTCGTCGCAAAACAAAGAGCCCGCCAATTGGCGGGCTCTTTTCATTTCAATTCGGCACCACCCATGCTATCTGCATGGTGCAGGCCGAATCGAAATCAATATCAGATTGCGCAGATATTGCCGGCTTTTTCGCCTTTAGGGCCCGTCGAGCGGACAAACGACACGCGCTGGTTTTCCGACAGGCTCTTGAAGCCTTCCGACTGGATGTCGCCGAAGTGGGCGAACAGGTCGGCGCCGCCGCCGTCAGGGGTGATGAAGCCGAAGCCTTTAGCGTCGTTGAACCATTTTACGGTGCCGGTTTGAGTAGTCATGTAGATTCCTTTAAGTTGCATGAGCAAAATCGCTCGAAATGCACTTTCGACCAAGAGGGGATGTAACGGAGGACATCAAACAGGACCGCGGCGGTAACGAAGTTACCCGGCGAGACGGGAGAGAAAGACCAACAATAACGACGACTTGATGTAGTGCCAGATGAAATATACAGGTATTCGGCCGATTCACCTAAGCTTTTCGAAATTATTTTGAAAGCTTATATATTCGTCATCCGCTGAACGAAAACTGTTGTGTTGGGGAAACCGGTGGATATGGGCCGGCCGGTTATTCCCATAATCGTCCATGTATCGAGCTGAGCGGGAGGCACGGGCGCTATTCGACGTCCGTTCGTCCTTCGCGCATCACTTCACAGAACGTGCCTCGGCCGATCCACTCGTAGCCCTTCTGGCGCTCCGTATCGCGCGCGATATACATTTTGCTCAGCTCCTTCATGGCATCGCAGTTGTTCAGGTCCGCCCCCTGCAGGTAGGTCTCGACTGCCAGCCGCTCGTCACGCGCCACGCCCACGCCCAGTTGCAGCAACCGCCCGTAACGATGAAACGCCGGCCCATACGGCACGGCCATCGCCTGCCGGTACAGCTTTGCGGCTCCGGCGGGATCGGCGGCGACGCCACGACCTTCTTCCAGCATGGCGCCCAGGTACACCTCGGCACGGCCGCCGGTGCGGCCCAGCGCCGCACGGTACAGCGCCAGCGCGCGCGCCGTGTCCTGCGTCGTGCCGTTGCCCAGCTCATGGCTGCGCGCCAGGTACAGCTGCGCAAACCCGTCCTGCTGGGCCGCCGCCTTCGACAGCCAGTCCACGGCGGCGGCGCGGTCCGCGTCCGTTCCCGGCTTGTCGCCGGCCTCGCGCAGCAATTGCATGCCCAACGCGGTCTGGATCGGCGCGGCACCGCTGGCGGCGGCCAGCGTGTGCCAGCGGCGTGCCTCGTTCTCATCGGCGCCGACGCCAGTACCGGTCCGGTACGCCCACGCCAGCCCGGCTTGCGCACTCTCATCGCCGGCATCCGCGGCCCGGCGCAGCCACGGTATGGCTTCCTCCGCCCGCTTGTTCGAAAAATACAGGCGGGCCAGCAACAGCTGCGCCCACGTATCGCCGGCATCGGCGGCGCGCCGGTACCAGCCTTCCGCCTGCGCCAGATCGACAGGGCCATCAATGCCTTGCTGATACCACCAGCCCAGGCGCTTCTGGGCACCGGTATCGCCCTGTTCCGCCGCGGTGCGCGTGCTGGCCGCCAGCTCCGCCGGCACCCTTGTCTGGGCCGCAGGCGTCTGCCAGACAAACTGCATCGGCCGCCAGCCCGACGCCGCACCCAACGCGTCGGTCAGCGAGTAGAAGCGGCACTTCGAGATGCCGTCGCGGGCCGCCTGGTCAAGGTCCGCGTGGCCGCTCGACGCATCCACGCGCGTGTCGACGACACGGCCCGACTCGTCCACGCGGAGCGAGATCGTGACCTTGCCTTCGGCACCGCGCGCCAGCGCATTGGCCGGCCAGACCGGCTTGGGGCAGACGCTGATGTCGCGCCCCATCGCCCGCGCGGCGGGATCGTTTTTCGCCGCTTGGGCGAGGTTGGCGCCACCGCAGAGCAGCAGCGCGGCCAAGAGGGGAGGAAGAGTGTTCATTTCGATAAGATACGCGAAAACAGGCCAGCCAAAATACGCGCTTTGTCACGCAGGGCAATTGCGCAACGTGGCGTTTTATCCTATGCTCGCGCTGTCGAAAAAGGTGGACCGGCGTGGTGAGCCCCGGTCGGCGCCCGCTCACGCGGGTGTCGTGCAGTACATTCCAGCCCGATGGGGCCGCGGACCACGACGAAAGGCGGACGTGCGCCTTTCGTTGCGGCGTCCCGCCCGCGCGAACAGCGTCATGTCCTTTGCCGTGCCTGCGGCTTCGCTATCAAGGACTCGACATGCAATCCACCATTCACACTCCCATCCTGATCGTCGGCGGCAGCCTGGTCGGCCTGTCCGCCGCGCTGTTCCTGGCGTGGCGCGGCGTGCCCGCCACGCTGATCGAAAAACACCACGGCAGTGCCCTGCATCCGCGCGCCACCGGCTTTACGGAGCGGACGCTGGAGATATTCCGTACGGTCGGTATCGCCGACGCGGTGCCGCAGGTGGCGCCCGGCACGCGCCTGCGCCGCGTGCGCGCCGACTCGCTGGCCGGCGCATGGCAGGCCGAAACCGCGTGGACGCCGGGCGAACAGGCCGAACGCACCGGCACCGCGTCGCCATGCACGGGTGCTGCCATCGCGCAGGACCGGCTCGAACCCATCCTGCGCGCCGCTGCGATCGGCCACGGTGCCGACCTGCGCCTCGGTGTCGAGATGCTGGCATTCGAGCAGGACGATGATGGCGTCACCGTGCACGTGCGAGCCAGCGATGGCGGCGCTGCCAGCGCGATCCGCGCCCGTTACGTCATCGCCGCCGACGGCGCCGACAGTCCGATCCGCGCCGCGTTGGGTATCGACCGGCAGGGCGTAGGCCATCTGCGCACGTTACGCTCGGTGCTGTTTCGCTGTCCCGCTGCGGATGCCTGGCTGGCGCACGGCGTGCAGCAGTTCGAAATCGGGCAGCCGGGCTTTAACGCGTTCCTGACGACCTATGGCGACAGCCGCTGGGTGCTGATGTTCGACGACGACCGCGAACGCAGTGCGACCGAACTGGCCGATGCCGTGCGTCGGGCGCTGGGCAGCGATCTGCCATTTGAGATCCTGGCGACGGGGCGCTGGGAGCTGGCCGGCCGTATCGCGCAGGCGTACCGGCAGGGCCGGATCTTCCTGGCCGGCGACGCGGCCCACCAGCTGCCGCCGACGCGGGGCGGCTTCGGTGCGAACACCGGCATCGACGATGCGTGGAACCTGGCGTGGAAGCTGCAGTGGGTCGTCGACGGCCGCTCGCACGCGCGCCTGCTGGACAGCTACGATGCCGAGCGCCGGCCGATCGGCTGGCTGCGGCACCAGCAGACGTTTGCGCGGCCGGATTACGCCCGCTGGGTGAACAACGCGCTGCATGGGGAGCCGCTGTACGGCAGCACGGCGCTGGAACTGGGGCAGTTGCTGCGCTCGGACGCCGTCATCGGGGCTGATGCGAGCTTGCCGCCGGCGGCGCATCCGGACGACTGGGCAGGTCAGCCGGGCACGCGCGCGCCGCATCTCTGGCTGCGGGCAGGCGCGCGCACCGTGTCGACGCTGGACCTGTTCGGACAGGGCTTTGTGCTGTTGACGAGCGACCGGCTGTGGGCCGAGGCGGCCGATAAGGTCGCGGCCACGCTGGCCGTTGCATTGCGCGCGGTACTGGTCGGCGTCGATGTCGAGATGGCGGATTGCCAGCCATTCGGCCCGCGCCTGGGCATCGGCCATGACGGCGCGACGCTGGTGCGGCCGGACGGCATCGTGGCCTGGCGCTCGCCCGGCATGGCCGACGACCCAGCGGCATGCCTCGCCGCGGTGCTGGCCCAGGTGGCGGCGCTGCGCACCGACGAATAGGGGATGGCGGCGGCGCCCGCGCCACGCTACCATCGCGACACCGCCGCGTGCCCGCCCGGCGGCGGTCCCTTCGCGGACCGGAACGGTGGGACATTCGACAGGAGAAAACGTGGGCAAAACCCGCCTTGAGGCATTCAGCGACGGCGTCATCGCCATCATCATCACGATCATGGTTCTGGAACTGAAGGTGCCGCACGGCGTCACCCTTGACGCCCTGCTGCCGCTGGCCCCCGTGATGCTCAGTTATGTGCTCAGCTTTGCCTACGTGGGCATCTACTGGAACAACCACCATCATCTGCTGCATGCCGTGCGCGGTGTCAGCGGTGGCGTGCTGTGGGCGAACCTGCACCTGCTGTTCTGGCTTTCGCTGATCCCGTTCGTCACGGGCTGGATGGGCGAGAACCACTTCGCCACGTTACCCGTCGCCGCGTATGGCGTGATCCTCTTCATGAGTTCCGTCGCCTACATGATCCTGGTGCGCTTCCTGACGCGGCACCAGCGCGAGAACGAGGCGCTGGCCCGGGCGATTGGCTCCGATATCAAAGGCAGGGCGTCGCTGGCGCTGTATGCGCTGGGTGTCGCGCTGGCCTTCGTCCACCCATGGCTGGGGTTTGCCGTCTACTTCGGCGTGGCGCTGATGTGGTTCATTCCGGACCGGCGCATCGAGAGCCATCTGCAGGCCGATCACGGCGGTTGAAGAGGGCGGGCACGGTCGCCCGCCCTGTGGCACGACTTACGCAGCCTGTTTCGGCGTCGGCGGCACGGAAGCCGCTGGCGCGGGCCACGTCAGCAACGTCAGCACGGCCAGCGTGGCGACGGGCAGCAGCAGGCACCAGAAGCCGGCGCTGCGGAAACCGAAGCCGCCGGCGATGCAGCCAAGCGCGAACGCCACCATCGGCCAGCCAAACTTCGCCAGCTTTTCCAGCACGGCCGGCGTGCCGTGGCCGGTCAGGCAGTCCGTCACGTTGATCAGCAGTTCGGTGACGTTGCCCGTCATGACGGTGGTGGGGGCGATGCGGGCGAACACCAGCTTGCCGGCCGCGTTATGGATACCCATCGCGGCGGCGCCCAGCATGCCGGCGGCCAGCACGATCGGTGCGTCCGGGACCAGTGGCGGGCTGCCGACGATGGCGGCGGCCGTGAAGCCCGTCAGCAGCACCAGCTGCGACAGCAGCAGCGGACGGATGGCGTTGACGCCGCGGCGTTCGCAGGCGTTGGCGAGCAATCGCGCGCCGATCACGCCCGCGGCAAAAGAAGGGAATGCGAGGAATTTCAGCAGCAGCACGCCTTCGCCGGGGTGCCCCAGCTCCGTGCCGATCAATACAAAGTTGCCCGTTACGTGGGCGGTAAACAGGCCGAACAGGCCGACAAAGCCGGCCGTGTCGACATAGCCGGCCAGCGCGGCCAGGGTGACGCCGAGGAAGACGTCGCCGGGTTTCATCATCATCGCGACGATCCTTTGGAAGTGAAATAAGTAAAAAAGCAAACCGCCCAGTCCGTGTCAACATCGGGGTCAGGCACCGAAACTGACACGGACCGGGCAATGGGCAGGCTGGCCGCCCCATACGGTTCAGGCTGTGGCAGTTTTCGTGCCTGACCCCGGGGTTGACACAGCCTCGGCAGTGGCTTGCGATCAGGACTTCAGGAATGCCAGCAGTTCCGCGTTCAGCTTGTCCTTGTGCGTCGTCGGCAGGCCGTGCGGCGCGCCTTCGTAGACGACCAGGCGGCCCTGCGGCAGGATCTCGACGGCGCGGCGGGCCGTGGCGGCGATCGGCACGATCTGATCGTCGTCGCCGTGCACGACGAGCGTCGGGATCGTCATCTTCTTCAGGTCTTCCGTGAAGTCCGTTTCCGAGAACTGCTTGATGCATGCGTAGGCGCTGCGGATGCTGCACTGCATGCCCTGCAGCCAGAACGTCTCGCGCACGCCGGCCGATTCCTTCGCGCCTTCGCGGTTGTAGCCGTAGAACGCCAAGGTCAGGTCCTTGAAGAACTGGGCACGGTCGGCCTGCACGCCGGCGCGGATGCCGTCGAAGACTTCCATCGGCACGCCTTCCGGATTGTTCGGGCCCTTCAGCATCTGCGGCGTGACGGCGCCCACCAGCACGGCGCGGTTGACGCGGTTGGTGCCGTGGCGGCCGATGTAGCGCGCCACCTCGCCGCCGCCCGTCGAGTGACCGACCAGCATGGCGCCTTCGATGTTCAGCGCGTCCAGCAGCGTGGCCAGGTCGTCGGCGTACGTGTTCATGTCGTTGCCGTGCCAGGGTTTGCTGGACAGGCCATGGCCGCGGCGGTCATGCGCGATGACGCGGTAGCCGTGCTCCGCCAGGAACATCATCTGGTCTTCCCAGGCGTCGCCCTGCAGCGGCCAGCCGTGGCTGAAGACGACGACGGGACCGTCGCCCCAGTCGGTGTAGCGGATCAGCGTGCCGTCGCGGGCGGTAACGGTGTTGATGGTGCGGGTGGTCATGGGATGTCCTTTCAGGGTGACGGGAGGTGAGCCGGCGCCGGCGGAGGCGCCGTGCCATGCAGTCATTGTCGGTAACGACGGTGCCGACCGTCTACGGGACGGAAGGGCGGGGCGGCGCTCCCCCGTCCGGGTAGGTGGCCGGGCACGGCAAAGGTTGCGGTATCACGCCATGGGTGCGCTTCCCGCAAAAGGGATAGTCGCTCCCCTCCTGCATGGCCGTGCCGCGCGGTCCCCATTGGTGGCGTTTCGGGGCCTGCGGCGACGCGGGCGGCGCCGCTGTGGTACAAAGACGCTGTTTACTATTTCAAACAGGGAGTTCCCATGTCCGGTTACAGCATCAATCTCGAACAAAAAACGTTGGCCAACACCACTTTCCGCAATGTGCTGTACACCACCGAGCGCAGCCAGCTGGTCGTCATGGCGCTGCAGCCTGGTGACGAGATCGGCGAAGAGCGCCATGAAGGGCACGACCAGTTCATCCGCGTGGAGTCCGGCCACGGCGTGGCGATCCTCGACGGCGAGAGGCACAAGCTGGAAGACGGCGTGGCCGTCGTGATCCCGGCCGGCACAACGCACAACGTCATCAACACGTCGGACGCGGAACTGCTGCACCTGTACACGCTGTACACCCCGCCGGAGCACCCGGACGGCACCGTCCACCTGACGAAAGCCGAAGCGGACGAATACGAAGCGCAGCACGGTCATTGATATTCCAGGGGCGGGCACCTCTGCGCGACCACGCAAAGATGCCTGCCCTGACGTTCGAGCCGCCCTGTGCGGTTTTAACAACGCTCCATCCCATGGCCGCAGCGTCGGCCGTGGTTGCACGCATCAGCACCGCTCTCGCACCATCTCCCTCCGCGAAACACCCTCCTTCCGACGGATGTAAGTCGGCGAAATGACACCATACATCAAGCGTTCAGCGCCAATGGTTGCGCATAACAATTGATGTTAAAAATTGTTGACTTTGCATTTCCCCACTCCTACACTCGAAATCGCTGCGCTACCGAAGGTCTACACGGAGGAGCGCTGACACCGGATAAAAAAACAGGAGACAAACCATGCTGCAGATCCATCGTGCGGGCGCTGCGCGCCCCCGTCGTCACGTCTTGTTCGGCCTGACCGTGATGGCCGGCCTGATCGCCCAGGCTTATGGCCAGGAAATTTCGCCCGTCAACGGTACCGCTACCAACGCCGCCGCCGTGGACCCTTCCGGCAGCGTGCAGACCGTCAAGGTGACGGGCTACCGCAACAGCCTGCTGTCATCCGCCAAGGACAAGAAGGAGGCCGTCGGCTTCCAGGATTCCATCAACGCCGAGGACTTCGGCAAATTCCCCGACAAGAACATCGCCGAGTCGCTGAGCCGCGTGCCGGGCGTGCAGGTGGGGCGCGACGTGACGGGCGAGGGCATGACGATCCAGATCCGCGGCCTGGGCTCCAGCTTCACCAAGATCCTGCTGAATAACTCGCCGATCGCCGTGGCGTCGTCCGGCCCGATCGACGGCGCCAACACCAACCGCGAGGTGGACCTCGACCTGCTGCCGACGGACCTGTTCACCAAGCTCACCGTCAGCAAGAGCCCGACGGCCGGGATGATCGAAGGCGGCGCCGCCGGTGTCGTCAACCTGCGCAGTGCGCGTCCGTTCGACAAGGAGGGGCGCCAGCTGTCCGTCAGCCTGACGGGCACCAAGCAGCAGATCGCCGACAAGGCGGGCGCGCGCGGCTCCGTGCTGGCGAGCCAGACGTGGGACGGCAAGTTCGGCATCCTGGGCGGCATCTCGTTCTCGCGCCAGGAAGCGCGCACGCGCGGCTTCGAGACGGTGGGCTGGACCAATCCGAACCTGACGGCGGCGCAAAGCAGCTCACCGACCCGCAACAACACGGGCGGCGGCAACTGGACCATCCCGGCTACCGTGCCCGCCAACGCCGGCAACGGTCTCGTGCCCGGCACGGCCATCGACCAGGCCTTCCTGCTGTCGCACAACCCCGGCCTGTCGATCGGCCAGATCGACAACGCGATCGTGCCGCGCCTGGGCCGCTCGATGGAGTACTACGGCACCCGCGACAAGATCTCGACGGTGTTCTCGGCCGAATACCGGCCGACGGAGAGTCTGCACTTCTATCTCGACACGATGTACAGCAAGAAGGACGACGACATGCAGCGCAATGCCTACACGTGGGCGGTGCGCAACAATGCGTCGATCCCGCTGAACATGCAGGTGGACCGCGACGACTGCGGCAACGGCTGCGTCGTCACGTCCGGCACGTTTGCCAATGCGCTGAACTTCATCGAATTCGGCCCGCGCCGCGACAAGGTCGACCTGCTGGGCATCAATCCCGGCGTGGAGTGGAAGATCGCGCCGAACCTGACGCTCGATGCGCAGGCCAACTGGAACCGCAGCCGCTTCCGCCACGAGGCGCCGACCATCATGCCGATCACGGCGCCCAACAGCGGCAATACCATCACCTACGCCAACAACGGCGGCGTGCCCTCCATCGAGTCGAGCCTGGACCTGAACAACCCGGCCAGCTATGTGTGGACGGGCGGGCGCGTCAACATCCAGAACGAGCTGCGTGAAACGGAAACGAAAGGCTTCCATACCAACCTGGCGTGGGGCGACAAGAAGCTGACGCTCAAGGGCGGCTTCGCCTGGGACGACATCGACCGCACCATCCGCGCCCAGGACAACTCGGCGGCGTGGCAAGCGGCCGTCTGCGGCAACAACCCGACCGTGTTCCTGCAGGGCCCGAACGGCGCGCCGCCCTGCGACGGCGCCAGCACGCCGGGCGCAAGCGCCGCCGCGCTGTATCCGGGCTACGGCACCGGCTACACGGCCGGCCAGAACGCGCCACTCACGTACCAGGGCTCGCTGATTCCCGTCGGCGCGCTGGGCAGCTACCTGGTACCGGGGCCGTACGGCCGGCTGGCGCTGGACTGGGACCGCTTCCGCCAGGATTCCAACTACGACTACTACAACGCCACGGCGCAGGATTCGGGCGCATCGTCCACGGGCGCCAGCGCCGGCTACATCCGCGAGAAGGCCAAGGCGGTCTATTTCGAGGCCAGCGGCGAAGCGGCGCTCGTGGGCTACCCGCTGCGCTGGAACGCGGGCGTGCGCTACATCCGCACCAACCAGCAGGTGGGCTCCCTGAACTCCACCAGCGATCCGCGCAACGCCAGCCTGACCCTGAACGGCAGCAAGTACCCGAACATCAGCCAGTGGGTCTACCAGGACACCGACTACAGCAACACGCTGCCGTCGGCCACGGTCGCCGTGGATGTGCGCAAGGACATCGTGTTCCGCGCCGCCGCCTCGCGCAGCATGACGCGCGTCGACCCGAACGCACTGCGCCCCGGCATCAACTTCTCCGGCGTGTCGGCGGACGTGGGCACGATGGGCAACCCGGGCCTGAAGCCCTACCTGTCGGACAATATCGACCTGGGCCTGGACTGGTACACGGGCCGCGAAGGCTATATCTCCGTGACGGCGTTCCAGAAGCGGGTCAACGGCTTCACCGTCAACGAGAACATCTCCATGCCGTTCTCCGCGCTGGCGCAATACGGCATCAACTACGGCACCTTGATCCCGGTGCAGCAACTGGCGATCGACTCGCGCGGCGGCCCGGAAAACGCCACCGTCGTCATGACGCGTCCACGCAATGCGGACGGCATCCTGCGCATCCGCGGCCTGGAACTGGGCTGGGTGCAGCCGCTGGACAAATGGCTGCCATGGCGCGGCTTCGGCTTCAACGAGACGCTGACCCTGATCAACCAGCGCGCCAGCGGCGAGGGCAGCAGCGGCTTCATCGCGCTGGGCGTGCCGAAGCGGACCAACAACTTCGGCGTCTACTACGAGAATAACGGCTACATGGTGCGCCTGGCGCACACGTACTCGAAGGGCAGCCAGGTGGCGACGGCCAACCAGAGCGGCATCACGGCCGCCGCGCTGTACGGCGACGACTACAAGCAGCTGGACTTCTCGTCGAGCTTTGAACTGGACCGCATCTTCGACCGGGAAGGCTTGCCGATGCTGACGTTCGACGTCGTCAACGTGAACCAGGCCAAGCGCCGCGGCTACTTCCAGTTCGCCAACGCGACGATGTCGCAGTACGATCCGGGCCGCACGTTCGCCCTCGGCCTGCGGATGAAGTTCTGAGGATGCGCCGGCTGATCGCAACCGCGCTGGCGCTGGCGTTCGCGGCCGCCAGCGCGGCGGAAGCGCCCATCCCGGCGCTGCGCACGCAAGGCACGACGAAGCAGCTGATCGTCGACGGCAAGCCGTTCCTCGTGCTGGGCGGGGAGCTGTACAACTCGTCCGCTTCCAGCCTGCCGTACCTGCAGGCGCTGTGGCCGCAATTGAAAGCCGTGGGACTGAACACGATCCTGGCGCCCGTCGAGTGGGACCAGATCGAGCCGGCCGAGGGAAAGTTCGACTTCACGGTGCTGGACGGCATGCTGAAGCAGGCGCGCGCCAACGACACGCGCCTCGTGCTGCTGTGGTTCGGCGCGTGGAAGAATTCGATGTCGACCTACGTTCCGGCCTGGGTCAAGAAGGACAATGTACGCTTCCCCCGTGCCCGCAACAAGGCCGGCGAGCCGCAGGACATCCTGACGCCGTTCGGCACCAATACGCTGGCGGCGGACAAGGCGGCCTTCGCGGCGCTGATGCGGTACCTGCGCCAGGCCGACCCGCAGCGCACCGTGCTGATGGTGCAGGTGGAGAACGAGATCGGCATGCTGCCGGACGTGCGCGACTACGGTCCGCTTGCCGACGCGGCGCTGCAACAGCAGGTGCCGGCGCCGCTGCTGCAGTACCTGCAGGCCAACCGGGCGCGCCTCCATCCGTACGTGCGCAACCTGTGGGAAGCCGGCGGTGCGCGCACCAAAGGCACGTGGTCCGAAGTGTTCGGCACGTCGGTCGAAGCGCAGGAAGTGTTCCAGGCGTGGCATTACGCCACGTTTGCGGAAGGGCTGACAGCGGCGGGCAAGGCGCAATATCCGCTGCCGATGTTCGTCAACGTGGCGCTGAACCGGCCCGGCAAGAAGCCGGGCGAGTACCCGAGCGCGGGGCCGCTGCCGCACCTGTTCGACATCTGGAAGGCGGGCGGGCCGTCGATCGACATCCTCGCCATCGACACCTATTTCCCGAATTTCACGCATTGGGCACGGCAGTTCAAGCGGCCGGACAACCCGCTGTTCGTGCCGGAGGCGAATCGCGCCGGTCGCACTGACCTGGGCGCCAACGCGTTCTGGGCCATCGGCGAGCTCGATGCGATCGGCTTTTCGCCGTTCGCCATCGAGAACATCCGCGATGCGAAAGCGGACGTGCTGCCGGCCGCCTACGCGCTGCTGAAGAACCTTGCGCCGGAGATCCTGGCGGCGCAAGGGCAGGGCAGGATGCGCGGATTCCGCCCCGATGTGTCGTATGACGGCGTGGTCGAAACGAGGAACGTCCAGGCGGCCCTGGGCGGCTACCAGCTCGACGTGAGCTTCGCCAACCAGTGGGGCAAGACGGAAAGCGCCGAATACGATTCGCGCGGCGGACTCGTGATCCAGACCGGCGCCGACGAATTCCTCGTCGCCGGACGTGGTCTCACGGTCGTGTTCAAGGACGCCGCCGGCCGCGATGGCGTCGGTCTGGAGAAGGTGATCGAGGGAACGTTCGTGGACGGACGCTGGCGCGACGGGCGCTGGCTGAATGGCGACGAGACGCACCAGGGGCGGCATATCCGGCTGCCGGGGGATGCGTTCACGGTGCAGAAGGTGAAGTTGTACAGGTATCGCTAGCGAAGGCTGAGTCGCCTGGGGACTGGCACCTCTTTGGGCGAACGCCCGACGAGGTGCCTGTCCCCGACCTTTGGCATGCGTTCCGGCGGCTCATGGAGAACGTCGGGGACAGGCACGCGTCACGGGGCCGGGAGCCCCGAGACGCGAGCCAGTCCCCAGCAGGGCAGCGGTCCTAGAACAGCGTCCGCTGCCGGCTGGTCAGCAGCCTGAAACTGTCGCCCAAAAACGGCAGGATCGCATCGGCGATCGGCTGCAGCTGGCGCTCCAGGTAGTGTTCGTAATCGATGGCGGCGCGCCGCGTCTCCAGCGGTTCGGGGCCGGCCGTCGTCATCACGTAGCGGATCCAGCCGCGGTGCTGGTACTGCAGCGGGCGGCCCTGGGCGGCGTTGTACTCGTCCGCGATGCGCGCGGCGCGTACGTGCGGCGGCACGTTGCGGTCGTAGTCGGCCAGCGCGCGGCGCAGGCGCTTGCGGTAGACCAGCAGGTCGTCCAGCTCCCCGCGCAGCATCCGCTCCGTGTAGTCGCGCACGTAGTCGCGGTACGGTTCGCCCTTGAAGATGCGCAGGTACAGCGTCTGCTGGAAGCCCTGTGCCAGCGGCGTCCAGTCCGTGCGCACCGTCTCCAGGCCCTTGTAGACGACGTGTTCGCTGCCGTCCGGACGTACGACAAGGCCCGCGTAGCGCTTCTTGCTGCCTTCGTCCGAGTCGCGCACCGTCGGCATCAGGAAGCGGCGGTAGTGCGTTTCGTACTGCAGTTCCAGCGCGCTTTCCAGGCCATATTCCGCCAGCAGGTGGTTGCGCCACCAGTCGTTGATATGGGCGACGAGCGCGCGGCCGATACGGTCCGCCGCGTCGGCATCGTGGCCGCGTTTGAGCCAGACGAACGTGGAATCCGTGTCGCCATAGATGACGGGGTAGCCCTGCGCCTCGATCAGTTCGCGCGTGCGGTGCATGATCTCGTGGCCGCGCATCGTGATCGACGACGCCAGGCGCGCATCGAAGAAGCGGCAGCCGTACGACCCCAGCACGCCGTAGAACGCGTTCATGATGATTTTCAGTGCCTGCGACAGCGGCGCGTTGCTTTCGCGCTTGGCCGCCTCGCGGCCCTGCCAGACCTGGCTCACGATCGCCGGCAGGCAGTGCTTCGTGCGTGAAAAGCGCGCGCCGCGAAACCCCGGCACCGTCTGTTCCTCATTGCCTTCGCCCTGCAATCGCAGGCCTTCCACCAGCCCCACCGGATCGATCAGGAACGTGCGGATAATCGACGGATACAGGCTCTTGTAGTCCAGTACCAGCACGGAGTCGTACAGCCCGGAGCGCGAATCCATGACGAAGCCGCCCGGGCTGTCCTCGTTCGGCACGTCGCCGATATTCGGCGCGACAAAGCCCTGGCGGTGCATCAGCGGCATGTACAGGTGCTCGAACGCGGCCACCGAACCGCCGCTGCGGTCCGCGGCGAGGCCCGTCACGCTGGCGCGCTCCAGCAGGAAGTCCAGCACGCGGGTGTGCGCCAAGATGCGCGTCACCAGCTCGCAGTCTTTCAGGTTGTAGCGGGCCAGCGCCGGCTTGTCCTCGGCGAACATGCGGTCGATTTCGGCCATGCGGTCGTACGGGTTCTCGATCGCCTTGCCTTCGCCGAGCAGCGTCTGCGCCACGTTTTCGAGGCTGAACGACGGAAAGCTCCATGTGGCCGACCGCAGCGCCTCGATGCCGTCGACGATCAGGCGGCCCGCCGCCGCCGCGAAGTAATGCTGCCCGCTGCCATGCTCGCGCCATTCCATGGCACTGCCGTCGCGGCCCAGCCGCAGTGGAATCCCGTACTGCTCCGCGTGCTGGCGCAGCACGCGCAGGTCGAACTGCACGACGTTCCAGCCGACGATCGCGTCCGGATCGTGCGCCGCGATCCACGCGTTGAGCCGCTCGAGCAGCTCCGGGCGGGTGGCGCAGTAATCCAGCGCGAAGTCGACGCCGCCCCTGTCGCCGCCCGGGTCGCCCAGCATATAGACGTTGCGCTGGCCGCAGCCTTCCAAGGCGATGGAATACAGCTCGCCGTGCGCCGTCGTTTCGATATCGAGCGAGCAAAGACGCAGGCGCGGGCGGTAACCCGTCGCGGGCTTCAGCCAGCCGTTTTGCAGCACGCCGTTTTCCTCGCTGCCGTCGAACGTCACGGGCGCCGTAATGAAACGCTCCATCAGGTAGCGTTCGGGCGGGCGCACGTCCGCCTCGTAGACGTCCACGCCGTGTTCGCGCAGGCGCTTCTCCAGCTTGAGCATCTGGCGGTAGTGGCGGCAGTACAGGCCGACCACGGGGCGGTGGCGGAAGTCCTGCAACGCCAGGGGACGCAGGTCCCAGCCCTGCTGTCCGCGCAGCACGGCCTGCGCCGTCTCCTGCTGTTCGGCAGGGATGAAGGCGACCGACTCCTGCGGCGGCAACCGCAGCTGGCGTGGGCCGTCATCGGTCGCCAGCCAGAAGTCGACTTCCGTGCCGGCGTCCGTGTCGCGCCAGTGTCGGGTCAGGAGGAAGCCCTGCTGTGGGGTGGTCAAGCTGTCGTCCGGATATGTTGAAGGCCCGTAGTTTAGTGCATCGCGCGTTGGTCGTGCCAGATCGCGCGCCTGGGGCAGGGCCGTCCGTGACCGGGCACGGTGCCCGGGACGCTCGACTCTTCGGCTTCAACCGCAGTGCAGTTGTGGCGTACGTGAATCCGGGGCGCGTCAAAAAACAAAGGATCGAAAGCTTGCGAAAGAACGTTGAGTTTTCGAAGGGATGCGAATATGATCATTCCGCAGGCGCGGAGGCGCAGTGCCCGGCCGTTCCAGGCACTATCGCGTGCCTTCGAACCACTCACATAACGTTCCCCGGAGCGCCTCCCGGCGCTCCGCAACCCCGCTCGTGCTGCGAGCATCCCAGGAGTGCTTTGATGATGAAAAAAGTTCCGCAAACGATCGCCACCCCGGTGGCGCTGTCCATGCTGCTGTCCTGCGTCGCCGGTGCGGCGCATGCCGCCACGATCACCGTGGCTCCCGGACAGTCGGTCCAGGCGGCCGTCAACGCGGCGAAAGCCGGCGACGTCGTGCTGCTGCAGAAAGGTACGCATAATCAGAAGGTACTGATCGAAGGGAAGAGCGGCGCGGCCGGCTCCTTCATCACGCTGCGCGGCGAAACCGGTGCCATCATCGACGGCAAAAACGTGGTGACGACCGACCGCGAGGGCCTGGTCACGATCCGCGATTCGAAGTACATCCGCGTGGAAAACCTCACCGTCACCGGGCTGGCCACGAACGATCCCGAGCGCATGCCGGTCGGTATCCTGGTGGAGGGCAGCGGTTCGAACATCCAGATCGTCGGCAACGAGATCCACGACATCAGGCACACCGCCACGTGCGCCGAATCCGACGACTGCCAGATGGGCGCGCACGGCCTGGCCGTGTACGGCACCAGCGCGGCGGGCATTACGGACGTGCGCATCGAGCGCAACAAGGTGCACGACAACGTGCTGCAGGCCAGCGAGGCGCTGGTCCTCAACGGCAACGTCAACCGCTTCGAAGTGCTGTTCAACGACGTCTACGACAACAACAACATCGGCTACGACTTCATCGGCTACGAGGGCGAGTGCGGCGGGTGCGGCGACAATGACCGCGTCCGCAACGGCATCGTGCGCGGCAACCGGGCGGCCAACAACAGCACCACGACCAATCCCTGGTACAGCTTCAAGGGTTCGGCGGCGGGCTTCTATGTCGACGGCGGCCGCTACATCGTCTTCGAACGCAATATCGCCACGCGCAACGACCTCGGTTTCGAATTCGCCAGCGAACATCCCGGCAAGGCCACCGAGGACATCCTCATGACCAACAACTTCGTCTACCTGAACCGCGACGGCGGGCTGGCGCTGGGTGGCTACGACGCCGACCGTGGCGCGGCGCGGCGCATCCGCGTCAACAACAATTCGTTCTACAAGAACAAGGGGTTCGCCAGCGAGATCACGCTGCAGTACAAGGTGATCGATTCGAGCTTCAACAACAACGCGATTTACGGTGCCAGCACGATCGCCGACAGCTACATCGCGAGCCCGGGCGGCAGCAGCGGCAATACGTGGGGCAAGAACCTGTGGTGGGCGCCAAGCACCAGCAGCAGCCGCGGCATCCCCGGCACGACGCTGTACCAGGACCCGCGTTACGTGGCCCCGGACACTGGCAACCTGCGCCTGCAGGCCACGTCGCCGGCGATCGGCCAGGGCACCCTGGCTGCGGCGGTAACGGGGTGGTCGTCGCCGCTGTGGACGACGTATTACCCGTCCGGTTCCATTCCGGCCAACGGCAACCGCGACTACGACGGCCAGCAGCGCGTGGAAGGCGGCAGCATCGATCTGGGCGCCGACGAATACGGCACCACGGCGGGCACGGCGCCGTAACCGGCACGGGGAGCGGACACATTGCCGGTCGGCCTGCGCACCTCAGTGCGGGCCGCGCCGGCAATTTGTCATTGTGGCGCACTCGCGTGCTCCGGTTTCGGAGGATTGTCGTACACGCCGAAACAACAATAAACGAAAGCTTTCGAAAGTTACTTGCATTTTCTTTTGTTGCCCAATATTATCTGCTCAGACAACAGACCGGGCGCGGCGGTGCCCGGCAAAAACAAAGGAGCGGACATGCGGAACAGGATGAGGTTGGGAATGCGGCGCAGCCTGATGGCGGTCGCGGTGGAGATGGCAGTAACGGGCGCCGCGTTTGCGCAGACGGCTGGAGCGCCGGATGCCGGCGTACCGGTGAACCCGGAGCCGGCGGTCGTGGTGGTCACCGGCGCGCGCGCCGCGCTGGCCAAGTCGCTGGACCTGAAGCGCAACGCCGACGTGATCCAGGACTCCATCTCGGCGACGGAGCTGGGCCGCTTCCCGGACGATAACGTGGCCGACTCGCTGACGCACATTTCCGGCGTGTCGGTATCGCGCACCCGCGGCGGCGAAGGGCAGTACATCAATGTGCGCGGCCTGGGTTCTGGGTACAACATCGTCACCCTGAACAAGCGCATTCTCGCCACCGACGGCGACGGCCGCGATTTCGCGTTCGACGTCCTGCCATCCGAAGTGATCAGCGGTGCGGACGTGATGAAGTCGGCCGACGCGATGCAGATCGAGGGCAGCATCGGTGGCTCCGTCAACCTGCGTTCGGCGCGGCCAATGGACAACCCCGGCCAGCACGGTTCGCTGCGATTCGAGGGTGAGCGCAACGACCTGTCGGAGAAGGGCGGCGGCAAGCTGTCCGGCGTGTACAGCAACACGTTCAACAACAACACGATGGGCGTGCTGGTCGGCGCCGTGGTCTCGAAGCGCAAGGTGCGCACCGATTCGCTGGGCTACATGACCTATAACGCCGACTCGCCGGGCAGTTTCGACGTGAACGGCGACGGCGCCATCGGCACGGGCGAGAGCGGCCTGCTGGCGCCGTGCTGCGTGTCGTTCGGCTCCGTGTTCGAGGAGAAGAAGCGGGTGGCGCTGTCCGGCGCGTTCGAGTGGAAGCTGACGCCGCAGTTCAGGCTTGTCGCCGATGCGCTGGCCACGCGCCTCGATGCGCCGCAGGTGGGCTACCAGCAGTCGTACTACATCGAACACGCGCCGGGACGCTGGTCCGACGTCGTCGTCAAGGACAACCTCATTACCAGCATGACGGTGCGCGACCTGGTGCCGGAAATGTCGAACGTGACGACCGACCGCGTCGTCGATACCCGTCAGTTCGGCCTGCGCGGCGAATGGAAGGCCAGCCCAAGCCTGAAACTGACGGGCGACGTGTACCGCTCCACGTCCGAGCGCGATTCCGGCGGCCGGGACAACTTCGTCGTCGCCGGCATCGCCGGCCATAACACGGGCTACTACCGTGCCAACAATGGCGGCCTCCCGGACATTCGCGTCACGCTGGAAGATGGCCGCGACCTGGCCACGGAACTGGCGGCGCGCCGGCTGGGCGACAAGGATTACGGCATCCATTTCGCCGGCCTGACGGGCACCAACATCAAGGACACGGTGGACGGCGCCACGGTGGAAGGCCGCCTCGCGCTGGACGGCAAATGGTACGTCAGCAGCTTCCAGTTCGGCGCCAGCGCCACCAACCGCAAGAAGGACCGCACGTCGATCGGCAACGAGAAAAGCGGCGGCGCCTGCCAGTACTGCGACATGTACACGACGACGTTCGCGTCGCTGGGCGCCAATGTCGTGCATCCGATGACGTTGCCGAACTATATGCGCAACGCGGGCGGAAGCTTCCCCGGCAGCTTCGTGCGCTTCGACGTGCCGGCCTACTTCGCCGCGTTGAAGAGCCTTGACGGCAAACCGGTCCTCGACAGCGAAGGCAAGCCGACGGGCGAGACGTTCGACGTGGCGAAATCCCAGCCCGTGTTCGTGCCGACCGACTCGTATGCCGTGCGCGAGAAGACGGCCACCCTGTACGGCCAGTTCGACCTGGCGGGCGACAACTGGAACGGCAGCGTCGGCGCGCGCCTCGTGCGCACCCGCACGACGTCGAACAGCGCGATCGATCGCATCGTCGCCATCGACGACCCGACGCCGGACGTGCCGACCAGCAGCCCGACGATCACGTACAGCCCCGCCGAGCCGGTATCGGAAGAGGGCCGCTACACCAAGCTGCTGCCGTCGGCGAACTTCAGCTGGTGGGCGCGCGAGGACTTCGTCGTGCGCGTGGCGGCCGCCAAGGTGATGGCCCGGCCGTCGCTGGACAAGCTGGCGCCCACCCGCACGGACAATACGCTGGACCGCAGCTACCTGCTCAACATCGTGGGCGACCCGAAACTGAAACCCACCGAGGCGGTGCAGCAGGACGTGTCGGTCGAATGGTACTACCAGCCGAAATCGGCGATCACGGCGGCGATTTTCGCCAAGCAGATCAAGAACTTCGTCACGTACCAGACCGACGAGCACGTGGATATCGGCGTGCCGGGTTACCTGTACACCGTCACGCATCCCATCAACGGCGACAAGGCGCGTGTGCGCGGCTTCGAGATCGGCGTGCAGCACCTGTTCGACAATGGCTTCGGCATCAACGCGAAGTTCGCCAAGACGCTGACCAAGGCCTATCAGGGCGGCGAGTACGTGGGCCAGCTGGAAGGCGTGGCGCCCACCGCCTCGTCGCTCGGCCTGCTGTACGAGAAAAACGGCATCAACGCTTCCATTTCGTTCGACTACACCGGCGACTACACACAGAGCACGAACGTGATCGCCGGGCGTCCCGCCAAGGTCGACTCGCTGACGTGGGTGACGGCGTCCGCCTCGTGGGACGTCACGAAGAACGTCACGCTGTTCGTCGAAGGGAAGAACCTGAGCGATGCCGAGACGCGCTCGAACCTGGGCCGCAGCGACGGGCTGTATGGCTTCGAGACGTGGGGCCGCACTTACGTGGCCGGCATGAGCGTGAAATTCTGATGGGCCGGCCGATGGAAACGACGAGCGCCACGCCGCCACTGGCGGCCACCATGCGGCGCCCCCGCTGGCTGGGTTACGCGCTGGCCACCACGTTGCTGTGGGGCGTGTGGGGCGCCTGCGCCGGGCTGCCCGTGCAGTACGGCTTTCCCGAAACGCTCGTCTACGTGGTCTGGGCGCTGACGATGGTGCCGCCGGCGCTCGTGGCGCTGGCCCGCGCGGGCTGGCGCGTGCGCCGCGACGGCCGCTCGGTCGGCTACGGCCTGGCGATTGGCCTGCTGGGCGCGGGTGGCCAGATGGTGCTGTTCCACGCCGTGAAGGCAGGGCCGACGTACCTGATCTTCCCGCTCATTTCGCTGTCGCCGATGCTGACGATCGCGCTGTCGTACCTGCTGCTGCGCGAGCGCACCGGACTGCTGGGCGTCGCCGGCATCGTGCTGGCCGCCTGCGCGCTGCCGCTGTTCGACTACACGCCGGGGGCGGCGGCGCGCGAGTACGGACTGTGGTTCGTGCTGGCGCTCGCGGTACTCGTGGCATGGGGCCTGCAGGCCTACTTCATCAAGCGGGCCAACGCGACGATGGATGCGGAAAGCATCTTCTTCTACATGACGTTGTCCGCGCTGCTGATGATTCCTGCGGCGCTGGCGATGACGGACTTCACGCAGCCCATCAACTACGGGGCGTCCGGCCCGTTGCTGGCCGCTGTCACGCAGGCGCTGAACGCGGTCGGCGCGCTGACGCTGGTATATGCGTTCCGGTACGGCAAGGCGCTGGTCGTTTCGCCCTTGGTCAACGCGGCGGCACCGCTGCTGACGACCGTGATCGCGATGGCGGCGGCCAGCGCGCTGCCGAACGGCTACAAGCTCGCCGGCATCGTGCTGTCGCTGGCCGCCGCCTTGTGCCTGGCGCTGCAGCCGGACAACGATCAACCGAATGGAGGAGTCTGACGATGGATCATCTACTTAACCTGGTGCGCCGGCACAAAGCGGGCGACCCGGCCGGCATCCACTCCGTGTGCTCGGCCCACCCGCTGGTGCTGGAAGCGGCCGTCGCGACGGCCATCGAACGCGGCCTGCCCGTGCTGATCGAGGCCACCTCGAACCAGGTCAACCAGTACGGCGGCTACACGGGCATGACGCCGGCCGCGTTCCGCGACTTCGTGTACGGCATCGCCGACCGCGCCGGCTTCGCCCGCGAACGTGTGCTGCTGGGCGGCGACCACCTTGGTCCGAACGCGTGGCAGCACGAGCCGGCCGACGCGGCGATGGCCAAGGCCGAAGTGCTGATCGGGCAGTACGTGACGGCGGGCTTTCGCAAGATCCACCTGGATTGTTCGATGTCCTGCGCGGGGGACCCGGTGCCGCTGCCGGGCGCCGTGGTGGCCGGCCGGGCGGCGCAGCTGTGCGCCGTCGCCGAGCGGGCCTGGCGCGCCGCGGGCGGCGAGGCGCCGGTCTACGTGGTCGGCACGGAAGTCCCCGTGCCGGGCGGCGCGCACGAGGACCTCGCAACGCTCAGCGTGACCACGCCGGCATCGGCCGCCGCGACCGTCGCCGCGCATCGCACCGCGTTCGCTGCCGCGGGACTGGATGCCGTATGGCCCCGCGTGATCGCCCTCGTCGTGCAGCCCGGCGTGGAATTCGACCACCACAAGGTCATCGACTACGTGCCGGCCAACGCTGCGGCGCTGTCCCGCTTCATCGAGGACGAGCCGACGCTGGTCTACGAAGCCCATTCGACGGACTACCAGACCCCGGCCAACCTGGCGGCGCTGGTGCGCGACCACTTCGCCATCCTGAAGGTGGGGCCCGGCCTGACGTTCGCGCTGCGCGAAACGCTGTGGGCGCTGGCCGACATCGAGGACGAGATGTTCGGCGACGGCTCGGACTTCAAGAACGCGGTGCTCGAGGTGATGCGCGCCGAGCCGGAATACTGGCGCAAATACTATGTGCACGGCGAAGGCGACGCGCAGCGCACGCGATTCGACCAGCAGTACAGCCTCAGCGACCGGATCCGCTACTACTGGCCGCACCCGGCCGTGCAGGAGGCGCAAGCCCGGCTGCTGGCGCAACTGGAACGCACGCCGCCGCCGCTTACCTTGCTGAGCCAGTACCTGCCGGTGCAGTACGAGGCCGTGCGCGCGGGGCGCCTGCAAAACCGGCCGGCCGAATTATTGAAAGAGGGCGTGGCCAGGGTGCTGCGCCAGTACATGGATGCCTGCGCCGCGCGCGGCGTAACGAAGGAGCTGGAAACATGCAGTTAGCGGAAACACACATTCTCGGTATCGATCGCGCGCGCCTCGACGGCGCCGGCGGCGGCATCACGGCACGCGAGATCGCACAGCAGCCCGGCGTCTGGCCGGAGATCGACGCACTCGTGACGCGGCAACGCGGCGCACTGGCCGCATTCCTGGCGCCGCTGCTGGCGCGGCCGGGCCTGCGCATCGTGCTGACGGGGGCCGGCACGTCGGCCTTCATCGGCGAGTGCCTTGTGCCGGCGCTGCTGGGCAAGGGCTGGCGCGCCGAGGCGATTCCCACCACCGATCTCGTCTCCGGCCCGCTGCGCTTCCTGCAGCCGGCGGTGCCGACGCTGCTGGTGTCGTTCGCCCGCTCCGGCAGCAGCCCGGAAAGCGTGGCCGCCGTCGCGCTGGCGGACCAGCTGGTCGGCGACGTGCACCACCTGGTCATCACCTGCAACGCGGACGGCGAGTTATACCGCGCGGCGCGCGGCGCGGCCAACGCGTTCGCGCTGCTGCTGCCGGACGCCACGCACGACCGGGCATTCGCGATGACGACCAGTTTCACGTCGATGCTGCTGGCCACCGCGCTGGCGTTCGGGTTGGTGCCTGCCGGGACGGGCAGCGGGCTTGCGCGTCCGGCCGCCGGGGTCTTTGAGCACGCGCTGCCGCAATTGCAGTCGCTGGCGGCGGTTCGTTTCAGGCGCGTCGTCTACCTGGGCAGCAACAGCTTGCGCGGCCTGGCGCGTGAAGCGGCGCTGAAGCTGCTGGAACTCACCGATGGACAGGTGGTCGCGCTGTTCGATTCGCCGCTGGGCTTCCGCCACGGTCCGAAGACGGTGGTGGATGGCGACACGCTGGTGGTGGTGCTGTTGTCGAACGACCCGCAGGCGCGGCGCTACGACCTGGACCTGCTGCGCGAGCTGCGCGGCGACGGACGGGCCGGCCGCGTGCTGGCCCTGAGCGGCCAGCCCGCGCCGGACCTGGGCGACGGCTGCGTCGTGCTGGCCGGTGCCGACGCTGTCGACGACGTGGCGCTGGCGCTGCCCTACATCGTGTTCTGCCAGTCGTTCGCGCTGCTGCAGTCGCTGGCACTCGGCCTGCGGCCGGACACGCCGAGCGTCTCGGGCACCGTCAATCGCGTCGTGCGCGGCGTGACGATCCATCCGTTCACGGGAGGCGGCCATGTTCCTCGGGGTTGACGGCGGCGGCAGCAAGACGGCGTTCGCGCTGGTCGATGGCGCCGGCAACGTGCTGGCGCAACACGAGGAGGGCGGCTCCTACCACGTGGAAGTGGGTATCGACGGGGTGGCCGGCGTGCTGGCACGAGGCTGCGCCGCGCTGTTTGGCGCAGCGCGCATCGCTCCCGGCGATGTCACGTTCGCGTTTCTCGGCCTGCCGGCCTACGGCGAGGACCGGGCCGCCGATCCGTTGCTGGACGAGCTGCCATACGCGGTGCTGGGCCACCGCCGCTACCTGTGCGGCAACGACATGGTGTGCAGCTGGGCCGGTTCGCTGGCGTGCGCCGACGGCATCAGCGTCATCGCGGGCACGGGCTCGATGGCGTATGGCGAACTGGCCGGCCGGCGCGCCCGCTCCGGTGGCTGGGGTGAGCTGTTCAGCGACGAGGGCTCCGCTTACTGGATCGCCCGCGCCGGACTGGCGCTGTTCTCGCGCATGAGCGACGGCCGTGCGCCGCGCGGTCCGCTGCATGAGCTGATGCGCCGCACGCTGGCGCTGCGGGACGACCTGGATTTGTGCGGCGTCGTCTATGGCGACATGCAGGGGGAGCGCAGCCGTATCGCCGCGCTGGCGCCGCTGGTCACGCAGGCCGCGGCGCTGGGCGATCCGCAGGCGGCGGTGGTGCTGGCCGCGGCGGGTGTCGAGCTGGCGGACATGGTCGATGCCGTGCGCGCGGCGCTGGGTGCCGCGCCCGACGCTCAGGTGCCCGTATCGTACACAGGCGGCCTGTTCGGCAGGGACGGGCCGTTGCGCAGCGCGTTCGCCGATGCGCTGGCGGCACGTGCGCAGCCGTATCTCCTCGCGCCGCCGCGCCTTGCCCCTGTGCTGGGTGCCGCGCTGTATGCCGCCCGCACCGTCGGTTCGCCTCTGGACGACGGCGCGGTCGAACGCCTGGTCAACCAGCATCGGGGAGACTGACATGCGTATCCTGCTGGCCGCCATTGGCGCGCTGTTGCTGTCCACCGGGGCGCTGGCCGCGGATGGTTATCGCTTGTCCGATTTCGACAAGGTGCCGAAGATCGACGCGCACCTGCACCTGCATGGCAAGCGCCATGAAGCGTGGCTGGCGCTGGCCCGCAAGGACAACTTCAGGGTATTGACGATCAACGTCGACTATCCCGACTTCCCGCCGCTCGACCGGCAGCGCAGCGTGGCCGCCGCGCTGGGCCGGGAGCACCCCGAGCGCGTGGCATGGGCGGCGACGTTTTCGACGGCGGGCTTCGAACAGCCCGGGTGGAGCGACGCCACGCTGAAGGACCTCGATGGCGCATTCGCCGCGGGCGCCGTCGCCGTCAAGGTGTGGAAGAACATCGGCATGAGCCTGCGCGACAGGGCGGGGCGCCTCGTGATGGTGGACGACCCGCGCTTCGATGCCGTGTTCGACGGCCTGGCGCGGCGTGGCGCCGTGGTGCTGGGCCATCAGGGCGAGCCGCACAACTGCTGGCTGCCACTGGAACGCATGACGGTCAACAACGACCGTGAATACTTCCGCAACCATCCCGCGTACCACATGTACGCGCATCCGGAGATGCCGGGTTACGAAGATCAGATGGCGGCGCGCGACCGCCTGCTGGCGAAGCATCCCGGCATGCGCTTCGTCGGCGTGCATCTCGCCTCGTTGGAGTGGGACGTGGACCGGCTGGCCGCCTTCCTCGATGCGCATCCCGCCGCCGGCGTGGACGTGGCGGCCCGCATCGGGCAGCTGCAATACCAGTCGCAGCGTGACCGCAAGCGGGTGCGCGATTTCTTCGTCAAATACCAGGACCGGCTGATGTACGGCTCGGACCTGGCCCAGTCGGACGAGCAGGGCGACGCGGCCTTCGCGGCCGACCTGGACACGGTATGGCGCCGCGACTGGCGCTTTTTCGTGACGGCCGACCGCTTTAACGTGCCCGAACTGGACGAGCCGGTGCAGGGGCTGGCGCTGCCGCGCGCCGTCGTGGACAAGCTGTACCGGCTGAATGCCGAGCGGGCCTACCCGCGCGCCTGGCACCGGCCCGGTAACTGACGAGCTTTCGCGATCTTTCGTTTCTGATTGCACAGGGTGTCCTGTATCATCGGGCTACTGTGCAATACGTGGAAAGTTCGCCAATGAAAAGAATAAAACAGGGGGAAGCGAAAGCTTT
>Ga0265797_10000461_pt1 | contig 74660 bp, 77 predicted proteins | sample P2T30metagenome_FD_192433 | JGI IMG/M metagenome (GOLD analysis project Ga0265797, IMG submission 192433) | Plant litter microbial communities from East Loma Ridge, Irvine, California - P2 T30 | ecosystem: Environmental > Terrestrial > Plant litter > Unclassified | place: USA: California...
AGGACGATGAGGTCCGGGCTGAGGAGATCCAGGATGGGAAGCCTCAGTCTCAAGAGGCTGAGGTTGATGAGGCCTACCAGGGCGTTTGGCTTGACGTGAATTGAGCACGCTCTGTCCGAGGTTGGTATTAACCGCACCAGCACTCGTGTTTCCGGTCGCGTCATCGTTGCTTTCGTCCCAAGCACGTTTTCGGTTGCCCTGGGAGGGGGACTGTGAGACGGGTGTAGGAATTGGTGAGTTCCTTGGTCCGATATCTGGTGTCTTTCCTTGAGACGGGCCTCTCGTCGGAGGAGACATGCTGTGCTTGTTCCTTCCCTTTGATGTAATAAGGTAACAGAAGCGCCAGGGAATTTTTGAGGATGCCGCAGACGCGACTGACCACACGTAGTTCTCAGATGGCGTGGAATGAGGATTGGAGTGACGTGACACTTTGGTATATTGGTCGCTTGCCTGCTTGCCTTTGGCTCGCCCCAGTCGTTCCGCCAGGGTATTTGAAGTCGGTGTCGCAGCCGCTTAATTGAGCCTGATGATCTTGTAGTGAAGGACTCGTTTTTGTAGAGCTAGCTGGGTATGTTGTGATGTTGTAGACTCGTGGTACAGATCAGCTGCTCGGGGTTGTGTGTTGTTGAAGAAGAAGAAGAAGAGGAGGAATACAAAGGAGAAGAAGAAGAAAAGAGAAAAGAAGAGCTGATATGGCAGACGAACCGGTGAATAAGAATCACATGGAGTCACGATTGAGACTAGGTATAGCTCTCTGTAGCACGTGACATAGCGCAAGTGAAGAGGTTGTTTCGAAGGTGAGTGAGCCGTCTATGTCGGATCGGCTCAGGACTGAAGCATGGCGCGGAGAAATGAACAGACGGGAACATGATGGTCACCACAGGAGACAGAGAGGCACACAGTGTCGTATAGTATCGAGAAAAGAGTGGTGTCTGAAGTCAAAGCAGTGTTGGATGTTCTCAGCCTTGCAAGTTCTCGGCTGTTCGGCCAATTTCCCACGCCACCAAGGCCAACTCTTTCTTCCCTTCCACCTTTTCGTCTCTTCCTTGCCAGACACGGACGACAAGTCGATATCTCGGTTTGGTTGACAGGACCTCGGACCACACTCTAGATCGAATTCCAAGCACTCGAGTGCTCCTCACCTGTCTGGATCCTGAACAAGGCTCGCAACACCGCTTCACCGCCAACACAGTCAGTCACACAGCCAGAGCCGCCACCACGACAGGTCTTTGTGAACACGAGCATCCCGACTGCCCCCATGATTCAATAACACTTGCTTCTTGCTACCTGATCCCCAGGGATACCTCGACCATCCAGTATCCCGTCTATCGCACAGCCAAGCGGGTCCGATAAGACTCTATCTCGAAGCTTGACCAAGCCAAGTCCATCCTCTCGGCGTGCGGGTACCAGACCCTTCTTGGCGACTTGCCCGTCATGCCTACCCTTTCGGTAGTCAACTTCAACATCGTCTGCGCTACCGCAGGCGGTTTCATCACTCTCTTCGGTCTGGTCTCTTACCTGTTCAAAGAGAAATTCTACCTGTCCGAGGCTCTGATCTCCTCCATCTTCGGTGTGGTTTTCGGTCCCCACGCGGCCAATTTCATCCGACCTCTGGACTACGCAAACGGCAGTGAGATTGATCTCGAAACAATCACGCTGTACTTCACCCGCCTGGTACTCGGAGTACAGCTTGTCCTTGCTGGTGTGCAGCTGCCTAGCAAGTATCTGCGAAAAGAATGGCGAAGTCTCGCCATCTTGCTCGGCCCTGGCATGTGCATCATGTGGGTGGTCACATCTCTCATTATTTGGGCACTGGTGCCCAATGTTCCGTTCCTCTTCGCTTTGGCGGTTGGGTCGTGTGTCACGCCCACAGACCCGATCTTATCGAATAGCATCGTGAAGGGGAAATTCGCCGACAAGAACATCCCTCCGAGCATGCAAAAAATCATCATTGCAGAGTCGGGAGCAAACGATGGCTTAGGGTACCCTTTCCTGTTCCTGGCGCTATACCTGATCAAATTCACCGGTAACCATGGTCTTGGAGTTGCCGAAGGAGGCGCCGGCAAAGCCATGGGCCTTTGGTTTGGCGAGACATGGGGATATGTCATCATTTTATCTGTCATCTACGGCGCAGTCGTCGGCTGGATTGCAAAGGAACTGCTCCACTGGGCCGAAGATAGGCAATATGTCGACAGGGAGTCCTTCCTCGTGTTCGCCATCACACTTGCAGTAAGTCTGAGCAAGCCCATGTAAAGTACCCTCGCTAACAACGATCAGCTGTTCATCGTCGGCACCGTTGGAATGATCGGGTCTGACGACGTGCTCGCATGCTTCATCGCCGGCAATGTCTTCACCTGGGACGACTGGTTCCGACTCGAAACGAAAGATGACTCTTTGCAGCCCACCATCGACATGCTTCTCAACGTCGGCGTCTTTATGTGGTTCGGAGCCGTCTGCCCATGGCACCTGTTCGGCGAAAACAACGTCATCCCCATCTACAGGCTAATCCCGCTCGGCATCCTAGTCCTGCTACTCCGCCGCCTACCCATGATCTTGGTTTTCCACAGATTCATCCACCAGGTCGAAGACTTCCGTCGCGCCCTCTTCCTGGGCTACTTCGGCCCCATTGGAGTCTCCGCCATCTTCTACCTGTACATCTCCAAAGAGTTCCTGCGCGACGTAACTTACCAAGGCGGCGAGCGTCTTGACGCCGCCCACCTGTCGGAGATGATGGACGTTGTCGTCTGGTTCCTGGTGCTGTGCTCGATTGTCGGCCACGGTCTTAGCATTCCCTTGGGCAAACTCGGCCTGTACCTCCCTCGCACAATCTCCACCGCCCTCTCATCAGACCGCCTTTCGTTCGCGCAGAGCACAGCGCGGGACACGAGCGAAACCGATCTCGACCGCGACAACGCAAGAGACATCGCCAGTGTCTTCCGCAGGCGCAGACCAGCTGAAAGCGGCGACGCAACCCCGACGACTCCTGGTGCTCTGAGCCGTGCTCCAACCGAGCCACCGACCGACACCGCTCGCAACGCCGTCAAGCCTGCAGATAGCGGCGGAGCCCTCGATGCTCGAAGCAGTCTGGCCGCTTCCAACAGCCAGAAGAACAGCAACGCTCGTCCTGTGATCTCTGCTCCCACGAACCCGCGCGCAATCGGTCGGGCCATCCATAATGTTGCAAACTCGACACACGCGCAGGACTCGGCGGAGAGGTTGCACAGGAGCATTCGTTTCGGCGACGAAGGTGGCAATGCTGCCTAGTCGGTCGGGTGGCGTTGGAGTGCTGAGACGATGATGTACCATAGTGCGTGTTCTGGGCGTGAATCCACAGTAAACTAAAGACTGCAAGAAGCATGCATTGTTGCAGACTAGTCAGCACGTTACGCGGAGAAGCTGGCTATTTGAAGAGAGGGAGGTCATTTCAAGAGGAGGGTTGGGATGGAGCTGTCTTGTCACTATCGCCCGGGCTGGATGTAAAAGTTGATCTCTTTGGTTTAGTTTGAAGTTCACGAACGTGGTTGGAGAAATGTGGTGGACGAGGAGTGTTGTGTTTATAGGGTTTCAACATCATATGAATTACAAGTAGTGAAAGTTCAACCGATCGCTAATCGCTAATTTGGAGCGCTCCAAAGACCCTGTTTCCCAACCAAGCTCATCAGTTGATTTTCAGTGATAGAAACCCTTTCCATTCATGAATGAATAGTATGGGAAAGCAGACTGCACGTCATGAGCAGAAACTTGTTGAGTAAGCGAAAAGTCCGACTCGTACAAGTTACCAGCTCTTCGCCACCACTCAATCCACCTCTTCGATTGGAAGTGTACTGGCATCGACCCTGCCCAAAGGTCTAGTCGCATAGTAAGACATCGCCGGCCCGGTTGAGATCGACTCCATCGTGCCAGGTACTGGCGACCCGATCTCGATCCCTGCCTCTCTCATCTCACGTCTTCGTTGCCTACTCTGGGCCGCGATCCTCGCACTTATTGCGGCTCTCCGTTCATACTCGACAGGGTCAAGCAACACCGCGCCGTTCTACAGCGAATCCATCTGGCGCGCCGCGGTCCGAACACGCTCCCTGACGTCCCTGTCATCGTCGTTGGCCAGCAGGTGCACAGCGTTAGCGATACCCGCGTGCTTGAGAAGGGCGTGGCGGTCGCGGGCGGGGTTGCGGTCGCGCTCGTCCTCAATCCACGTGAGCGAGTTGATGGCCCACACGCAGTTGATGCGCACACGACGGTCGGCGTGCGTAAAGTGCGGGAGCCAAGCCTGCAGTAGGGCTCGCTGGGAGACTAGCAACTGCTTGTGCTGGGGCGCGCCATTTGCGATGTGAGTGAGCACGGCTGTGGCGGCAATCAAGAGCTCGTTTGGATGGTACATAGTTCTGCCGGTGTTGCTACTTCCACCAATAGGTGTGCTCGTGGACTGTTGGCGCTGGGATGCCGGGAGCGGTGCGAGTTTTGCGGTGAGGAGGTCAAAGATCCTCTGGTGACCGTGCTCCCGGAAGACATGGTCAATCATCTCAGCGGCATCTTCGCCATTGAACAGGTTGCGGAGAAAGTCGAGCGCTTGTTCCTGGATCGCAATGTCGTCACGTCTGGCTTGCAGATCTGGATTCTCTTCCAATTCTCGGACAGTGTAGAGATGTTTCCTTGTGTTGAATGCCGATGTTGGGGGTAGCGTTGATCGCATCTGAGACGACTGGTAATGAGTGTTCGAGGGTTCGTCATACATGATCTCGCCATCATCCTCATCCTCATCGTCCTCGTCGATTGCCTCAATATCATCTTCGTGGCCATGTCCAGCCGGTTCGTCCAGGTCCATCGAGGAAGGATTTAGAAGGTCGACTTGCTCGCCTGCAGCGTTCGAGCTGCTTAATCCCACGCTCACTCCACCGCTATTGGAGAATATACTGGCGTCCCGGTGTTCACCAGATATTGTGTTCAGGAGCCAGTCAGCGCCGATCTCGTTGAGCGCGTTGGTTTTGAAATCTCGGGTAGCTTTCAGCATCAGGTGCTTCAAGGCCCACATGCTTGCCAAACGAAGCGGAGGCGAGCTGCATTTGGCGTGATTGCAGAGCGTTTGCATGACACCAAGTGCCACCAAGTCTTCCCTCATCGGACTGAAGTCGAGTAGCAAGTTCGCGCATACGTTTGTGGCGGCAATCCGGACTTCGACATTTTGGTGCGTCAGAAGTTCGAAGATGGGTTTAGCAATGCCAGCATCGATGAGACTTGTCCTCAACAGGCTCGTGCTTCTAGACATTGATTTGGCCGCACGACAAGCTGCGAGAACCACGCTTGTCGTGTTTCCATCTTTCGCGCTGAGCTGGCCCTTGTTAGACATAACACAGGCATGCAAATCCTGAGGGAAGGGCTTTAGCGAGTCGACGATGCAACTCATGACACCTGCTTCGACGATGGCTTTGCGATAAGAGTCTTCCCTGTGTCCGATGGCTGCTAATGCGTCCAAAGCACCCTGACGACAACGCATAGCATGCAAGATTTCCATTGGAAGACCTTTGTCGCCCAGCTTGCGCGTAGCCGTCCTTTCGGTCTCATTCGGAGCTTCACGCTGAGATGACCACATGGGTTTTGCAAGTGGCACGTTGTCGAAACTCTTCCTCAAGACAGGGCAAACGTATTTGATGGCACCAGCATCCACCGCAGCTGACTGCAAAGCTCTGCTGCAAGATATGAGAAGGGCTAGAGCCTCACAGCTTTGTTCCCGAACAATTGCGATTTCTTCGGTACTTTCGGTGTCCTTAGCTTCGCTACCGTCTTGTACCAGGCGTACGGCCAACGGGACTGCAAGAAGACTGAGCTGTCGCTCTCGCTCTCTCGATTGTTGCCCGAACTCATGCGCTGGGAAGGCTCCTGTGTCAACTCCGACCGCTTCGTTGACCATTGCCAGCAGCCTCAACGCTTGTACTCTCTTCGAGCCTTGGAAGGTTCGTGCAAAGTAGATTAGCCAGCTGCAAACAGCATTTGCGTGGTCAACATCTCCATGAGGTAGGCGAGGCTCGCCCACACCATTCTGTCTGTTGATGCCACTCAGGACAGGGAACGAATTTGATGCAGTGCCAAACGAAACACTCTTGTTGTTGGGCATATACAAAGGAGGGAGTAGAGCACCATCCGCATTGGGCATCCCATACTTGGGACCCATCATGTACCGCAAATCACCCTCTCCGGGTGAGAAATTGAGGAACAGGTCTTTCACGTGATCTGACAAGACGAACTTGTGAGCGCGATAAGTGGAGCCCGCAATAAGAGATGAGATGGCGGACATTATGTTGGGAACGGCGGACGAGTGTGGAGATGGCAGTAGGTGCGAGGAATCGCTCCGATATTCAATATCATTGTTCTTGACTGAGAACGAGACGAGCAGCCCAGCGAGCGTATCCAAGACTCCAGATTGTGTTAAGAAAGACTTCACGCCCTCATCATGTGCCGCCGACGTGACGACTTCGCAGACCAGTGGAAGCTGCTGAGCCACTGCACCGTTGCCTGGAGGCTGTTTCAGTATGCGAAGGAATGCCTCGGTACTTTCTTCGTTGAATATATTCAAGCCCGGCGACTCTGAAGTGTCCCTGGTCTCCGTCGACAGTTTCCAAGAAGCAGCGAGCTTCCGTAATGCGTGTAGCGTCGCCGTGACAAGCTTTGGTGGCCGTGCTTGTTGGAGAGTTGCCAATAGACCCTCCACTGACCCAGCTGATATCAAGGGTTGCACATATGCAGCGCCTCCTGTAGCTAAGCTGCCGAGTATGATTGTGGCTTGTAGTCTAGCTTCATCTTGTTGCGTCCATGCCTGAACTTGTCCAGTTGATGCGCCATTTTGTTCATCCGACCCAGAAGTCGAGATTATGGCGACCAGCGATTCCAGCACACCGTTCTTCACTGCGATCTCTTTCCTTTGGTCGTGCCCAACCAAGTTGTTCTTGAGCTGCTTCAAGCTCTCGATCTGCTGCTGGGGAGATTCGGCGTTCGCGAGCGCCTCGATCGCGGTCAAAGACATGGTCTGTATCATGTCTGCTGATGTGAGCACTATGGCATGCTTCGTGTTCCGGGGATTGAAGAGGCTCGGAGTGTTGAGTATTTGGTGGATGTATGTAGTGTAGGAGACGCTGTAGGTACAGTAGGTAGATGTAAGATCGGGAAGTAGATCATGTCGCTGCTGCTGCTCTGACCTCACATGCTAGGAATCTGGGGAAGGTCCGACCTGGCAGAGGCCGACCAGCCGAAATGTTTCAAGAACACCTACATGTACATCACTTCGGCTTGTTACAATTCAGTGAGTTGTACTTTCTTGAGGGCAAAGCAGTAACACTTACCGTGAATGTGATCATGATCAGGGTCAGTACACATTCAGAAGTGGAATACTGTATCGTTACGTCGTTCTCTCATCATTTACTGCGCCGCTATTTGCTTATTTGAGCGCCACACGCTGATAGCGTAATAGATATCCATCGCACGAGACATAATCTCTCGTACGGTCATGAAGTGGAGAAAGAAATTCATGACAACCTGGAAGCTGAGACGTGAAAGATTCCCACCAAACACAAACACCATGTTTCCCATTACCATTACCTAGGTGCTTTGACGGCAATAACTATCCGGCTGTGTGTCCGAATCTCAATCCAAGCAAAGATGTACGTACTTGCAAACGTAATGTTGTAGGCAGGAAGACATGTTGGGCTATCAGTCGACATGGGTTCTGCAGGCGGCTATCGTCGCCCTTGAGGATCGCTCTCTTGATCATGCGGGAAGCGGCCTTCGTGCAGCCAACATGCAAATCATTACAGTCAACACCGCCGATACATCCCAGCGCTTTGCTTTGGCAAGTTGGACTGGTGCCAAGATAGGTATGGGCACGCGACAGGAATGTTGAAGGTTGAATGTTGAGGGAACTCTCTAACTACCAACACTGCGAATCTGAGATCGAATACGCTGTCAGTCAAAAATGCTCCTGGTCGAACACGGCAAGATTAAGATATAGCTCCAAACGATCTAGGTAGCGTTCATCCGAGTCTCACGAGTTGCTTTATCGACCACCTCTCGTTTCAAAAGAAAGGTCAAATGGGTTGATGGCACGTAAGAATCCTGCGGTGGTGGGCCATGTCACTAACAAGGCGTGATAAGTCGGATCAGCTCCGGCCCCGGATGAGTCGACAAGGTTTTTGCAGTAGCTTGGTTGTTCTGCGGTGCTGTTGTGCTGTAACAGGCAGGATGAAGCAGTTAACTATGGAGCATACTGGAGTAGGCTGGGGCGGAGGTGACCACGTGCTTGCACCAAACCAAATCTATGGCTGCGGGCCAGAGTTAAGTTACACTTTGACCCAAGCACTGACACTCTTCCTCACCCTATCCCACATCGACCGCAGTGGCAGCGAGCACGAGTCTATACTAAACTACTGTACGTTAGCGACTACAGTACAGTACATTATTAGTGACTAGTAGTGGTAGTGGTACAGTAGTAGTATATTCTTCGAGCCCAGCCAAGTCCTGCCGAAGCCGAAGCAGCCTGTCTTGTTCTGTTGGACGATCGTGTCTCTCTCACTCTCACTGACGACTGACTGACAGTCTGACAGTCGTTGCATCCACTCAAACCACTCTCAAGGGCTCAACTACCTACTGTACCTACTAAACTGCACTCGGTACACCACACCTCACCGCGCCGCCGCCGCCTGCCGCCCCGCCCTAGTAATAATACTGTATCATGCCCCCCGAGAGTACAGTAGAGTGAGAGTCCGAGCTGCTGCAAACACCCACCAACCCAACCCACCCACCCACCCCGACTGCCCGACTCCTCCACGCCCCCGCCAAACCCCGACGTCGCCTTCAATGTCAGTGTCCGCTCTGGCCTCTTCGCCTTCACCTGTCACCTCGCCTCACGCCTCGGCCTTCCACTACTCTCAACAAGCCTCGCGCGCTTCGTCACTGGCACCTCCTCCCTCTCCCAAAACAAACATTTCCTCAAAGTCCTCACCGCGCCATCGCGCCGCCAATGCGCGACCCTCTCCCTCGCAATCGCATCCTACCCACTCGAGACACTCGCGCGACCTTGCTTGGGAAAGCGCTGCCGGGAGGGAAAGCAAACCGCGGTACGCGGATGCTGGTACACAGTACAGCCCGGAAGGCTACCCACCCACAGCCGGGCACAAGCTGGCCGCGATTGATCTGCACAACCCGGACTCGTCCGCAGGCAGTCGGAAGAGAAAGGAAGGTGACAGCTCTCGTTCACCGCACATGAGCGCTACCAACCACGCGGGCGACGCTGCCGCAAATCCACCAGCCGAGCCACCCTTGCGAGTCGACCCGAATCAAAAGTTGCCGGAGAGACCGGCAGGACAACAGGCGGAACCACAAGAGGCTCGATCAACACATGGACACTCCTCGGCGCCCAAGCGCCCACGGGCAGAGTCTGTAGCAGCAAAGATCATGCCGCGGCAGTATGAGACGTGCAATCCGAAAGATTTGGGCGTCCTCATCGCAAACATGCTCATGGAGCTCATACGCTTGAACGACCAGATACCTCTAAGGGATGGTCGACTCACCAGATTTCACTCGCGAGCTCCTCCAGGAATCAGTGTAGCAGACTACCTCCAGCGCCTCATCCAACACGCTACGCTGTCGCCTCCGATCATGCTCAGCATGGTGTATTATATCGATCGTCTGTGCGCAGAATATCCACCATTCACAATCAACAGCCTCACGGTCCACCGATTCCTCATCACAGCAGTGACCGTGGCTGCCAAAGGTCTCAGCGACAGCTTCTGGACCAACCCAACGTACGCTCGGATAGGTGGAATCCCGGTATCGGAACTGGCAACATTGGAACTCGAGTTCCTCCAAAAGGTGGGATGGAAGATTGTCCCCAAGCCGGAAACGCTTGTGGATTACTACAATAGTCTTGTGGATAGGACCGAGGGCTTCCAGCTTGAGCCGAGCTCGGAAGATGCCAGTTCTGGCAGTAGCATGGCCGAGGACGCCAGCGAGGGTGATGAGGACGGCATGGCACAAGATCCCACCTGAGCACTTTGTCATTGCGCACTCGAAGTTTCCACCCAGGCACATTACGGCGTAAATGTGGTGACAGGCTCGCGAGAAGGCGCTTTCAGTGGCATTTCGCACACAGCAGAGCCGACTACAAGTCACTTCACAGCACCAGGGTTGTATACATGGATAGGGAGGGAACGATGTGATTCCCATGTATGCAAGGCACTGGGTTCTTGGTGGACGTCTCTGCAAGCAGGAGCCAAAGCTGTAGTGGCCGGCCCATTAAGATACGAGCGAGATGCCCAAGATCGCCGCTCCCCGCGAGCGATCCTGCAATCCGCATGCTTTCCCAGAGCAAGCCAACGGGGACCCACGGGGAGCATCTCAGGCAGACACGTGGCAGAGTGAGCAGCACAGTTTGCCTAGAGTTCCAAGAAAACTATCAGCTATTATAGGGAAAGCGCACGGGACAGATGAGACGACGGAAGGAAAGCCAACAGAGGCTCCTAAAATGGACGATGAAACGGGACGGAAGACGAGCAGGGCTTCATCATTTCTCGGCCCATCATGCATACACACAGGTACCCTAAGCACACATCACATGCTCTCACATTCTCCCGCGTCTCTGGGCTGGTCCGTTTCCACTGCGTCATTTTGTCTTTCGCTTTTTGGGTTTACAGCTCTTCTCATAGTATAGAGGAGGTTTTGGTGGTGTACGTGTGCATATCAGACTTGTCAGGGCGCGATGATGTTGATTCGAAAGGACGGTTTCCTTCGTCTCACTCGGACGATTCGCAGCCTTTGATGTTTCTTCTATCATCAGGTTCCTTCGCGATCTCTTGCCAATCGATCGCAGGTGTGGATTGGAGTCTTGAGGTACCTCTAGGTGCACCAACTCAGTCAATCCTGCGGCTACATCCTGTCACTGGCGACGTGTGAACGAGCAACATGTTCCAGAGAGGCTGCCGGATTTCCGATTCATAAACCATGTATGTACACTCAAGTTGATGTTAAGTGAGCACCCACAGTACTATCTCACACGAGAGCATAATGATGTGGCAGCAACGAGGGAACGACGTCTATAACTGTTTGGCAAGAAACCCCGATAGAGAGACCGCAGCACATGAAACTGACGTGAAAATTATACATACAAAAAAAATATGAGCCCTACTCTGCGCTTGTAGAGTACAGCTCGGCCAACGCCACAGTTCGCCAGGATATATACATTTCCCCAAATCGCGAATGCATCCTACCACCACAACCGCCTACCCTCAGCTTCCCCGTCTTCGCTATGTGCACTCTGTTTTGTTTTTTTTCCTTCGCCGGATTTATTTGTCTTCGTTTACACGCCATATGCCACCTGCGCATCGGGCTCACCGGGAGCCATGAAGTTGGTCTTTGAGATCTTCTGTGCCTTGGCAGCGCTGCAGCGGGCCATGGTAGGCGATGAACGGGAGATGGGGTCGGTGAAGAAGAAGTCCTCGATGGGCCTCTTGAATGCAGTGCCGGAGACGGTGGAGCCCTTGTTCTGTTCGACGAGCTGGACACGGCTGAGCTGGGGCAGACCCGCGGGCTCGACAATGTCGTAGCGGCGGAGCGCAGGAGAGATCTCTTCCATGCGGTCGCGCAGAGCCTCGACGTCGTCGTAGGGCAGCGGCGCACCAACGGCCTCTGACACGGCACGGATGATCTTCCAGTCGTCACGTGCGGCACCGTAGATGCTGGTGGCGGCACGAGCCATCTGAACGCGACCCTCGGTGTTGACATATGTGGCGTGCTTCTCAGTGTACGCAGCGCCGGGGAGGACGACATCGGCGAGCTGGGCACCGCGGTCACCGTGGTGGCCCTGGTAGATGACAAAAGCGTCCTTGGGAATGTCTGCGGCAGTGATCTCGTCGGCACCAAGGAGCCAGACAATCTTAGGGGTGGTCTTGGCGGTCTCGGGGCTCGCGACGGACCAGCCAAGCTCGTAAGCACCTGTGCGGGAAGCAGCACGCTGCAGGACGTTGTAACCGTTCCACTCGGCAGTCTGGAAGTTGGCCTTGTTCTTCTCGATGAAGGAGCCAACGGTCTCGTAGATAGCCTTGGCGTCAGCGTGCTCAACAGCGGCGGAACCAACGATGATCATGGGTCGCTCAGCCTGGGCGAGCTTCTTGCCGAATTCGCCGGAGAGAGCAGACTTGAGCGCGTTGGCATCGGCACCCAGGTTTTCGTAATCGAAGGTAGACTCGAAGTCCTCACCGATAACACCGACCTCGAGGTCGGAGTTCATCCACTGCTTCCTGATCCTGGCGTTGAGGATAGCGGCTTCGTGTCTGGGGTTCGTGCCGACGAGGAGAATAGCATCGGCCTCTTCAACACCAACGATCTTGGAGTTGAAAGCGTAGTTGGAACGGATGTCAATACCGTGTGCAAGAGGAGCGGAACCCTGGGGGAAGTCAAGAGCAAGGTTCTCAGAGCCAAGACGGTTAGCAAGGTCCTTGGCGGCGACCAGCTGCTCGGTGTCGACGAGCTGACCAGCAACGAACTTGATCTCGTCACCCTTGGGGGCGATCTGCTTGAACTTGTCGCCGATCTCGACGAGAACGTTCTCCCAGGTGGCGGGCTGGAACTCGTTGTTCTTCCTGATCAAAGGAGTAGTGAGGCGCTGTGTGCTGAGACCGTCGCAGGCGAATCTGCTCTTGTCGTGGATCCATTCCTCGTTGACATCGTCGTTGAGTCTGGGAAGAATACGCATGACTTGAAGACCCCTGACATCGGCACGGATGTTGCTTCCGATACCGTCCAGTACATCGATAGTCTCAGTGTGGTAAAGTTCCCAGGGCCTCGCGCGGAAAGCGTAGGGCTTGGATGTGAGGGCACCGACGGGGCAAAGGTCGATAACGTTGCCGGAAAGCTCGGTGTCGAGCGCGGTCTCAAGGTAGGTACCAATCTCGAGGCTGTTGCCACGACCAGTGCTACCAAGCTCGGGAGCACCAGCAACGTCGTTTGCGAAACGAATGCAACGTGTGCAGTGGATGCAGCGGTTCATCGAAGTCTGCAGCCGGTCAGTCGGATGTCTTTGTAAGCAGGTCATTTCAGCCATGGTTGCGTACCTTGACGAGCGGGCCAATGTTCTTGTCCTCAACGGCACGCTTGCCCTCCAGCTCGTGGAAGCGTCCTCGGTCTGCGCCATATCTCATGCTCTGATCTTGCAAATCACACTCGCCACCCTGATCGCAAATGGGGCAGTCGAGCGGGTGGTTTGCCAGCAAAAACTCCATCACGCCCTCGCGCGCCTTGTGAACCTGTGGGCTGTCCGTCTTGACCACCATGCCAGGCTGCACCGGCCACGCGCACGAAGCCACGGGCTTGGGTGCGCGCTCGACTTCAACCAGACACATTCTGCAGTTTCCGGCAATCATAAGCTTCTCGTGGTAGCAGTAGCGGGGGACGGTCGAGCCGGCCTTTTCACAGGCCTGGATGAGAGAGGAGCCGGCTGCACGAGCGGGTTAGCATTGGACCTCGCTTGCCGAAGCATTGCTCGTGTGGTGCATACCCTCGACAGACACCTTCTTGCCATCAATGGTGAGCTCGACCTCGGCGGCGAGTCGCGCACTGGAGGAGAGGTTGCGGACGACATTCGCCTGGGACGCCGGGCGCTGGGCGCGCTTGAGCGAGCGCAACAGCTGCTGCCGCATCATCTTGTCCTACCAAGGTCCGGTCGGGAGAATTGGTAGTGTGGGGGGAGTTGAGAGTGGTTCGTGAGTGTGCGGGTGTGGTGGCGGCGGCAGAGGTGTCGTCAATCAATCTCCATGTTCTCTCGAAGCAGTCCAAGGCTCGCTCCTCGGGACCGGCGACGGGAAGGTCATCCATTTCGGCCACGCTCATTGGGCCTGGCTGCACTGATGGCGCTAGCGGATCACTACTTTATGGGTTATTTTCGCCCTCTCGCGCCTGCTTCTCTTCTCTCCATTATACTCATCACGGCACTGTTTATTGTAGTACCAACGCGCTCAACTACGCATTGGCACTCTATTGTGTGTCGGAGAGCACGAAACCGTGCACCGTAGCTGGATAACAAGAGATTTTGCTTCAAACAAGATCAACGAAATGATTTTCCTTACCAACGGTTGCTACATCCCTTTTGCCTGTACTCAAATGCGAGACAAAGCAGGGTATTTATATATATATATATATATATATGCATGTATTCTGTACGGCTCTATTTGTCGCAGAGTACTGTGTACATATCTCGTGCTCGAAGGCATTTGATGTTCTCGCGGACAAGATCTGGCACGATCTGTACGTGGGCTGCTTTCTTGTCTCGTCTCGTGTCGTATTTCGACGACAACCGATCTGGATCAGCATGAAGCCATTGGCTCCATTCCTACATACCTACTTTGGAGGACTAACGCTCGCACTCTTAGGGATATCAGTCCCCGTTGCGCAGGTTGCGCCTGCATCTACTGGTAATACCACGCCTGTTGTCGACTCCATCAGCATCACCGTCAAATCGAATTCTGATATACCAACACTCACCTGTCATCCACCTCGCCTCATCGCCAGCGAGAAATCTTACTGCTGCTCCCACGTCCCATCCCGTACCCTCGGTCTTGAGCAGACTCCGATTCTTCCTTGCATTCCTTGCCTCGTCGCTCATACCGCCCGAGTACATCATCGGCGTGTACACCATCCCAGGACAAACGCAGTTGACTCGAATCCCTTGTGGTGCATGGTGCACCGCCATTGCTCGTGTCATGTTCTGTCGTGTCTGGTCAGTTTAGATTAACTGAAAATGTCCAGCAACACAACTTACAACGATTGCTCCCTTGCTGGTGGGGTACAACAAATGGGGCGTTCCTCCTCTAATACCCGCCACACTCGCCATGTTTACAATGCTGCCTCTCCACTGCCCCTCGTTCTTTGACATATGCGGGATGCAATACTTCGCCATAATCACCATGCTCGCAACATTGATCTCCATCCCCTTGGCCCACTCCACCATATCAACCTCTTCCGATGTGCCCACGGCTCCACCAATGCCGACAACATTGACCAAGATATCGATCCGTCCGAAAGCCTCCAATGTCTTGGAAACAATCTTCTTAGCATCGTCTTCGGAAGTGACATCTGCCTCGACGGCAACAGCTTTGCCATGTCCGTCTTCTTCGATCAACTCTGCGGTACGTTGGGCGAGGTCATGCTTCATGTCGACGCACACGACATTGGCGCCTGCTTCGGCGAGCAGAATTGCAGAAGCACGCCCATTACCTATACCATCGCCTGCAGCACCGGCTCCAGAAACGATTGCAACACGTCCTACCAGAGAACGCGTTGGTCGAGGGAATTCTTCGGTCATGTTTGTGTTTGGTAGTCGAGGATAAGCGTTTTTTGGTTGATCGTGATCGCCCCTTCAGCTCGCGAGAGTTTACATGCCACATAATGTACATTGGACCTTGTTGGGCCGAGGTCTTGTGTCTACTCCGCTTTGCACATTTGACAAGGCGTGGTCTTGCATGGCGTTTTGTAGCTCTTATTGAACAATGCTATCATAAATTCACACCAAAAACTGAGCAATTCATTGCTGACTTACAATTCTGCAGCACGGATTGTGATAGAGCTACGATCCTTATCTCACGACACTTCACGATCCAAGAGCTGTGAATGAGACAAAAGATTGGGTAACACCATGATAATAAGGTACTTGACTCTCATCAATCAAAGACTCTGTAGTGCAGTCGTATATCCAACATTCGAAAGTATCCCCTCAAGCCCATACGCCTGTCCTCCCTCATAAAAGTCGTAAACAGCAACGCGACGACAACATAACGCCGTTTCAAGCGTTCAACAAAGTGTTCGCAACGGGGCACTTGGCTACAGGTGCGTCGTTGGGGACCGACGGGTGCTCGTGGACCTTGGACTTGTGGTGCTCGAGGGTAGCGTTGGTGACGGGGCACACCTTGCCGGACTCCTCCTCTGTGAGGTGCGGGTGGGTGGGGGGCAGGTATGCGCTGACAGGTCCGACTACAGGGCAGGTTGCATCGGTGATGGAGCCCTTCTTGTTCGCGTTCTTGAGAGCGGGGCAGGCACTGGCGTCCTGGACGCTGGCGGATGCTACATCGGAATGGTCGTGAATGATCGAGTCGCCGTGGTGAGAGACCTTGGCGTTGGTGATCGGGCACCTGGCCTCGGGATCGTTGGCGTCGTAGTGAGGGTGGTTGGGAGGCAGAGAGGAGGTGGTTGTTCCTACGATAGGACAGACTTGCTGGGCGGTGGCCATGTTTAGGGTGTCTGGTGAGATTGGAAGTTGTGAATGTGGGTTGGTTTAGCAGATTGTCTTTGGATGTTGATGGGTTAGGAAGTTGAGGAGGGTGACTGAAACAGAGGAGAGAGGTGAACAACAAAGAGAACCGCCGCTACCCCGGCGAGCCCGGCATTATTACCTTTGGTTGTGAGCCTTGTTTTCTAGCTTGAGTGGTTCCAGGCTCAGAGAAGTACCTTCTACGACCCCGCTAAGGTGGGTATGTTTGCTTTTGCGGACCTTGGGAGGTCATCTGCTTTTACCTCGTGTGTGATTGGCTATGAATTGTTTTGAAGGATCCACCCGAGTCCCCGGCCCAATCTGTCTCTACCAGCGGTGAGCAACTGTGAAGACTTACGCGTTGTGACAGAAAGATGAAGTAGCGTCCATCACTACAATTCTTCTCTACCGGCGTTTCACGTCGCGTCGATTGTCTCTAAAAGTCTAGGGTGCCACTATGAACTCAGGCATGCTTCTTCCCTCCCTTGGACCCAAGTTCATTGATGGCCTAGAGGCTACATGTAAACAGTACGTTACTGGTTACCGTGGGAAGCAGGTCTCGTGAGGTAATGCACATTTTTCATACGAGACTTGAACTCTCAGTGTTAATCAGTCAAAAGACTAAATTTAAGCGAGGGTACTTCAACACCATCTCTTTCTTGAGGCTTACCTTGACCTGGAATGCCTACACTACACTCAACGGAACTCACTCCAATGTGTCTAGAGCGCGACACGGAGTGCAATTCCCGATAGCCATCGAGACAACAGACAAGGTGTTCGAAAAATCTTCGCTCTGAGACCTGAATTGATCTTGTCGACTGGGCCGAATCTCAGTCTACAAGGACCCCTTCCTTTGTGAGATCAGACACAAACTCTCTCATCGGTCAGCTATATGGTTGTCTCAGATCATGCATCCGCAGCTCGGACCTGGAACCCAATCGTACAGCTCTAGCGCTTTTCGACAAATTGTACTAGAGGCACGGAAAAGCACTCGAGGCACTTCTGCTTTGCTAGGCACATATGCATCCTGCAATGCAATGCAATGCGTCTATGTTTCAAGTGGACCACGGAACGGATCTTGGCCTTGAAACGCAACCGCTCATATGCATGTACACATCGGGCAAAGCAACCTTTACAGAAAGCTCATGAAGGCTGAACTTGCAACTCAGCCCAAGTCAGCCCAACTTGCCAGACACTGGACCCGGAGCGACTCTCGCGGTTCCTTTTTGACCAAAAGTGTGCGCACCAGTCGCCATCTGCTGCGTGACAGCATTCCAAGTATCAGGATGGTTCCTCCGCCCGTCCTCCATTACTCGCAAGTAATCTTCACGCAGCTTCCTGATATCGCGGTACAGAACCGTTCGACCAGCAGCGACGTCCCAGTACAGCTCTTCCGCTTCGAACTTCACGTTGTGAAGATTGTCGCGCATTTGATGCAACCTATTCGGGAGGCCCTGGCCTTTCATGAGAGCCAGAGCGCCAGCCGTCAGGGTGCTCAGAGCGCCGAGAACGGCAATGCTAGCGTGCGAGTCGATGTTTGTCAGACTGCCGAGGACAATGAAGATGGCGCCGAGCACGAGTTGAAGCACGAGCAGCGCGTAGGTGAGGACGTCGAAGATGCGGTACTTGGTGTTGATGTACTCGTACTTTGTGACGATGCGCGTATACATTCCGTTCTTCATGCCTAATTTCTTTGGGTTCTCCGATTTGGAGATGGGCGGTTTCATGCCCATGAGCTTGTAGAAGTCCTCTTCGGTCAATGGCGTTTCATCGTCGTCGAGTCGGTCGGCTGCTGGGTCTGGGTCGGCAACTTTGGGTGCAGTGAGCAGCGGCCTCTTGTGTGCGGCGGGCGTCTCTGGTGGATGGCTGTGGTGGGTGTGACGAGAGCTCTTCCGTGAGAGTGGGTGTATGGCTCGTTGCTCAACTGGCTGGACCTTGCCATTCTGTGCAGCGATGCTCAGGCCGAGAGCATAGTTCGAAACGATTGGGTGCTGGCAGATTATGATCAGTGACTCTTCCGGCCATGTGTCGTAACAAGTCTTCGTACCAGAATCAGAGAGCTCGATGTCTCACGAACATGCTTCTTGCCCTCACCATCGATCGAGTCATCCGGAAGTTCCAACTTCTCGAGGTCCAGGTCACGCTCGCCATGTACGCTGTTCCTGAAAGATCGCAGGCTATTTCCCAGCTCCCTTGGAAGCTCATGCATCGCTGGGCGTGTCTTGGAGTTTGCGGCGGTCTATGCATGACGGTCTTAGAGAGTTTGGAAGGTACATGTACAGTAAATGGGAAACAGATCTGACCGCCACTGCCTCAGCTCGATCATGATATTCGATCAGCTGCTCCTTCCTTCTCGCCTATAGTACGCCCACTACTTGAGCTAGCGTAGAAAGCGGCTGTGAAGACCGTTGACGACGTACAAGATATTCTCGTCAGATTGTTGAGAAGTCACTCACTCAGAAAAGTTACGGGTCTAGGGTGATGATTAGGATAGAATTCGCATAGCTGTCAAGAAAAGTAAATGCGACATCTGCTGCTGTTCAAACAAGACATGTATGTACTATGCATACATGTACTTATTAAAGGCAAAATCCTCGACACTCTCATACATCGAGTAGCCAGGAATCCCGGAATCAGATGCCATCAATCTAGGTCTCCTGCTATCTCCTATTGGTTCTCCTCTCAGGCTATCAGAAAACACGTTTCTCAGCAACGCCTTCCATTGGCTCCAAGTACCACAAAATCTATTACAATATTATTCATTAGATGACCACGTGTAGGCCCCTATACCTTTCCCATTCCGACACAGCCGTGGGAATATCATTTCGCCTTGTCTTTTCCATCATTCTCCTTGCTCCTCGCTTCTCGCTGCTTTCGCGACCTTTCCTCTGCTGCAGCCGCCATCATCTCGCGCCGGCTCCTGGGGCTCAAGGGCTGACCGTTATTGGACGCCCCTTTGCCTGAACTCCCGCCGCCTAGAACAAATGTGCCTCCCGTCCAGCCACCAAAATCCATCTCGTCGTCAGCGACACCAGCATCGTTCGGATTGTAAAACTCCCCACCGAGACTTTGGCCGCCACCCCTATAGTCGTTCCGTTTCACTTCAGCCTCAAGCTCTTTGCACAAGGTCCAGAAATTATGATCGTGAGGACCCCAGACGTTGTGCGCAAGCTCGTGACACAGAACATCCCGTATAGTCTTGTAATCCCTGTAACCGTCAAACGCGTCCGTTCTGAGGCGCAGTTCGATCTTTTCGCCACGGTTGGTATTCAGACCCAGCAGTTTACTCCCAGTAAACTCATCGTCCACCTCAGCGGGGCTCAGCTCACCAAGGAAGCCTACCGTGAAGCCATGTTTGCGCATGCTGGCTTTGATACCGACGTCGTTGGCTAATCGCTCGAGGTACCGCTTACTCTTCTCTGGATTCGGAAGGTAGGACAAAGGCTCGATGGCATGAAAGGTGTATCGCGCCTCGTCTTGCGCTTGCTTGGAATCCCGATACTTGTTGACCTTCACCTTGCGACCCTTGTCCATAGCCGCGCGCCGTCGCTCCATGCGGGCTTTGCGCTCCGTGAGTTCGGAGTTGAGCTCTTCCACCTCAGTCGTTGTGGCGCCCATGACGACAATCTTCTTTTCTTGTAGCGTTCGTAGTTGGAGAGTCGGATCTTTGAAGGGCGGTTTCAAGAGACCGGTCTTAGGTGTAATGAGGAACTTTTGATTGGCGGGCGGTATGTGCAACTCTTCGGCGACGGAGTCGGATAGATCCAGTATTGTCGCATCCTCGGTGTAGAAGCAGAGGTCAACGGGTTTACCATGGAGCAAGACCTTGATCGTGAAGAGTGCCGGTGGGTCTTCCGCATCCAGTTCGTCGTATTCAGATGCCGAGTCTACCGGTTTGTCTGGGATGTCGTCGTGTACTGAAGCCATGTTGCTGGGTTGCGCGGTATGGTGTAGTTGCGACGTGCTTCACGGGTCGATGGGAGAGGGGCTGTATAGAAGGAGAATGGTCAAAGAGATGCCGCCTTCACTTACATGTGCTGTATGATCAATAAGTGCCGAACAACGGTCTTTGTGACATGGTTGACAATGGTATCGGCTGCTTCCAAATGCTTCCAGACTCCAGGCGCTGACAAACGCGTCATTTGCCTCTTTGATCATCGGACCTTTCGAAGTGCCGATCCTTGGCTTGGCCCTTTCCGTCTTTCAATCCACGACTCTCTCGTGTTTCATTTACTGTATCACCGCAAAAAATGTTCTAAATCGCTGTCCATCCAGTCACCAACTGTTGTGAAATGAGAGCTGAGGTAACGCTCGAAGTACATCATAGGTACTAACACTAACTAAAGACCCTAAACTACCAACATCAACGCATTAAATCACGCGCCACACGAGCTGCCTTATTGACCCGAAGACACCCAATCGATCGCGAACTGCCGTTCTTCATCATATATTCATTACCGCCATTCCATTTTGTTCCAACCGACCGGCACAGTTCGGATCATCCCTGTGTTCAAACAGTCTCCGACATGTTGAGCTTCGGGTCCGCTCGAACGCTCATGCCACCGCGTTCACGGATGATGTGCATAGCGGCAAGAGCGAAAGTAATGGCAAAAGCGAGCCTGGAAAAGCACAAGAGTCAGCCACGTGTGCCAATAATGAATACCCGGATTCGCTTAACATACCATGCGAAAGCACCAAACGCGGCTGCAGCCTTCGCTGCGCTGCATACGTGCCCGAAGCATACTCTGTTGCCGAGCCAAACAGCGAGGGCAAGGAAACCAGCGAGCCAGAAGACCATCGTCAAACCTTCAACACCAGTGATGACGCCAGCGTGGTTCGCTTTGGTTTCAGAGAAGCGCATCGGCACCACGATCAGGTAGGTGAGGGTGATCAATGTGAAGACCGAGCAGAAGAGCAGGAAAGCGACTTGCGAAGGTGCACCGGCATTCCAGTAGCCGCCCCACCAGTTTGCGACTGCGTTGGCATGTTAGTCTTGGGCTTTGGATGTGACCGCTGTGAGTTGCAACTTACCGTAGCCCGTCAGTCCAAGTACGAGGAGCGTGAGGACTGCCTGGACGGCGCGGAGCGAAAGGATAAAGGTCCGGCTTTCGTAGAAAGCCATGTTGGTTTGACGTTGTGATGAGTTTATGTGGCGTTATTTGAGCGGAGGAGCTTCTTTGAGTCCGAAAGATCGATTCGCGCGAGAAGAGTTGAAGAAAAGATGTCTTCCAAGACTTCCTTTGTTGTGTCTCACAGTCGTCACTGTTCCAACAGGCGTTCTGAATCAGATACCGTCGACCAGCAGCAGTGCTTTCGAACTTGGGGAAGTGGGGAGGATCGACGCTGAAGAAGGCGTTGGATTGCAACCTATAAGTGTAGTAGGTAATAGTAGCACGAGGCAATGATGAACAGGCGCGCGTGACTATTATTGCTGCGGCGCGTGGTACGCGTCAATAGGGCTGTGGTATGTCAGTCAAGAGGAATGCGATCAGGGCGAAGATCTCAGGTCAACAAGAAGGTGCGAAGTTCAGTTTAATTGTACAAAACCGTCGCCAAACCTTCAGGAGCCATGATGGCTCCAGTCCTTTCAACCTCTTTGCTTTGGTAGGGTGTAGTAATCACTGGTTTTATTCCGCAGGGCATGACACCAGCTGATGTCGTGGAAGTGGCCTGACTGCGTCCCAGTCGCCTGTTTTTGCTGAGATCGGCGGTTTGGCGAGCCGCCCGAATTGCTGGGCGCACGCATCTGCCAATCCTTTTGCTGTAGGCTGAGCATGGCTGAGGTGGCAGGGCTGAAGTAGGTGTGTCTCGGATTAATGATACGATGTGAAGGAGCCAGACACGCTCGCTTTGGCAAGCATGGCGTTGACGTAAACGAGAAGTGGCATCGACGATCCGAAGACAGCGCGAATACGGTACTGCGTACTAAGAGAACTGACAAGACCACCTGTAAATCTATTGGTGTTTGGTCATCGCTGTCAGGTTTCGCGAGAACAGGTCTCGGCTCGCCCTTGTATCTTCGGTGACAACACTTCTCGTGGACTTGAGACTGCAGTACCGCTCCGCTCTGCAGGTGTACGAAGTGGTCGATATTGTACCATCGACGAAACATGCCCAGGTCTCTTCCGATGCTCCTCAAGCCAGCGTGAGGTTCAGGTCAATATTCACCTACTAGTGAGGTACACAATGTCACGATTGAAGATACTGTGATCAGCTATGTGCTCATGGACTCGTCTTTGACATACATCGGAGCTCATCTCGAGTTTCCGTCATGGAAGCTACTGTGGCTCGCCACCACTGGAAAGCTATCACACACCAAAGCCATCTCTTGACATGAACGCATCAGACCTCGCAACTATTTTTTAGCGCGCTTCGCCGGAGGTTCAGGATAATCCACACCGATCGCGTCGAAAAATTTCTCCTCGTCAATGGTGTGGACGCCCTTGTCCGAGGCATCGTCTGATTTCTTGCCAGGGTTCGCGCCAATGACAAGGATATCAGCATCGTCAAGCTTCGTGGTGTGCGTCCCGCCGTGTAGCTCGACGGTTTGGGTAAAGGTCTTGTGGTCCATTTGGTGCAAAGTGCCGGCCAGCATGTAGGTCTGGCCGGCAAGAGCTTGAGCGTATCCTTGCGGGACAGCAGTTCTCTTGCTGACTTTCTTCGAAGCGCCGTCTTCTTTGGCGACCTTTGCTTTCTTCGTGGTCTTGGTCTTCTTCACCTCGGGTCCCTTGTCTTCAATGCCATCGGATGAGGCAGTCTCGCCGCTAAAGGAGGTCAGCAAATGCAAAGATGCGCACAGATCGGGATGCATACCCGTAGTGATTCTGGAGAAGGGTTTGACAGAGGTTCAGACGGTGCTCTTCGGCGTAGCGTTCAGCAGCGCCACGGTCGGTATACGCGCCCACGACCCTTGGAGCGAGGCCGTAGGTGGCGGGTTCAATGGCCACATAGATCGTCTCTTGTCTGCCGGCCATTGCTGCGGGCTTGTGGGTGGGTGAGCGATGTGATGTTGTTGGTTTTGCGATTCGAACTTCTTCCCTCGGCGCTGGAGCGTTTGATCAGGATGTTTGCTTGGAAGAGCGTTAAAGCGAGCTGGAAGCGCAAAGAAGCGCGGTGGCGGCCCGATCAATGTTGTCGTCACGTTGGAAGGAAGGAAGGAGCGACCCAGGCGTGTTCTAGGCACCCGTCCAATCAAGACGCGCCTCAGGCTTCGCACAGCGACACACATAAATCGGAGACGGCGATTGACCATTCCCTTGATGTTAGTTGTTTCACTGTGGAATCAGCGATTATCAATTTGCACGAGTGCGTATCTTTGGGGACGTATCGCTGGCGCCAGGTCGAAATCAAATCGCTGGTAGTGAGGCTGTGGGGAGGTTGATGACGGGAAAGCATTGAGTGTATTCGACTTTGTCAGTACTATGTCACAACTCGTCGTCGGTATCGTCCTCCTCCTCCTCCTCCTCCTCCTCAGCCTGAGGCAGTGCAGACGACTGTGTGCTGCGTGAGGCCCTACCTTCGTCCTTCTGTGGTGCTCTCCGAGCAAAAGGTAATTCTCTACGGGGCGGTAGATCAACGTCCATCGCACTCTCGCCCTCGCCTCTTCCTTCTCCTGCTGTCTCCTTGCCACGAACTTGGTGCGTTGCAGCAGTCGACACGGCAGTCTTCCTCGACGCAGTCTTTGGCGGAGCCGCGAAGCCATCATCACTGCCTTCGTCCTCCGTCTCATGCTCTGGCGTTTGCTGACCCTTTTCTTCGTCATCTTCTTCTTCGACCTCGTCGTCATCGTCATTCTCGTCCCCCGAGTCAACGTCCGAAGAGGCACCATCGGGTTTGCGTTTGCGGCGGGACGAAGTACCGACCTTGCACCCTTGGGTTTTGGACATTGCATTGATCTCGCGTTGCTGGTCGCGTATCTTGGCCCTTTTTGTATCGAGCAATGCCGCACACTTTCGCAAGAGCTGCTTCTCGTGCTCTTTTTTTGCCTTGACAAGCTCATCAAGCTGGCTGGTGAGGCTGGCTACCAGTGCGTGCTGAGACATCAAAGACGCCTGAAGTGTCGCAAGTTCGCTACGTAGTCCGTCTGAAGCTGCAACAGCGGATTCGACCCATTCGAATGCACTGACTTCTTCGCGTTCGTCATCCTGGATGAGGCTGATAGAGCCCAGGCGCTGGACAACGGCACCGAATTTCCTCCGCAGTACCAGAGTACATGTCTCACCACTGACTTCCGCTACGATTTCCAGCCCTTGAAGGGCGTTTAGGTTGGCTGCCGCACGTTCCTGGAGCAGAGTATACGCCAGGACTTGTTTCCATTCGTCGTCATCGCCAGTGTATTTGCTGGCTTGCAGGGCTACCACGTTGTTCTGTTTAACCGAGCCGTGATATAGGTGCTCGTGCTCTGTGGCAACAAGCTTGAGATCGAGAGGCCTTGAGTCGCTGGTTTGGGTGACGTTCAGGAGCAAGTGTGCGGACGGGTCGTCTGTGCGGTGGACACGCAGAACATGCGTAGGCGCCATCGAGCCGAGAGGAGGGTGGAGTCGGCAGACTTTTTGCTTCTAAGTTCTGGGGATCGCGGTCAGAGTCTAGAGAGATGAGACAGGGGACGGAGTGTCGGAGTGCTGGCGGGGATTCGTGGTTTTGTTTATGTGGTACCTTACGCGACGCGGTCTTTTAGGCGGCGGCCGTGCTGGCGTTCGTTACGTTCGTTGCCTAGGTGGCTGTCAGACCCTGCCGGGTGTCGTAATGGAGGTGCTACCTGGACAGGCAGCAGTGAATCCTGATAGTTTTGTTCCTTTACACATGTCATGTCGGTGAAGAACGAGTGAGTGATGATCACGTGCTCGTGCTTCAAGTGAAGATGTCGCACCCCTATCAGTCACGGCAGGAATGATGTATACATGCAACAACAATAATGCACATGTCAGGACACGGCAGGGCACGACAGAGGCACAGAACCGACCATGACTTGAAAGCAGGGCGCTGGTGGCGCGCATTTAGCATCTGCGAGTCGCGCACTGGTGCGTGCCTCTCTCCGGCCTCTGTGGCTCTAAACTTGCTGGCCAAACTTGCTGCCGGCCGCCTCGCAGCAAAAGGGTCTCCAGCCTCTCTTCCGCAGCCGCGCTCCCGTCCAACCTAGCGTCGACGACCTCTTTGACCGCACCCTTCAGGAGGCCCATCCGCTCCCGCACCGACCGACATATTCGCTGCGTGCATGTCGCGCGCAAGCGACACCTCCTCGACACCGCTCTGCCTCTGCACACTGGACTGACACGACGCGCAACGCCGCATTATGGCGCCCGCCATGGAAAGCTGGGACGACGACGATGACCTTCACGGCGAATTTCAGGGCTTCGGCATTAGTGTGGGCACCGCGCAGGGAAGCATCTCTTCGCGCCTGAGCGTGTGCTCCGAGTCCGTGGCCGGCGACGACGACTGGAATCTGATGCTACAGCCTAATGATGAACTGTCCACCGCCAAAGCTCTGCAGTCTGCCAGACACGCTGGCATCCCGCTGCCTGCCGGCATCCCGTCGAGCGCGTTGCTGGGCGGCACTATCAAACGACTAGGAAAGAAAACCACCCGACAGAAGGTCGAGGATGACTGGGACAACGACATGGACATGGGTGAGACGCCCTTAACGCTGAAGCCTCGCTCAGCCGACCCGCCTACTGGCTTCGGCGACGATGATGGTTTCGATGAGTTCGAAGCCGACTTCGAAGGCAGCCTTGGGACCCGATTCGCGGGCACTAAGCACGCTGATGCTCGAGAGTCCTCCGTCTCTTGCATGAGCCCTAGCGTCGGCTCGCCGATGGCAGATGACAGCGACCATGATGATGCCGGCGGTCTTGACATTCCCGATGGACCACTCGACTTTGACGCCATCTTGAAGAAAAGGCGTGCCGCTGAGGCTGAGTTGTCCGAGGCCAGCGGGCCCAGTCCTGTCATCGAGCAACCATCGACATTGAACCTGCACAAGAAGTCCAAACTACTGGCCGAGACGAACGAAGACTTTATGGAAGGCCTTGACTTCGGTGGCCTCCCATCACTAAATGTACAGAAACGGACTTTCAACAAAAATGTCAAAATCAAGGATGCCAAACCGGCAGCACCAGGGCCGAGGGCGTCAACAACCCTCAACTTCCATGACAAGCCTATTGACAGACCCACGCACATGCGATCCCATCTACCACGGCCCGTTTCAGGATCCAAATCACACTCTCGTCTTGAGCCGGTGCTGGAAAATGGCACTTCGACCATCACTCGCGAGCGTCGCCACCAGGTTGCTTCTGGCAATTCTTCGCTTCTACGCAGCAAGCGATCCGCGCCCGCACTGAGAAGTCAGGCACAGCAATCATCGATTGCACGCCCACCAGCAACTTTCTTACCCTCGGTTATGCAGCCCACTCACGCAAGTGCACAGAGAGCAATGCCGTACCACCTGCGACGAGATTCTGATCCGAACAATCGTCGCGGAGCGCAGTCGCCTCCCATGCGGTCACACTCCCGTCTATCGAACACATTCGTGCCCGACACGCCATCTCGTGTCGCGAGGCCACGTGTAGACCTGGCGCCACCTTCCTTGGCCCGTGAAGCACAAGCCAAAAAGAATCTGACAAAGCCCTCACGGCGACGAAACTTCGGTGACGGCAGCGAGCTGGAGCATTTCGATGATTTGCGAACTAACACTGAGAAGGAATCGAAATTCACAAAACAGCCAATTGCCAGGGGACCTCCCAAGCTAAGGCACACCTACAGTCGTTCCGATGTCAATATCAAGGATCCTATGAAGAGGTATACCACCGGCCCAGACCGTATGACCACGCCAGCACCGCCGCGGACGCCAGCTAGCCCAACTAGAGGGTTTAACGATGGTCCAAGCTCCACACCGAGTTACCTTCGCGATACTGCGGCTTCTAGGATAGCTCGTGAGTCGAGGGTACCTAATATCAACCCGAGACCGCAAAGTGCAGGCGGTCCACTCCAGCCAGTGAGCACAAATTGGAAGGCACAAGTAGCGGCACGCAGTCCGCACACTTCGCCGTCTACTCAGAAAAAACCGAGGAAGATACAGCCACACCTCATCAAGGGCATTGGAATACACATTGCAAAAAGTGAGTTATCCATGTGAACCATACCTCATCTGTCTTGCTAACAAATGATTGCAGCTGAGAAAGGCATGACCTACAATCCGCTCACACTCTGTTGGGAGGGCAATGAAAACACACTTACGCATTTCGACATTCCTCCGCCACTCGAGACACCGACTCCTACCAGCCATCAGCCTCAAACTTCTTACATGGATCGCATGGACACACTACCGCCACCTTCCGCCAGTCCGCCCAGACCAGCTCTGATCGCACCCATGTCTGCGGCTACAAACATGCAAGTCAACGGTGGCATGGTATTTGACCCGCACCAAATGAAATGGTTAAAGATCAAGAATGGCCGTGACGTAAGCGGGCAGCTGTCGCCTGCCATTACTGACGATGAGGAGGAAGACGTCTTCGCCGGACTAGAGGATCTCAAAGACTCGGTCCCAACTTTCGGTCCTGGCGGTAGCATCACTGGCATGCAAAGTCCTGTCTCCATGGCCAACACTGGCTTGGGTGAGGTTCACGAGGAGTTTGACCTTGGTCCTCGCTTCATCCACACTCAGAGGGACGAGGAAGTGACCTGGCGGCGACGCTGCGAAAGCTGGTTCCCACAGCAGGGCGGACCGAGAGTCGAGGACGATCGATGGCGCTGGGCAGCGAGGGATCTCCTTCAAACACCAGGCCTGGCCATGTGACCAGGCGAGCAAGCGATGCAGTCTCCTGGGCCAGCCACACAGATCAACCATACTAACGAAAAAGCTTTCGTATATAATCTTTCTTCTCCTCTCTGGGACCTGGGCGCTGCAAACCTCCACGACAGGGATGGAGATGTAGAAGAACACTGGGAAAAGGGGTCGAAACAAGCAAATTTCGGCCATGTGCATAGCGGGAAGTTTTAACGATGAAGCAACGAATTTTTAACGACCGATTCACAGTTGCGGCTACGACTCTCTTGGCCGCGACGGTTCGGACTGATGTGATGGGAAAAAAGATACGGGAATTGGGACAGTTATTTACAGTTTTCTTCTGCTCTCTAGGGCTCACGTTTTTTATTATCGCAATCAGGCACATCGTATGCCTCTTTTTCACCACGGTGACCCCGCCCGGTGTGTTGTTCCTCCTTTCATCTCTCGCAGTGCTTCTTGTGAGTCGTGACATCATCACTTTCCCGGCATTCGCTTCCAACTTTGCCATGTTTTCTTGATCTTCGCTACATATACATGACAAAGACTTTACTCATCGCTGCAGATCACGACCTCGCTCCTCGCGGGAATTACCCGACGAGCACAAGACAAGCTGAGGGAGTGAGAGGTATGCATTCAAGCGACAAGGACGACCCGTGTCCAGTCCTCGTAATATGTTCATTATGTCGCAGCCGCCGCTCCTGCTAAAAAAGCGAAAAACATAACATGCTAAAAAACACAATTGGGGTATCTATGAGCGCGCTTCAGCCGGACAGTATAAAAGGTTCCATTTTTCGTTTCCCTCTTTCTCTTCTTCAATAATCGACACACTGACAGTCCTCCACAGCCCCGACAGTGCCGAGCATACCGCTCAGCATAGACGGGCACCGATCGCCCATCTTCCTGCCTCCGGGACACTGCAGCACAGTCCCCCAAAGCCTCTCAAGATCGTAGCCCCAGAGAGGATTCTCCTCGCCTGTCTCCGTGAAGCGCCGCCTGAGACCCTCGTACATTGCCCGCTCGTTGGCGCGGATCCGCGGCGCAGATGCTATGAACTGTCCGCGGTAGGTCGGGACCATGTCCGCGCACTCGGTGCCGTTGTTCGCTTCCCTAAAGACGCTTTCCAGCACGCTCGGGTCTGGGTTCCAGGTCGAGTGGTCGCGGCAGTCGGTGCATGAGGAGCAGATGGTCTCGGTGTGCCAGAGGGAGAGGAATCCTGTTTGAGGGACGAAGTACTGGGTTATACGTGGGCGCATGTACCAGGGGTCGTGCATTTCTGCTTGCAGGAAGAGGGTGTGGTCTGCCAGGCCGGTGGAGTTGGCGTAGTTGTCGAGGATGTGGTGCAGGTATGTCTCGCCTTCGCGGCCGATGTTGGGGAGTTCGGTTACGACGACGGAGGTAGAGGGTGGGAGTCCGAGGGTCAGATTCTGGTGCAGCTCTGACGAGGGAGAGTCGGTGCCTTTGGCGTATATGATGACTCTTTTGGCTAGTGGTGCGACGTTGGGAAGGAGGAGGAAGGACGTCAGAGTTGTTGTCAAGTCTGGCAGCGACTCGTCGTGGTATGAGACGACGATATCAAAGGTCTTCGACTCCGTCTCCGGCGCTGAGGGGAATGGGTTGATTTCGCGGTCTGCGAAAGCGAGAGAGTGCTGCAGGGCCTTGAAGAAGACGCACAACCAACCGAGGACAGCCATGCTCAACAAGGTCACTCTCAGGATCTGCCAAGCCGACATCTTACCCGAGCAACGAGTTCGGGTTTGTATTCTCCCATCGATAGCCAAGGGAGATTCGAGGAGTCCTAATTCTCTTTCGCCTCCAGGCACTTGCAAGCCTAGCACCTTCCGCCACTTTGGTCTGTTGTGCATGCGCAGGAAGCTTTCGGCAGTATCGGCGTCTTCGACGTATGTGCTCGATACGATGGCTATCAGGAAGGCTGCAACAAATGCAGACACCTGCCAGCCCGAGACGACAACTGCGTGTCCCATCATTGCCATTCCGACGAAGACGAGTCCAACCAACGCTGGTGCATCTACCGACATGTCATCGACGTGGTGCTCGTCCGAGATGTTTTGCGGTCTTGAAAACAACGAGCCACTGTTTGCCAGTGCAATACCGCCGACGATCGCATTAATGGACAGCAATATGGGAGACATGCCGAGATCGAATCCCATAGCTTTGGGAGTCTCCGAAATCCAAGCCGCCAGAAGTACTGGTAGGAGCGAGGCAACCAACATTCCGAGAAGTCCATCCTCATTCTCTGATTCATCATCAATATCTGGCGAGTCGATCCGCCGAGATAGAACATGGCAGCAGTGTGCGATAATGTGAGTACCCAGCGCCAGCATCACCATGCCGAAGCCCGGTGGTGTAAGGCGATAGTCGTTGAGCAAGACAGAGAATATGCAAATCGCAAGAAGCGCGACCCGTGTCGCCGTGAGTCGACCTGGACGCAAGAGGAACACACAGACGGACGTCGCGCATGAAGGAGCCAGAGCCAGACTGAGTGCCAGACATAGAACGCTTGGAAGGTGAAAGAAGGCCTGGTATGCGGCGAAGAGAGATGTGACCGCAAAGACCGTGCTGGCGAGGCTCCAGACGTGTGACCACGTGGGAGATTTTGATCGCAGACAGCCGCTTCTAGCTGTATGCCACAGGTCTTTCCAGCCATGTTCGGAGGCGCGTCGTTGAAGTCGTATCGCAATAGCCACGAGCAGTTGCGGTATTAAAATGTGATAAGGGAAATGTTGGTGTTTGTCATGAATTAGGTAGTTCGTCGTGACGATCGCGGCTGGAGCAGTGAGGAGCCATATCGAAGGAGACCAGTTGGCGAAAGAGATATTCATGTCCTGGCCTAGTCGGACGGCAGAGGTCTTCCAAGCCATGATTTACTCCATGTATTTAACGGTTGTCCACCACGCGTGCGGTTCAACAGCCAACAGTAGTGGAGCTGCAAATAGGAGAATCCTTGCAAAAGTAGTAAGTGGTAGATTAAATGGAACAATCAATCGCCTTGGTGTCGGGACATGTAGGGCATGACCTTGGCGGGAATGTAGGGAGTGTATAAAAGAACGGAATGATAGGACGAGTCGGTGCTGCGGCGATGCTGAGGGCTAAAAGAATTCTGGCGCCTACAACCTACAGCATCCTCCATGTCGCAAATGAGGCACGAAGGATGTAGTTCAGCTCCAGTGCTCGCCCGCTAAGATCACAAAACGATACCTGCAATTCGCTCCGGTTTGAGCTCAGCTCAGCCTTCAGGTACCCACCCTGTTGCAGTAGTATTACTACTGTATGTAGTCGATGATAATCATTCCTGGTACTGGTAGTACTGCCTACGCTACCCGCAGGATGCTCACGACTAACGATCGCGTGTATCATTTGTTCGTACAGCCACCCTCACCGGCGCAACACCTGCCTACCGCACGGAGTTTCTTTTTGGCTTCTCGTGTCGTGCAAGCAGACACGCACGTTGGTAGTGCACGCGCGGCAATAATCAGGGGAAGCGCAGCGCCTCCAAGCCTTCTACCTCAAGAACACCCAGGAAAAGTCGCGTATGATTCCGTACGGCTGTAACTAGCAGTGACGCAAGCTACGCCATGCATCGGTGAACAACCCTGCGGCAACAACATGCCGGTCGGTAGAAACGACGCCTTGTTCGCCAGGGACGCCAGGGACGGACGGACCAGCAAGCTATGTGGGCGACGATGTGGGCCACCCGCACTCAATGGAAACCGCTTCACACCGACTTGGATGATGAAAGAAATGCCCAATGATCAGGCGGCAGATTGTAATTGTGATTGTTATCGAATGCGTACAAAACACGCTCGACCGGTAATGCGTGTGAAGGTAGGTAGCGGGCTGACGCTGAGCCACCAACTCGTGTAGTCAACCAGACCAACAGGGGAAATTACGTACGCACGCCTGCCACGTCCTCACCCTCGTCGTCGTCCTGCTCCCGATGAATCAATCAATCAGTCAATCAAAATGCCTCAGAATCCTCCACAAAGTAAAAGAAAGCCGTTGCCTGGAAAGAGGGCACCTTAATCAAGCACTTCACTAACGAGTCTTGTCTCAAACCCTTAATCCTGCAGCCTGCCAAAGAGTTAAGCCGATTGGTGCCTGTTACGAGGACAGAAACCCAATGCCAATGGTCTGGCTAGCTCAACAGCTTCGGCGCCTCGCTACCACGCGGCGGCAGTAAATCACCTTAAGGTTAAAGGCAGACGTCTAAGCGAGAGGACAAATCAAAGACTGAAAAGCGTCGGGGCGGCGCAGACTCCGCATGTCGTTACTGTGGTCAGAGTACCACCGAGGTAAGTCATGTTAAAGTAGTACTAAGTGTAGCGGGCCCGCTTGCACGGTAGGCAACAACATAAATTTTGTCGTTGTGAGAGTGATGGAGGGAGTTGTCGACCGGCTGTCTGAGCAAGCGAGGCGGTTTCGTTTTGTTTTTAGTCAGTTCAATCACATCACATCATATGCGTGTCGGGAGTAGTATTATTCTAGTTGGTCACACCACGGAATACGAGAATCCTATGAATCCTGCGATCGACAGATTCAGCCTCGTGCTGCTGTTCCGGTGAGCAACAACCGGCTGTGTGTCGATCGCGATCGAGGAAGTCGACCAGATGGAGATTCACGTTGGCAGATAGGTTCGGAGAAAGAATAGGGACTCTGTATTCCACACTACACTACTACAAAGCAAATGAAAGACAACACCCCAAAAACAATATCTCGCCGTCCAGCCTGAGCACCTAGAATGCAACTTTTTGAGCACACCTTATGAAAACCAGTGCTCACACGAATGCGCGCTTCCAATACTCCCCGAAGCCAAAAGACAACCCTATCAACCATCCCTCCCAATGCTGTAACGTCCCTTCACTGCCTACCATCTATGCGGATAACATTCGCGTGCCTTGTGATGGCACAGCTTATCTCGCACCAGGCAAGCTGAATCCGAATCCTGGCACAGCCGGCGGAGTAGCGACAGCCACGGGCTCCGGTCTAACCACCTGTTGGTAACCACCAGGCGGCATGCCACCGTATCCGCCTCCCACATCATCACGGTTGTGATGGTGGAAGCGTCCGCCTCTCCTGCCCTTTCCTCCACCACCACCGTGGTGTCCTCCGTCGTGTTTGTGGTGCTTGTTGCCCATAGGCACGCCATCGGGTGCAACACGTTTGCTCATCGCCTTCGAGCTGACACCGGCACCAATCTCAATGTCGGGCTCCTCGATCGCCATGCCGGCTTCCAGCTGGCGACCGCCGGTGCCTCCGTATTCAGCTGTTAACATCCACTTTAGGTCGGCCTCGGTCAGGCGTGCGATAGGGATAACTGACTCGCCCTTTGAGTAGTCGAAGCACTCGCGGGGTCCGAAGCCTACGCCCCACTTGGTCTGGCGGGCAATGGCCATGGTCTCGCGGTCGTTGGCATTCTGCAGAGCCTCGACGCCAGCTTTGGCGTTCAACGTGTGCTCGCGTGTGGTCATCTTGACGAATGCGTGGCGTTTTTCGCGGTTCGGAATGCAGGAAGCCACTTCGCCGAAACGTGAGAAGAGCTCGGCAATGTCTTGCTGGGCGCCGTTCGCACCACCGACAAACAGAGTACGGGAGAAGACACGGATATGGTCAGGAGGAAGAGTGGGGTCGAAAAAGACGTTCTTGGGACCGTGGCTGGTGCCGCTGGGTGCCATGCTACCGCCGGTATTGCGTGTCGGCGGCGAGCGTTGCCTGTACCTTCCCTTGTCGCGGCCAGCGCGGCCGTTGCGTTGATCCTGTTGTTCAGGGCCTCCGTACGCGTCGTAGCTGGGGCTACCTCTCCCTCCGCTGCGACGATCCCTGTCCGGGCTTCTGCTGCGGTCTCTGACTCGGTTGTATCCATCGTAGCCTCCGGTCTGTTGCTGCTGCTCTTGTTGTTGCGGCGCCGGCGCCTGATCACCCATCTGGTCATTGAAAGCCTGCAGAATAGGGCCCCACTGCTCCATAGGCAGTCCGCCCTTCTGTAGGTCTTGCAATAACTTCAGTGCCTGCATCAGCTTCGCGCTGTCGTTGACGATGTTCTGGGGCAGGATACTGCGCAGCGGACCCAGTGGGTCTGCCGGTGGAGCTGCCACTTGTGGCGGAGGCGGAGCCTGGGGGTAGGTCTGAGGGATCGAGGCTGGTTGCTGGGGCGGGAAGCCAGGAAAGTTGGGCGGAGGCTGGAATCCGGCCATGTTGAAGGGCGGTGGTTGTGAGAGCGGCGTCTGGAAGGCTGGAGCTGCCTGCGGAGGGAAGGGCGGGTTGGGAGGGAAGCCGTTGCCGAACATGGCAGCGAGCTGCGGTGGAAACTGAGCCGGAGGTGCTGACTGGGGAGGAGGCGGTGGTTGAGATGCCGGTTGCGGCGGCGTTGGTTTCGGTGCGGCATTCGCAAGGGCGGCGAGGATGCTGTTTACATCTTGAGGCGGCGGCGCTACAGGCGTCTGGAAAGATGGAGTCGGCTGAGGCAATGGCTGGACGGGTGCGGCTTCTTGATGAGCATTGCTGGCGTTGTACGCGCTAAGTGGCTCGCCCTTCCTAACCAAGATCCCCTGATCATACAGTCGCTGAGGCGGATAACCAACAGGAGTGTGAAGTGGCCTGGTAGGAACGGGTGCTCTGAACTTCTCGCCGCCGCTCGACTGCTTACTCTGATCTTGTGCATGGGGCGCAGCGTTACCATTCACGTTAGATACGGGTTGAGGCTCAGCAAGCTTCTTCCTGAACTCTTCCAGTAGCTTGGCGGGGAAAGTGCTGGCACGCTCCCAGATGGCGATCATGTTCTCAAGCTTTGGCTTTTGATCAGCCGGGATGACCTTGACGATATCGTCCATGAGAGCAGGCATGAGCTCAGTGATGCGCTTTACGGCGGCAGGATACGTGCCCGGTTCTCCTCTGCCATCGATCTGAAGGTCCTGTCCAGACTTCTTTGCAGACTCGATCCACATGCGAACCACACTGTCTATCACATACAGCGCACCCAGCTTGTGAGTCGAAGGCGCTTTCTTAAGAGCGCGATACATGCACTGTGTGATGTGCTGTTCGGCCTGGACATTGGTCATGCTGAGATTTGTGATGGCGCTGATCTTATTCCTACTTGCGCCGGGCGGTTTAAGCTGGTTGAGGGATGCCAGCATGGGCTCCAATTCACTTAGAGACGGAGCTGCCATGATTGCGATTGCGTGTGCGCTGGCCTAAGAACGTGCGGGAGCCTACTGCGCGTATATGCTACTGCGTCGCGAATATGCAAGTCTACACTGTGGTGATGACTTATGAGAGACCAGAATCTACAGTCAGACTGTGGAGTCAGTAACAAACCTCGAGGATTTATCTTCACTTGAGTCTGTTAAGGTGACCGAAGGTGGGCCAGAGAATATTCCAGATGGGCAGCGCGTGTTGCTGGTATGCCGGATGTCGCGTGCGTAGAAGCTAGGGGTATTTGTACGTGTCCAGGGGCGCGCGCTTTTGTTGCTTAAGCGTTTGGCTGATGTTGGTGTCGTGAAGTGGAAGATCTCGTAAGAAAAGCTTTGCTCTTTGGCTTCGTTCTTTATGTTGATGTGTGTCTCTCTCTCTTTGCTGCTGACGGTAAGGCCAGTGCTAGTCACAAGATTAATGCGCACCGAGGCAGTTAATTCGAGCTTGTGTATGAGCGCAAGACGCGTGACGAGAGGTTGTGGAAGAGAATGGTGTAGTAATCCGCCTGATGAAAAGAGGCCGGACGAAGGGAGTTGCGGTCGAGGGTGGTGGGCAGAGCGTGCAGGATGGGATAGCAAGCAGTCAGCTGACTGTGATAGCAGTGCTGGCCAAATGCAGGTGATGTGCTGTGCTGGGCGCCGGGAGGAGGGTAGATGGGTTGAGAGATTGAGCAATTGGACAGGAGCTGAGTGAAGCGGAGGGAAGGAGATGCAGTACCTCGTAGTGAAAGGATCATGTCACAGAGTCTGCCGAGATTCACGTGACCTCGGGCGTGCAACCTCACTTGGTCCGTCGGCTCCACCCGCCGCCGAGCTGCATTGCATTGCCGCAACGTGCGCCGAAAGTCTGCTCTGCACCATAACGCAAGCCTACCTATATTGGTTGATTATACGTCAGCACAGGCGTGACAAGTGCTATATACATAGTAATGGTAGTCCGGTTCACTCGCAGTGACAGCAAGCCACTTGAATCGAGTTGACAGAATCGGCCAGTCACAGTGATAACAGGTCCATGTAGCAAGCAACGCCAATAAACAATATTGTTCTGCCGAGACAGCCTCGTTTCCGCAACAGTCCCGCAAGATGTGAGAGAGTGGCCCGTGACATTCCCGTCGCGACGGTCCCTCCGGGAGTTGGGACAGCTTTTGCTCAACCCGCATCCGCATTCCGAGGCCTCTCAGGACTTTATCTCTCCACCTCCATCCTCTCCCTCATCCACCCATACCACACACATCAATCACAATGGCCGTCTCCAGCATCTCCAAGACTGCGCTCCGCCGCGCCATGGCCGGCAACACCGCCTTCAACGGTGCCAGGACCTACGCCAGCAAGACCGCCGTGAGTCCCTCCTCATACCATCCCTGAGCTGCTTTGCCATCACCTCGCAAGCTTTGCGACCGCGCCAATGGACACAGACTGACCACTCTTCCTCTCCAGACCCTCAAGGAGACCTTCGCTGCCGGCCTTCCCGAGAAGATCGAGCAGATCAAGACCCTCAAGAAGGAGCACGGTTCCAAGGTTATTGGCGAGGTCACCCTCGACCAGGTTTACGGTGGTGCCCGTGGCATCAAGTCCCTCGTCTGGGAGGGCTCCGTCCTTGATGCTGAGGAGGGTATCCGCTTCCGCGGCAAGACCATCCCCGAGTGCCAGGAGATTCTCCCCAAGGCTCCCGGCGGCACTGAGCCCCTCCCCGAGGGTCTCTTCTGGCTCCTCCTCACCGGCGAGGTCCCCTCTGAGCAGCAGGTCCGCGACCTGTCCGCCGAGTGGGCCGCCCGCAGCGAGCTCCCCTCGTTCGTCACTGAGCTCATCGACCGCTGCCCCAGCGACCTCCACCCCATGGCTCAGTTCTCCCTCGCCGTCACCGCGCTCGAGCACGAGTCCAACTTCTCCAAGGCCTACGCCAAGGGCATGAAGAAGAGCGAGTACTGGGAGCACACTTTCGAGGACTCCATGGACCTCATCGGCAAGCTCCCCAACATTGCCGCCCGCATCTACCGCAACGTCTACAAGGATGGCAAGGTCCCTGCCACCCAGAAGGACAAGGACTACTCCTACAACCTTGCCAACCAGCTCGGTTTCGCCGAGAACAAGGACTTCGTCGAGCTCATGCGTCTGTACCTGACCATCCACACTGACCACGAGGGTGGCAACGTCTCCGCCCACACCACCCACCTGGTCGGCTCCGCCCTCAGCTCCGCCTACCTCTCCCTCGCCGCCGGCCTCAACGGTCTTGCCGGCCCTCTCCACGGTCTTGCCAACCAGGAGGTCCTCAACTGGCTCACCCAGATGAAGCAGACCGTCGGCTCCGACCTCTCGGACGAGAACATCAAGAAGTACCTTTGGGACACCCTCAAGTCTGGCCGCGTTGTTCCCGGTTACGGCCACGCCGTCCTCCGCAAGACCGACCCGCGTTACGTCAGCCAGCGCGAGTTCGCCCTCAAGCACCTTCCCGACGACCCCATGTTCAACCTCGTCTCCCAGGTCTACAAGATCGCCCCCGGTGTCCTCACCGAGCACGGCAAGACCAAGAACCCCTTCCCCAACGTCGACGCCCACTCCGGTGTGCTTCTCCAATACTACGGCCTCAAGGAGCAGAACTTCTACACCGTCCTGTTCGGTGTCTCCAGAGCTCTTGGTGTGCTTCCCCAGCTCATCATCGACCGCGCCGTCGGTGCCCCCATCGAGCGCCCCAAGTCTTTCTCTACCGAGGCCTGGGCCAAGCTCGTTGGCGCTAAGCTTTGAATTCCACACAAGCTGGAAAGCAAGCGACCAGCTTCAAGTGTGAAGGATGTACGCGTCGTGCGTGCGCTCGAACTCCTAGGCGGAGACGGCGGCGGCACCGTGGGCGTGCACCAGCATGTGAAGAAGAAGAAATGAAGACTTTTTGCGGATACCTTTGCCCTGCAGTTTGGAGGCGAAACAGCTAGCGCTTTTTTGGGGAGTGAACGATACCTATACCTGTATTATCTATTCTTTGTGAAAGCGCTCGGCTCTCTGTCTTTGATACGGAAAGGGGAAACTGGCAAAAGATTGTCATTTTGTGTAATTTAAATAGCGGAACACGATGATTTTTCCTATGTGCATATACGTATACATCTGATGAATATCTCTACAACATGCAGTATTATTTGGAAATCTCGAGTGCCTAAAGTTTCAGATAAAAGTAAACAAGATTGACTTTGGATCCTCTAGATCTTGAAGATCCGTAACTCTGGGTGAGACACGGCTGTCGTCCGAACTGTATTTATTAAATGTAGTACGACCAGCAGAGCAAGACAAAAAATATTCCGATCTTACGACTTTACCGCGCCACGGAACACGGGCCAGATTTCTAGGGCCGCGCGGTTTATCATCTTCCGCCCTTTGTTACTATAGATGTTTGAAGTCCGTGCCTGTACCACGGTAGTGCACAGAGTCGTCAAACTTTCGGGCTCCAGCAGAGAAGTGAGGTCTGAGTGCCGCGGATTACGATGAGCCGCTTCGCTCTCTGTTTAGGTCTCGTTGGGATCATCAGCGTCAAAGGCACAAGGCTCGGACGTCCGAGAGGGAGGGAGAGTCGTAGGTTGCAGAGCGTTTGTTGAGCGGCTCATCGTGTTCCTGCAGCAGGGAGATAAAGATAGACTCTCTTCCTGTTCCTGCTGTGATAGATGTTGGTGAGATGAGATGAGATGAGATGTTTACACGGCAGCAGGCAAGGCTGAGGCTCAACTCCTGGTGTACCAGCTGATCATGCACGCGCTACACGAGTTTATTACCTAGCGATAGCATGCCACGCGTGAAAGGCTGACCACTACCTTACCTCTGCCAGCTACCAACAGCAGTCATGTTAACACCTAGCAAAACAATCGTTAACAAATTCCCCAAGTAAAAGTGCTCCACAAAACAGGGAAGACAGCATTAGCCGATGGGGCCATCGCCGAGACCAGACCCCGTACCTTGCCGGGTCTCGAGACCCCGTGCCTGCATGTACATAGCTTCACCCGAGCTATCGACAACTATCACTCAGCCTCCTCTGACTATCACTTCCACTTTCACTACTCACATTCACCCGACCTATACCCCATCCTCCTCCTCCACCTCCCTCCTCCGCTAAAGAAGCTGCCTCTTCTGCCTCGGTTCGGCCATTCACCCATCGCTCAGTATATCATCCAACATGTCTCAAGTCACTGGCACACCGATTGTTGGCGCTCCGGCGCTCGAGAAGAAGCCCGTCAAGTTCAGTAACCTGCTCCTCGGAGCCGGTCTGAACTTGTTCGAGGTCACCACTCTCGGCCAGCCGCTCGAGGTCATGAAGACCACCATGGCGGCCAACAGGAAAGACGGCATGGCCGGTTCCGTCGCACGGATCTGGGGTCGCGGTGGTGTTTTGGGCTGTAAGTCGATCTTCCCAGTAAACCAGTAATATCACAGTTGGACATCGAGCTGACCGCAATCTCCTCTCGCGCAGTCTACCAAGGTCTCATTCCCTGGGCTTGGATCGAAGCCTCCACCAAGGGCGCCGTTCTTCTCTTCGTCGCTTCAGAAGCCGAGTACTACGCTAAGAGCTTCGGCGCCAACAACTTTGGTTCCGGCATCATTGGTGGCATGACTGGTGGTCTGGCGCAAGCCTACGCGACCATGGGTTTCTGCACATGCATGAAGACGGTCGAGATGACCAAGCACAAGGCCGTCGAGGCAGGCGCCAAGGCTCCCGGCACCATGGCCACTTTCATGGATATCTACCGCCGTGAGGGTCTTGCTGGCATTAACAAGGGTGTCAACGCCGTTGCCGTTAGGCAGGTCACCAACTGGGGTTCCAGGTTCGGTCTGAGCCGTGTCGCGTACGTTCTTCTTGCATGCTCTCAACCCAATTAAACGCAGCCCAACTAACACCAATTCTAGCGAATCCGGTATCCGCAAAGTCACCAACAAAGAAGACCCCTCGATCAAGCTCGGTGTACCCGAAAAGATCCTCGCCTCTGCGCTTGGTGGAGGTCTCTCCGCCTGGAACCAGCCCATCGAAGTCGTGCGCGTCGAAATGCAGAGCAAAAAGGACGACCCCAACAGGCCCAAGAAGATGACCGTCGGCAACACCTTCAGATACATCTACGGCCAGTCCGGCGTAAAAGGCCTGTACCGCGGCGTCATGCCGCGTATCGGTCTGGGTGTGTGGCAGACCGTGTGCATGGTGGCGCTCGGCGACATGGCCAAGGAGATGGTTGAGAACGTCACCGGCGACAAGGTCACAGCGAAGCATTAGAGCAACGAAAGAGTTTTTTCGGGTTGATTGGTGCGGAAGGGGACATACGGCGTCGAGTTCACTGTTTATGACTGGGGTTTGTTCACGATCTGAGGGGTCACTGGGGTTTTTGAGCGTTTTGACCTATTTTCTACTTCTTGTCGTTACGAGTAAGAGGAACCTGGATCCGAGGGGTCTGCGATACCAGCATCGATAGACTCCCCCGAAAGCTTGCACGCATGCGTGCGTTGCTTACAAAAATAATTGAAAAAGTTCTCTGACAAACTCGTCTTGACTTTCCATCTTCTCATGTACAGTCAGCTGGGCTATAACTGCTCGTCCACTGGTTGCCCACTGGCACGAAGAACCTACAGTCATGGATTTTGTTTGTCACCCCAGGCTTAGGCTGACGCTTTATGAGATGGCGAGTTCCGATCGATGCTGCACATCCACCGACTCGATCCTCATGATCCATCACTTGACCAACCATGTCAACCATGTCAACCCTCTCTGCCTTACCTCCTGTCATCCTCGGCGAACTTGTGCGTCCAGAACGCACGGAAATGCTTCTCCGAACCAGCCTCATTGATCTGGAGTAAAGAAGAAAGCCAGATGTCAGTTGAATCTACTCCAGGACAAATCAAAACCAAGACAAGACAACTCACCATCTTCACCTCAGCAGGCGTCAGTTTGAACGTCATGGCGCGCAGGTAATCGCTGAGCCTCTGCTCCTTGCTTGACGTCGTGACAGCAACGACATCCTGCTCAATGCACCACCTCAGCAAGATCTCGCCGGCGTTGACCGCGTACTTCTTGGTCAGCTTGGCCAGGACGGCGTCGACGGGCCCGCCGGGACACTTGGTGACAGGCGTTTGGGGACCGTAGGCTGAGAGGGCGATGCCCTGTTTTTTTCAACCGAGTCAGTACTTTCCGGTTCGTTGCTTCCTTCCTCGTTCCTTTCGTTACTTGCTCACCTTCTGCTTATGGTAGTCGATGAGAGGTCCATGCTGGAGGTAAGGGTGGAATTCGATCTGGTTGATCGAGGGCGGCGTCTGGGCCGTTTCGAGGATCCAGTCGAGGTGCTCGGGCAGGTAGTTGGAGACACCGATTGAGCGGGCCAGGCCGGAGGCTTTGACTTGTTCCATCTGGGCCCATTTGGCTTGGTGGTCTTCCTTTTTGTCGCTGAAGAAGGGGGCGTGGATCAGGTAGCTTATGTGTTGTCAGCTTCCGGGGGTTCTTGATTGATCGTATGTGTTCTCGCGACATCAACAACCAAACTCACAGATCGACATAGTCAACACCCAACTTCTTCAAGCTGGTGTTCAGTGCTGCCGGGATATCGGCAATGTTCGGCAGTACTTTGGTCACGACGTAGAGTTTCTCGCGCGCCTCGCCGGACTCTTTAATAGCTACGCCGAGCTCAGTTTCAGTTTTGTAGACTTCGGCACCGTCAAGGTGGTGGTAGCCTAGGCTGATGGCGGTTTTGGCGCTGTCGATGCAGACTTGGTCGAGGACGGACTCGTCGCCTTGCTTGTACCACGCGGTGCCGGTGCCGAAAGCTAGCTTGAGGTGGTGTCAGTGGGAAGGACTAGGTTCAAAGTCTGTTCCTGGGAGCAATGTGACTGTGACACTTACCATGGGGATGCTGGTGCCATCGTTGAGCTTGAGATTGGGGATCGGGGTGTGGATGTTGGCCATTGTTGTGCTTGATTGATGGTGATAGTGGCGAGATTCGTGATGTGTCCTGAATTTCTGGAGCCTGTGATCGTTGAAGCTTGTGAGATTCGTCTTGGTCCGGTGTTGTGATACGGGCTTTGAGATGATCTACCTGGTTTGTATGAATATCCTGCACTTGAAGTACAATGGCTCAGTTGTGGTGCGGTCGTGAATCACAGAACGAACCTACCCATGTCGTCAAAGCAAAGGTGGGCTTGAAGTGGGGCATCAAAGATGGGCATCACCAAGGCGGATATTGCGGCCTGTTGGAATATACACCATATTGTGGTACATCGAACATCGAGCTTAGCTATGTCGATTTGAAGAAGTTGCAAGATAAATACCTGGCCTCTTTTACGAACACCTCATACATTTGTGGTGTTGCATGTATGAGCAAAACAATGTATTAGATTGTCTTAGAGCTACATGCTCTATCGTGAATGATATAAATCGAAGCTAGAGAACGACATAGCTCTAGCACGTACGGTCGATAAGTTCAAACACGAACAGAGTACATACAGTAAAACATATAAAAGACAGTGAAGTATATAATTAAGCCAGAAAGTGAGAAGGCAATCGATATTCTAACACCAACCCTAACCCTTGACAGCGGCCATCTCTCCGATACCCGACTGAAACAGTCAATGAGGGCGACCTATGTGTAGCCCGTGCGGTGCATTCGGATTATTGAAACGGACCCAAGAGGCGAGACTGGTACGACCTGAACGAGAGTGTCACCAGGAATGTATAAGTGCTGAATTATATTACACCCATACGAGAATTGAAGCTAGCATCCCCTCACTCAAACACCCAGTCTAGCCATCGACAACGAATTACGTCTACTGAGGCGGGTTGTGCTTCTTGTAGACAGGCTGCTTGGGGCCGTAGTGCTTGTAGCCCGGGCGACCGTGGTGCTTGTCATTGCCCGGACCCTTGCCGTGGCCACCGTATCCACCAGGTCCCTTACCAGGCTGCTCGCCATCATCGCCATCATCGCCAGTGCGGCTAAGGCCGAGACACTCGGCCATGTGGTAGAAGATGTCGATGCTGTTGTAGACACCGCCGAAGAGCTCCTGGCAGGGGCCCTGGGCGAAAACGGGGACGTCGGTCAGCGAGTGCACGCCCTGGTTGGCGCTTGTGGGCAGGGTGCCGTTGCTGACGAAGCCGTTGGGGTTGTCGGTCGGGTTGACGAAGTAGTCGTTGCTGGGGAAGCCGGTGACGTTCTTGGCTGGAGTGCGAGGGCCGTCGCGGTGGACTTCGTAGTTCTCGCGGACATCAGGGTGGGCACCGAAGCCTTGAGCCAGAGTGTAGCGGGGGTCCCAGTTAGAGGGGAAGAAGGAGTCCGAGTAGCGCAGGTCGCCAGTCCTGGTGTACTGGCTTTGACCTGACTGTTCGTAGACGCCAACAGCGTTACGCTTGGAGCGATCGTCGGTCTGCGCGTTACCGTACTTGGTGTCGTAGCCGCCAAAGACGTCGAAGCCGTGGCCGTGGTCGGCAGTGACGACAATGAGGGTGTTCTCAAGCTCGCCCATCTCTTTGAGGTGCTCCATGGAAGCCTTGATGGTATCGTCAAGCTCGAGGAGCTCACCAAGCGCGCGATCGTAGTCAAGAGAGTGCATCTGCTTGTCAATGGAGGCTGCCTCGGACATCAAGAACCAACCCTTGTCGCCATCAGCTTTGGCGCGAGCGTCCAGAATATCAATAGCCTTGAGAGTCATCTCTTTGAGGCCAGGCTGGTCCATGGGGTCGGTTCCGAGACAGTCTGGGCTACTCTCGGTGCCAACAAGGTTGTCGGTGTAGACGTTCCTGTCGAGCCACTTCTCCATGTTGCCAGTCGAGAAGATACCGAGCGTACGCTCAGAGTCTGAAGTGGCTTGGAGTTCGGTGTTGTTGGAGACAAGGGAGTAGCCAGCCTCGCTGAAGACGTTGTAGTAGTTGAGGTCTTGGTAAGTCTCACCACCGTCTGCAGGGTCGCAGAAGTTTTCGGCACCGCCTGTTCCTCGATTAGAATCCGTGGTCAAGCTACTACAAGCTCTGCATACATACCACCAAAGATGACATCGTGGCCGGGCCACTCGGTCCAAGTGTAGTTGACGATTCCGTGGATGAAAGAGTCGATGACTGCACCATACTCGCCACGGTCACGAGTGTGAGCGGTGAATGCAGCGGGAGTGGCATCGGCGATGAACGCAGTGGAAACAATGCCCGTCTTGCCGCCAGTTAGGCGAGAGAACATCTCGAGGATGGTCTCGAACTTGGGGTCATCGAAAGGATCAGGGGAGCTGTCTGCGTAAACACCAAGTGCGTTGACAGTAGACTTGTGACCGGAGTAGAGAGCAGTTGCAGAGTTGGCGGAGTCAGTAATAAAAGAGTCGATAGAGTGGGTCATCTGGTGGCCGAGCTGGAGAAGGTGTCAGAAGCGTAGCACTGGTGTGATATGTCTATATCTAAGCTCACCACAGGGAACTTGTCCATGGCCATCTTGGAGAGATAGCGTCCGTTCTTGGACTCGTGTGCGATCAGGCGAGCGGCCGTAATCATGTTGGTGGTCATGCCATCTCCAATGTAGAACAGGACGTTCTTGGTCTTGCGAACCTCTGACATATCCTTGACATCCCAGTATGCAGTCTCGGTGGTGCCGTTGTAGCTGAGCACTGCCTCGTACTCGCCAGGCTCGAAAAGAGCGACGCGACGGTAGGCCTTGGAGACGACGTTGACGAGCGAAGGGGTCTCAGCATCTTGGGCAAACAAATCCTCGTACCTGACGGGATGTTAGTCTTGCTTGCTAGGTATTTGCGAGTGATATGGGATGTACCAAGTAAAGTTCCAGCTCTCAAGGGCGGGTTCCTCGACGTCGAAGAATTCGGCGACGGGCACACCCTCTTCACCACGCTTTGCGATGGTTAGAGAGAAGTCTTCGTCTGGGTTGCCTGTCGAAGTCGTTAGCATGAGTGTGTACCGGTCTGATTGCACGTTGCCATTGAAACAACAGATACGAGTACTTACCATCGGTAGCCTCAGATCCGTTGACAGGCGCATGGATCTCAACGCGAATGTCAAAGTATTGACCGGCGAGGAAGTCCTGAGCATCGGGAGGGAGGATGCAACCCAGAGTTGGGCACGTTCCGAGACGTTGGAACGTCTGAGCAGAAGCAGCAGCGGCAAAGCTCACAGCTACAGCTGCAGAGGTCAAGCTGAAGGAGACCATGATTGGCTTCCTGACAAGGGTAACGAGATGTTCAGGGTCGGACACCTTGATGAAGAAACGGTCGGACGGATACAGCTCTGAAGCTCTTTATAAACATTCGAGGTAGACAGGTACGACAGGCACACAGCTCCCTGGTCGAGCTGCAGGATGCCACGCGAGTTCCACTCGGTTCTCCGTCGACGACGACGATCTCGTCCAATGCCTGTCGATTCCCAGTCCCACGACATGCAGAGAACAGGCACAACGGTTTATTGCATCGCACAAGCTTCCAGCAAAGCAATGGCTGGCTTGGCTTGCAGCAACGCGTGCCAGAGTCCGGGCAGTGTATGGACTGCGAGGTCGACGACCTACCGGATTGGGAGAGTGAACCAAGATCTAAGGATGAGCGAATGCTTGGAAAGATGGTTGCCAAGGCGCGAAAGACGCCCTGTGGTGGTGATGAGGCATGTCACTGATGAATGGTGGGCTTGACGTCGCTTGCATGAGAAAACACGTGCAGTCGCATTCGAAAGCCATTGGGAGAGGGAGAGAGGGCGAGCGAGGAGATAACCAATAATGTTAATACGGGGAGCGTGCTCACGTGTACGCCACGAGACCAACGCCTGCTCCTGCTCCATGGAAGAGGTGAACAAGCGCGGCTAACCAAGACGTGATGGTGGAAAATAATGCAAATCACCCATGTGCAGTGCAGTGCATACAGCAAGTAACTCATCTTTGTTCACTAGTCATCAACGTCTGTCTGGTCTCTGTCAAGACTCATGTCAACGGTAGCAGATCGACGAAACTGCAGTCTGCAACACGTGAACCGTGCATTGTATTGCTCCATGCTCCAGTTTTCAACAGCTCCATATCCACAGATCGACGTTCCTGCTGTGAGCATGCTCATGCTCATGCCTTCTAGATATCCTGCCTTCTGGAACTCAGAGGTAACACTGACAAGAGAGAGGTACTGTATGGCCTCAGGCTATCGAAGCGCCTATTCCATACCTACTATGAGGGTTTGTGAGGTAGGTGTGAGCAGGACAGACAAGCCTGTCAGTACACAAATCGTTTGCCGTCATGGCGTCTTGCCATCATTCTGCCCCACCTCTCAACAGCTCACTTAAGCGAACCCTATCGAACTTTTTCCCCGTCGACACGACACCACCACAAGAACACTCACTTTGCTCGCGTGAGCACATTAAACCATCTTCCGTCACCCATCTCCCTATCACCATCCTGTCACGACACCCGACATGTCGTCCGTCCCCGTCAAGCGCACCGCGACCGCGGGCGCCGACGCCGTGAAACCGAATAACCCGTTGCAATCCGACTTCAACGCCGATGACACCTCCAGCATGGACGAAGACGAGCGCTACCTGGTAAGATGAGACAGGAGCTAGGCGCAACAGCGAGAATTCAGACCATACCAGACAACATCCGCAATCCATCCTTCGGCGCATATCAGTGAGTACACGAGGCATCAAGTAAAAAGAAAACGTATAAAGTCATGGCACGCGGGTGCCTGCAGATACACTCTGGTCCGCTCCGTTTGCGACCCTGTCACCCTGTCACCGGGCGGCAGAGGCAAACCGAGCCGACTGAGGAATGCTGCGGGCTGAGATCAAACCGCTTTTATGTTGAACTTGAACGCATTCGTATGCGCGGAAGGAGATGCTATGACTGATATCGAGCGATGCACCTAATCCCCCCCTGCCCTGAGCTGCGGTGAATGCTAACAACCTCAAGCGTGCACTCGGATACAAGCAGGTATGTAGTATGCCATTCCGAGACGCTTTGAATTCATGCTAACTAAGCCTAGTCGCTGCATCGTCAATGGAAGTTCTTCGAGAGCTTTGCCGCAAGTTTTGGTTTGTCCTTGATCAGCCTGACAGGCAAGAGTTTGTACTGACTATGGCAGCTGCTCTGTACTCGGTCGGTGGTATTAGAACAACCTTCACCATTGGTGTACAAGCTGGAGGACCCGCCGCTTATTGGTAGGTCAAGGCTGTTGAAATGCAGACACCGGTCATACCAGTATGCTAACGAAGACAACAACAGGTCGAGTTATGTCGTAACTTGCGTCTTCGTCATGATCACAGCCGCGGTTCTTGCCGAGATCTGCTCCGCCTTGCCCGCAGCTGGTTCCATCTACTTCTGGGCCGCAGAATCTGGTGGACCCAAGTACGGCAGACTCTTCGGTTTCCTTGTGGCGTGGTGGGCCACCACAGCCTGGACCACGTTTGTTGCCAGCTTGTCACAAGCCACTGCGAACTTCCTCCTCTCCGAGATTAGCGTGTTCAGACTCGCATACTCGACCGACGTCAATGACATTCAATTCCGCGTGGTCCAGTGGATCGTCTCCGAAGTTATTCTGTTCCTGGGTATCGGAATGAACTACTGCGATCCCAAGATCTATCGTTGGATCTTTCGTATTGCGACATACCTGATCTTGCTCGACTTCATCTTGAACTTGATCTGGTTGCCCATTGGAGTCTCGCAGACGTACGGCTTCCAGACCGCTGAGTATGTGTTCACCCAGACATACAACGAGACCGGCGCTCCTCCAGTCTGGAACTGGATGCTATCCTACTACGTCACGGCCGGTATCCTAGTTGGTTTCGAGGCTGCTGGACACATTTCTGAGGAGACCCAGAACGCCAGTGTCACTGCTGCTCGTGGCATCTTCTGGTCCGCCTTGGCCTCAGCCTTAATTGGCTTCCCGCTTGTCATCCTCTTCCTCTTCTGCCTTCCAGACCTTGATATCCTCGACGGCCTCTACTCTGCAGGTACCCCGCAACCCTTCCTGCACATCTATGACATGGCTCTAGGCCGCGGTGGCCACGTCTTCATGAACGTCGTCTGCATTCTCGGCCTCCTTTTCAATCTGACCATCGCCGGCGTCGCATCTTCAAGACTCATCTGGGCCGTCGCCCGCGACGGCGTCCTGCCCTTCTCCGGCTGGATCTCACAAGTGTCCAAGAAAAAGGAGCCGCGTAACGCAATCATCGTCATGCACGTCTTCAGCGCCCTGCTCCTCTGCACGATCCTCGCCTCACCCGTGGCTTTTCCGTCTCTGGTCTCCGCCGCTGGCGTGCCGACCATCACCTCATACGCCCTCATCGCTTTCGGCCGCTGCTTCATCACGCCGCACGAATTCAAGCACGCCGCCTGGTCGCTTGGAAAGTGGTCGCGACCGCTGAACTTCATCACGTTCGTCTGGAACATGTTCCTCGCCGCCGTGCTGTTTTCGCCCCTCTACTTCCCCGTCACGGCTGCTGGGTTCAACTACTCCCCCGTCATCTTTGGCGCCATCACCATCTTCGCCATCATCACCTGGTGGGTGACGCCTGAGGAGAAATGGTTGCCGAACGCGAGGTTGGGTAAAGTGCACCACCTGGATGAGAATTATCAGCCTAGGGTGGAGGCTTCTGCTTCCACTTAGGGTTTTGCAATAGGCAGAGGCCAGACAACCGCTGTCATTGAGGAAGAAGTCACGAGTGTCTTCCGCATGAGCCAACAGCAACCTTGTACGTACAATCTCTCGGAGAGGCGGCGGATGATGTAAAAGATAGTTGAAGACGAATTGTAGCAAAACGGGTTTGGAAAAGAAGAAGTATTCAGATTACGAAATTACAAAGTACAGCTGTGCATCCTAGAAACCCGGAACCCAATATGTAGAGAAGCTTTCCCCTGGTATCCCTCCTAAAAGTCACCGTCTCAATCTTCCAACAGGCCAAGGCTTTTCCTGCTTTTGATGAAGATGGTCGAGACTTCGGGATGAGAAGGGTAGCCTCTTCAATTGCAGTATGAACATGCCCAAAGCAAACGCCTCGCTCTTGGTAAGTAACAACCGTTTCCCCGTTGTGCATTCGTGTCTCCCGAATGTCGTGCGCACATTAATGCAATTCAATCAACAAGAGCAGATAAAAAGGAAAAAGAGGCAGTCTCTGGTCGTGTCATCGTTATCAAAAGTAAAGGAAAAAAAAAGGAAAAAAGAGGAAAAAAAGAAAAAGCTGTGTCGTCGTTCCATGGAGTCTTCCTTCGGAATTTGTGTGGAACGTAGCTTAGCAGAAGAAAGTCTAATCAAAAGACATCTTCGGGCCACTCAAAGTTCTGGTCGACCTTTGGCTTGACCTGCTTCGTTGGGATCCTGCTGCGGTTGCTCTTCGCGCTCTTAGCACTCTTAGCGCTGCCGCCTTCGGAACCGGCGCGGATCTGCTGTTTGTTGTCGTGGTGCTGCTTCGACAGGACTGCTTTCTCGGCGTCCGGCGGAGAGTGGGAGCGGTGCAGTCTTGCGGCTGCGGCGGCGCGTGTCATCAAGTCTTCATCCGAGCCGGGCTGATAGATTGGCACGGAAGAGCGGTACTTTGACTTCTTAATCGGGTCTCCGTTGGGGGCGAAAGTGGCTTCTTCGCTCTCCTCGAGAACCGGTTCAAGCGCGCCGGCTTGGGAGTCGAGGCTCATGCGAATGGTACGGTCGGCAGTCGCTTCGTCGTCTTGCTTACCGGGAGAGCTGGCTTCATCGCTGTCGTTGTCATGGCCTTCAGTGGTGGCAGCAACTGCGGGCTCGTCGGCGTCAGGAACTGACTTGCCGGTAGACTTTCTCTGGGTGGCGGAGTTGTTGGACTTGCGACGCTTCGCTTTTGAGCCGATCTTGTCCCAGTCGGCGTTCTCGTCGTCGTCGTCGTCGTCTTCAGGCGTGTAATCTTTCAAGTCGTCGCCGGTCTTGCGCTTCTTACGCTGGGCTGGCTTCTTGGTCGCCATCTTCACATTAGCATCGAGGGCTTTGAGCTTTGCGTCGAGGCTGGCGTAACCAGAGGTCTTCTTTTTGGCATCGGCAGTCGCAGTGGACTGCTTCTTGATGTTGGTGGTCTTGCCGTCCATGTCGTCCGATGTGGTCTTCGTACCGTTGGCTGCGGTCTCTTCATTCAAGTCCTCGATGTTATTGTTGTTCAAGTTGAAGAGAGATGAAGCACGGGTGGGATATGGTCGAGCATGTGATGCCCTGATGGTCTCCTCTTCATTGTCCTGTGGCGCATCCATCACGTAATTGTCCTCTGACGGCTCAATTGAGACACCTTCAAGATCAGCAACAGCCTTTGCGCGATCTTGAGTAACTTTCTTCGCATCATCATCCTCAGTATAATATAGTGAGGGATCGAGAAGTCGCTCGCTAGGCAGACTCTCCAGCTTTCCGGGAATGAATTTTGGGCGTCGGATCGTTGAGTTTGGTGTAACTCGCTCGCATTTGTTGCCCATCTTCAGCGCGGGGGAGGCCTGTACCAAAGCATCGTCCAACTCGCGGCGAGCGGATTGGAGCTTGACTTCGAGATCGCTGACACGCTTCGACAGCTTGTGCTGTCTGCGCATGTCGACTCTGGAATGCGATTTCCTCAGTGCCGACCCTTCCAGTTCGGCCTTGACTGGCGAGGCGGAGGATGATGAGTCTCTCTGGATGTTGGCTGCGGCACCGAGGTTGTACTCCGACCTCGTCCGTTTGATATCGAACCGAAGGTTCTGAAGCGAGGGTCGCTTGAAGTGCAGACGGGACTTTAGCGTCTTGACCACGCTCTGTGTGTTGTCCGGCGCCTCGCTTTCGGAATAGTTGCTGGAATCGATAGTCGGAGGTGCGAGTTGGGATCCGTACGAGATGCTTCGCTTGTGGTTCATCGATGGTGTCTCTTCTTCCAGCATCACGCCGGAGTCGCGAGTCTTGATGCTGCTATCTGTGACCGAAGCCCTCGATAGAGTACGCGACTCGAATTGTCCGGATGCCTTCATCTCAGCGTATCGTCTCTCGGCTTCTTCCTTCAATGCCTTTTTGCGTTGGTACTCTGCAATGTTCTTCTGTCTAAGCTCTTCGGTGGTCTCTTCCCAAACTTGCTTCCACATTCGCACTGGATGGAAGCTAGCAGCAAGGGAGCGGCCGAAGCGAAATAAGAAGCCATTGTTTTCATCAGTGCCCTCGGTGCGCGGGGTGATGGCCGCAGCAGGTGGTGGTAACTGCGCCTCTTCTCGTTTGACGTCAATCTCAACCGTCGGGGATGGCATGCCGTTGTGATAGTCATCCATGAGATCATCCACCTGCTGGATGTTGCCGCTGTCTGTGCGGATGAACCGTGTGAACACGGTGGGCGGTTTGTTACTTGGTCTGTCCGTCAGGCTACCTTCCTGAAACCTTGACTCTCGTGGTACCGGCTGACGTTCAGCGTGAAGTCGGGCCTGGCGTTCTGCAGCGTGGCGGAGATTGAGGTTCGATAGGTTGTTAACGCCTTTCTTGCGGCGGATGTTATGCTGCTGCACCGGCGTGGCGTCATCAGAAGCATCGTTGTCGGGAGCCGGTAGACTCGGGCGGCTACGCTTGGGAGTGTGAGTGTGAGCATAAGCTTCGGCGTCGGGCGCCTCTGAGTGGTTGCTGCGGAGATTGTAGACATGCTCGTCTTGAGCTTCACGCTTGCGCTTGGAAGCACTGCTGGGCGGACGAGGCGTTACGCGGCCTGGATCCATGGGCGTGGGCATGGAGGCCTCGACGGGCGGCGTGTTTTTGCGCGGAACGGGCGGAGGCCCATCCATAGCAGAACAGGTGTATTGATAGATCTAGAACTGCACTAAAGGTTAACGGAGATGAGGGTGTGTTCGAGGTGCGACACACGGCAAGACAAAAGAAGATTTGATATGATGCAACAGCGAAGGGTTGCCATGCGGCGGCGGTCGGCGTGTCTCAGTAGTGAACGTACCTGTGCCTGGAGGTGTGGATCTCCGTGAAGCTGCACAAACAAGCCGAGCTAGCGTGGTGGTAAGTAACGATAGGTGAAGGGCGAGCGTGGATGGATGTATGACTAATGAGTGAGCTTGCGGTGCGGGTAGCGCGCAGGCATAGCTAGGTAGCCAGGCGTGCAGGGCGAGTGATTTGTTTGGTGGGCGAGTGGGAAATAATAAATAACTTATGGTTTAGTGGTAGAGAGGCAGGAAAACAGACATGGGATTGGCGCGTGTAGGACCCTTGGACTTGGACGCGCTTGTAAGCGTTTCAAGCTGACCCTGGATAACTTATCAGAGATAATGCCACTCGTTGCCGGCCGTGCCTTTTGCTAAGTCATCTTCTGCTTCTTTCTAGTGGGGGTCTCCTTGATGGAGCTCCAAATTATTTACATGTCATGGGCTCTCGCCAGACTGTGCTTCTATCATCAATCAAAATGCCATGTTTTTTTTTCTGCATTCTCCATCGACAAAATCAGAGATGGGCATCTGCTTTTGCATGTTGTAATCTGGTCTAATCTGATCCGATCTGTCATACCCACTATTCCCAGTGTTTGTCTGCAGTCCTTTGTTGTTCCTACAGTCGACAATAAACCTCTGCATTCTCATTGTTCAATGCAGGAAACTAATACGTTGTTGTGCCCCTTATTGCATAATGGCTGAATCAATTAATACTGAGAGAGCACTTTCACTATCATGGTAATATACAATCATCACCTAACCGTTGCGCACTCTGGCAGTGTCACCATCCATCACCCAAATCCACAAATCAGCCCAACTAACATCCACCGACAATCAAGGCATCCAAATGCATCTTTCCACAGTACACAGCAGTCGCTGTTACTCCACTCAACCTGAGAGCGGGGACACAGTCCAGTTAGCCATCCACAATCTCCTCCGTCGGGAGGTATCAGTGAACTATCATCCTAGCTCGACCAAAACCATCATCATCGCCGTCGCAGGCACAGTCGCTGTCGGAGTGCTTGCTTTTATCACTGGGGCAATCTACCAACGAATCAAGCGACGCAATGCGTCCAAGGGCAAGCAACAACAGCATTGGTATGGACAGTAATGGAGTGCTCTAGGAAAGGTCAGGAAATCATGTCAGTCCACTGGCTGGACGACCGTCAATACATGCATCACATGCAAACCCACGCGCACGCCACAAACCGCAAGATGCGCCGCAAGCTCGCAACCTCAGATTACGGTCAGGTGATGTCGTTTTTGTTTCTCTGTTACAAGTTATCTCATTTCAAGGCTGCATGTGAAACGCTCTATTGCGCCGACAACATATGCACCGACGTTGGCAAGTCTATCAATCGAGGAATCTTCTCATCATCACTTCCACCATCATGTACAGTATGCTCCCATTTGTGAGCCTTTTACGGCAAGATACCGTACTATTCCGCCGCGATGTTGCCGTTGCCGTTAGTATGCGGGGTCAAAAGCAAAAGTTGGTCAGCGCCTGGCGAAACAGTTGTGAATCGTTGTAGGTAGTGAACGAGCTCGTGATCGAGCAGCATTCTGGAGTTTACTAATATGTTCAGTTCTACATGAATCGACAAGTCGTGAAGTTCAAAAGTGTCAGCATATCAACTGAGGTTTGTACGAGTGAAGTCATTCATTGTTCGCTTCAAAGGAATTGTTTACTCGATCACATGCAGCTGAGCCCCGGGTTAACGGTTCCAAGCGGCTGGGAGTATCGGAAGGGTTCGGGCGCAGTCTTGGTCTTAGTATTCACGATATCCTAATTGGCGATGACAAGGTTTTTGCTCCACCAGCCATCACTGTCACCTCTTCCACTACAAACGTCAGCATACGCCTCATCTGAACACCGATCTCGAAATAAGACACTTGCGTTGCAGATAGTAGGATATCGCATTGCTCGTCGGTAGTCGCAAACAACAAGCGGTCGCGCGATATCCAGAGCGGTTCAATACGTCCATCTCACGAGCGAATATTGAAGGGACAAAACCTGCACAGCAAGCCCTCTGAGGCTGTCAAACAAACCGGCCGGTCCGGCAAGATACGATGCCGACTCAAAGACCGTTTCTCAGCAACTTCCTGGCGGCCTTCCGATCACATACCCAGCCACTCCCTAAATCTGTGGCCTCATTATCCACGACTTCTACCGCAGCCGCAGCCTCCACGTCAACCCAGACTGTATGGACGTCACAGCCTACAAAACCGCAGGCATCGAACCCAAGTGCATCCGAGAATGCCGTCTCACATCCTCGACCCATAAACGCCAAAGGGCAAAACCACAACGCGCAATCACAAGACAAATATGCACACCCTTCATTACAACACAACGTAACTCCACAAACACACCTGCCACGCTCGCCTCCCGTATCTGGTATGCCAGTCTACGGACCGCCAAACAAGCCACAGCCTTCATATCCCACGGTACAAGAGTCACGGCGAGCACGAAGAGGGAGCGACAGCAGCTGCGACTCCGGCGGCTTCAGAGATGTGCGTGGAGGTGGAGAGAAGTGGTTTATAGGAGGGAAGACCGCTAGCGGTGAGGAGAAATACTACAAGCTGAGCATGGTGAGGAGGGATCGGAGTGCGGACAGGATCAGTACGGATCAGTTGAGTTTATGATGCCGCTTGACTTGTTTCAAAGGTGTTCACGGGAGTGGGGGACATGTGGGAAAAGAGGACTTGGACCTGCAACAGGATGGGCCTAGGAGAGTGAGGTTTGACTTATTGTACATATGAGCACCTCGGCTTCTACAGACGGCCACATATGAGACACTCAAAACTACAGTGGCTGTACTTCATGCTAACTAGGGAATTTAATGAGTAAACGAGACATGTATATACGAAGAAGCTGCTGAAAGACAGTACCTTTTGGCCCACCACTCATATAACGAACCATACGCTTGAGTTTAAAAAGTCCAGAAAATAAGACCGCGTCGCAGTGAGCGGTGTTGTCGTTTTGGTCTGATGGAGTGATGCACATTCCCCTCGATCACATGCTCATAACTTCGTCGTTGCCCCACGTGGATCTGGCTGATGTCACACTTCAATGAGCCGAAAGTCAAGGACTCATCTCGCCGACCTTTTCCAAAACAAAACATCACTCTTGCTTTTGACATAGTTATTCCCGCATTCACTACTTCAGCGATCACAGAAATGTTCAAGAAAAAGCCGCAAATCAAGCCCGCAGCACCTTTGCGGTCCTCCGACCGAAGGAAGCTCGCCGATCAAATCATCCAGGAATACCAGCTCGAACTACCACAAGCCGACAACGAAAGCGCAGAGCAAAAGGCCGAAGCGGTCGCCGCGAGATCGAGTTTACGAAACTCGCTCCTACCAGACAATGTACAATCCGCGCGATTCACCACCACACATGGACCAGACCTGAAGCACGCCTCGGGAAGCGTCTACGTTGGGAGTCAGAATGGGGAAGATGCTAGGATACTGTGGTGGCAGATTGACGGGAAGATGTACCCTTCGATCTATACACTCTGGAAGAATGCGGATATCGTGCCTCTGCTGCACACACCAGGCATTGTGGTGAAAAAGCTGCAGGGCGGCGCCGACTTGATGACGCCTGGTCTTGCTGGGGGTCCTCCCTTTCCCGAGCAAGCGAAGCAGGGTGCGGTCGTTGCAATTGCAAGTACAGACTCACCCACCGTACCAGTAGCTGTGGGTGTCTGCAAAATCGATGTGTCGGCATTGCAACAAGTGCAAGGCGCGAGAGGACATGCTGTCGAGACGCTTCACTGGTATGGCGACGAGCTCTGGAGCTATAGCGCTGGCAGTCGACCTGGCCAGCAGTCACCGGACGAAATCGAAGGATGGGCGCATGTGTTAGAGACACGGGGTCTAACGGAGAAGGTTGAGTCTCTTGACATGGAAGACCATGACGATGATGGTGGGGTTTCACTGAAAGATGGAGAGACCAACGACGATACCGTGAAAGCTCAGGGCGGCAAGGCATCCGCCATGGATAATGACGACCAACTGGCGGCGGAGGAATCAGGTTCAGCAAAGTTGTCTCAAAAAGAAATCGACCTTGCATTCCGAAATGCCTTCATTTACGGACTGCACCATCACAAGACCAACAACGCCAACGAGCGAAACTACGGCCTTGTCTATCCACTCACTCAGTCATTGATCATGTCAACACTGATCAACCCTTTCCTCCCAGCCTTCACACCGGAGCAGACACAACAGCTCCAAATAAAGAACACCAGCTGGAAGAGCATCAAGAAGTTCGTCAAGCAACTTGACAAGGACCAGATCGTTAAAAGTAAAGAGAAGCAAGGAAATGAGACTACGATCATAGACGTCGATTTCAACGACGCCACAGTCGCAAATTTCAAACCCTACCGTCTCCCGAAGAAGGAGACTACGGGCGGTGCTTCCCTCGGAAGAGGTGAGAAAGCAACCGAGACAATCGACACTGGCGACGACTCAGTCGGCCAGAAGCTCGACATCAAGTCGTTCTACAAGCCCACAGCGAAGCTATCTCCCATCTTCGCCACATCAGAGAAATCCGTCTTCACCGCGCAAGAAGTCCGCCAGATAGTGACCGACTACGTTGAATCCGAGAAACTCATCTCCGAGACCAACAAGCGACTCGTCAAACTCAACCCTACTCTTGCGAATGCTGTCTTTGACGGCTCCGGCAGCCTCGACAAAGAGGTGCTAGCAAAGGGCAGTGTACCGCGCGACGCGCTGATTGATCGTGTTAGTCGCGCGATGACCGGCTCGTACGCTATCTTGCGCAACGGCGCAGACCCTCATTCGGTCAAGATGCGCTCGGGCACTCCACCTAAAGTGCACATCACGCTCGAGACCCGCAGCGGAAACAAGATGGTCACTAAGGTATCTGGACTGGAGGTGTACTATGTCAGTCCACGGCCGCTGGCTGATGAGCTGCGGAAGGTGTGTGCTGGCAGCACGTCTGTCGAACCCCTGGCTGGTGCTGCGAAGAAGACCGAGAAGCCGGTTGAGGAGGTCATGGTGCAAGGACCGCAGAAGGATGCTGTTGTGAAGGCGTTGGAGAAGAGAGGTGTTAGCTCAAGGTGGATTGAGGTCTTGGATAAGACGAAGGGAAAGAAGAAGTGAAATGGGGCCGTGATACCGATACCATAGTACAAGTTCCTGGTGTCAACGACGTGCATCCTGCCAGTCAGACTTTGTCCGATCCATGCATGTGCGCTGATGACATGAAGACCCGTTGTGCAGTAGCGCCCAACATGCCCCGCGTGTTCATTCAGCCTCACTTACATGCTTACCTATACAAGCTTGGCCTTCGTGATACCAAAGCTACATATCACATCTGCACACCACATCTACTACACAGTGCATCTGAGGCCCACCAACCATGACATCCTGGTTCAGCGCAACGCTCGAAACAACAATCCTGATCGACGCCCCACCAGAGAAAGTCCGTGAAGTGGTAACTAAGCTCTTCCAAGCCCGAGTTTGTGAGCCAATCGTAAGATAATCATGTATGAAATCACAGTGCCTAGACTTCGACCGCTTCTCTGAATGGCACCGCGATTTCATCGTTTCCACAACCGTCACACGCCCCAAGTCTAACTCGGACAACGAACCTGTCCGCGGCATCGAAGCAATGCCAGGCGACTCGTTGGCAATCCTCTCCGGAGGGTTCGTCGGGTTGGCGAAGGTTCAGGTTGGCTGTCTTTCAACGATTTCGCAGGCGTGGATGGACACCACCTGACATTGTTGCAGGTGAACAGCCCAGAAGTCTTCAGCTACGAGTACACGGGTCGTAAGCTAGGATTGGATGCCACGCGCGCCTTCTATTTCTCACCTTCAATTTCGCCCGAAGGCGAGGGCTCCAGTCCGAGCAGGACGCTGTTCAGACATTTTGCTTCGTGGCAGGGTTACGCGTCGGTTATGTTTATGGCTTGGTCGCCGATTCGAATGCATGTGAAAGGGCTGTTCGAGGGCTTTCATGAGGATCTGAAGAGGGAGGTTGAGAAGAAGAAGGACTGATCGAATGAGTAGGTTGTCCCTGGTAAGGTGTTGGTACAGATTTTAATGTCTTGTTCAGACTCTCTCGCTTCTACTTGCGTGAACTGTCCTAGCTCGTACATCAGAACTCCTGGCGCCTTGCTACACCTGCCTGAGCTCTCATGTTAGAATCTATGAAACTTCCATAGCATCGCCGCCTTGGCTGACGCCGTTTGTTGCGTTGCTCAACGAAACCACACCATCTTCGCCGATGAATCTCTTCTCGAACTCTTGTACAAACTTTACGCTGCGAGCGGGGTCGTAGAACAGGCGGAAAGTCCTCTCCACGTCGCCGACCTCGATGGGCCGTGTTGCATCCGCGCCTCTAGGGCTGCGCTTCTTGGCGAGCAGATGCGAGGTCGTCAGCAAGTTGCCAGCGTACCTCAGCCCGGTCTCGGAGCCAATCTTGGTGAGCAGCGCAAGAGCGTCGGCAGATATGTCGATATCCTCTTCTTGTGCGCGAATCGCCAAGATTTCCTTTATCTCGTCTGCGACGTATGTCTGGGTAGAGATGATGACCACGCGATCGAGGAAGTCGAGTGGCAGACCGTGGGGTGAGCGGTAGTTGGTGCCTCTGATGGTGGTCGAGCCGCGGTTTGAGGCCATGATGACAACAGGCGCAAGCTCGTCTTCCAATGCGCGGTTGATGAAGCTGAAGCACTCAATGTCGAGCATGTGGACCTCGTCGATGAACAAAACACCGGGCACGATCTCAGCCTTGCCCTCCTCTTTCCACTCGGCAACCTTGGTGTTGATCTGGTTTCGCACTTCGCTCCTGATTTCTCCAGTGTCGCCAGAGAAGAGAGCGAGGAAGCCCTGAGTCCTGGAGTTGATCACATCGATTTCGTGCAGAGATACGGTGTGTACAGTCTCCCTGCGGACCTGGAGCTCGCCGTCCGGGCATTGCACATATCTCGTATCCGGTCCCAGTGCATCGTAGTCGCGTGATCTCGCGTATGATCGTCCAAGTTTTGTGATGCGCCCGCTCGCCTTGTCGATGCTAATAATGTCACCGGCCATGACCTTCTCCTTGGTCATACTGTCGATCATCTTCGTTCCCATGTCGTACAGAGTCTCCATGTCGGTGGTCTTGATCGTGAGTTTGCCGGTTTTGTTGTCGCCAGTGACCGACCTGTCGATCTGGATCTCCACAACCTCACCCTCGATAACCTCGCTTTCTTCTTTGATCCTAACTCCAATGCTCTTCCTGAACGCCTGCTCGAGGGCTTCTGTTTTGCTCATCTCCAAGCTGAAAATCTCGGACGAGGCAAGCATTGTGAACGGCACATCATCACCAAGTCCCTTGCTCATACCCATTGCGAGGGCTGTCTTTCCTGTGCTGGGAGGTCCGGAAATGAGCACCGCCCGGCCTGCGATCTTTCCCTCCTTCACCATTTGAAGAATGACACTTGCAGCTTTGCGCGCCTTTTGCTGACCGACGAGGCCATCTGCACTAGGCTTCACTTCAAGTGTGTCAGGTGTCACACCGAGACCGCGGATATGTGAGTGTGCTGCAATGAGATTGAGACCTTGACGTTCCTTCGAATCGGATATGGTAGATATAGGCTGTACTCGTTAGCTCGTGATGTGATATGACATACTGCCTCACTTACTGCGGCCATGATGTCTGCGATGCGCCGCGCGCGATTGTTTGATGCGAGTCCGGTTAGCTTGTGCGAAGTGATGCTCGAAGATTGACGAGGGGTTCAAAGAGTCTAATTGCGCGGAGTGTGAGATGTGATAGAGGTCAAGTAGGTAGATTCGAGTTGCTACGAGTAGATGCCCTTCACTGCTCTTTCTTGCGATCCAGCCTCAGGCTTCGTGCATATACCACATTCTGAACCGTGCGTCTAGCGCGTCAAGTCGCGTCGCGCCTGTCCCGCTTAGTCCTTAGCTTTCTTGGGGCCTAACCTCACTTGTCGTCTCATGCGTTATCACATGTACCACTGCCTTGAATTCGTGCCTTCATTCGACCTCTTCACTGCAAGTGAAAAGCAGGGAGCGATTCCACAGGTCAAACACGCGCAATTACGTTAGCACATGGTACGTGCCCCAATTTTGTTTTCACCGCATATTTAAACACTTTTCTGTGTTTGTTTTCCGACGACTCGCCTTCCACAACAACACCATCACTTTCACCCCATAATGGTTCAAGGCGCAACACATCTTCCATAGGGTGGACAAACACCGATAAGCTGGTGCATTGCTAGCCTCGAAATAAGCAAATGTCTCACTATCAGTACGCAGGTCCGGCGCATCGCCACCCAAGAGCAGAGTACGACCGCGATACAGATCGCCGTGGGCACCAATCCCCATCCTTCCGGTCGCCCAGAGCGCCGCCGTCTGCTCCTCGGTCTGCACAGCGATCATCGCACCCGACACCACGCAAAAATCATGATCAAGATCCAGAGTAAGTGGCAGCAAAATGCAACAAGCAAAGTACTGTTATCTCAATCACTACACGCTTCGACGAATAGGAATAAGATTCAGTCTGGCTCCAACATTGCTATTCATGCAGGGCTGATTTTACTTCTTCATTAGGATGAGTGCGACCAAACGAAAAAGCAGTCGTTCACCCGAAGGGTCGAACCACCAGAGAAAGGCGTTGCGAAATGACTCAATTTCGGCTAGTAACGAGAGTCGTAAGAACTCATACGCAAATGCCAACATGGTGGACGCAAGCGCAGACCCTCGACAGAATCGCGGGGCTGCAGCAATTGTCCGTTCCCCAGTTAGTACCGACGGGAGCACATATCAAGATGCTGCAAGCTCGCGCTCCACACCTCGACCGTCTAACTTGAAGGACAGCTCAATTGTAGCTACCACGCACGAGGAAGGCGATGCTGATGAAGCGGACGACGCCGCTATGAATCCGTTGCTTGGTCCTTTGTCGGCGCTCCTGGGTCTTGTACGCGCAGAGAGCGCTGCCCAAGCGTCGCATAAGCTGGTTAGAATCCAGCTCGAAATCGCGACATCAGAGCACCAACACATGAAGAATAACTTCCAGAGATTTCCGTCCATTGAGGAGCGGGTGAAGAAAGGAAAATCTACAGCAGAACAAGAGATCGCTAAGATTGAACGTCAGCTAAAGGTCAATACGGACTTACAACCTGGCCTTGCGAAGTCTTTAGCTGCAGCATTCTTGAACATCTCGTCTCGGGCCGAGCAAGTTCGTGTACCTCAGGTATCATCGGATGCTGTCACACGTGAGGAATTCAAAGAGCTTCAAGAGAGCTTCACTAAGCAGCAAGATACGTTAGATGAGCAGAAAGGCCTTATCACCAAGCAACAGGAGGTGATTGGAAATCTGCAAAGCTTGCATGCAGAATCTAAGAATACTGCCTTGCAAGCAAGAGAGCAAGCCAACACCACTGAAAGCGAGATGATCAAAGACATGGCCAAGTTGGAGAATCACCTACAGATCATCAAAGCTTCTGTAACGTCTGCTGTCGAGCGCGTCCGCAAAGAGATGCAGTCGCGGCTCGACAATGCACTTGAACATATCGATCGTGCCAGAATTGCTGCTGAAATCCATGGAACAGCCATCACCCAGCATACGGAAACCCTTGAAGTTCAGGGAAAAGTAATCAATCAGCTGAGCAACACAATAACCTCTGCTACAGATGCTGTTTCTGGTGCCCAGAAAGGTCTTACTAGGTTGGAGGAGCGGCTTGCTGCCACCAAAAACGAAGTCGGTCAAATCGTATCAAGCGAGCAGAGGGCTGTCGCGAAACGTCTCGAGGAACATGACCAGAAACTCGTTGATCTTAGGACCCTTACGGACGCTTTGCGCAGGGATCATGCACGCCTTGATGAGGATCTTTTAGCCCGGAACGCGCAAAAGGCCGAAGACGGCCTGAAACCCGTTGTATTCACAAATGCAGATGACAAAGCAGCCGCGTCTATTGCTGATGACGCATTTGACGTATTCAAGGCGCGAGTAGAGGGGCAATTCATTGCCACAGAGGACGCAATCAACCATCTTCGAACCGGACTGCAAGAGGATGTCGATACGTGTGAGCAAATTATGGCCGACGCGCAAGAAGCGCAAGAAGCCGATCTGGAACGTACCAAGGAGCAGCTCGCCTCCCTTGCCCAAAAGTTCGATGGGCTTGAACAACAGGCTGAGACCTGCAGCACTGGAATTCAACGGTTGGAACAAAATAGCAACGAGAAGCTAGCAAAGACCAGTGCGGCTTATGAGTCGATCAATGATACGCTCAAGGCCATCCAGGATAAGTACGCGACGCTCCAGGCAAACACGACAGTCTTGTCAGAGAATGTTGCTGCACTGGAGAAGCGCACTGTTCCACAGGCTCAAATGCCGGCACCGCCAGCAACAGCAGCGTCGCTAGCAGTGCAAGACACAGCCCAGTTTAGACCGGTTCCGACGCAATCTCCTCGTGGGACAAGCTCTAGATCCGGGAGCACTTCTGGCAATGGCCAGGCGAACGGTATCCACTCGCCAAGAAACCCGGCAAGTCCTTTCGGCAGTGGCTTTGCCAATGGAGCACCTCTTCCTCGTGATATTGATGTTCTCACGAATCAAATTCGAGGAATGGCCGGCACCCTTTCCAACCTCAAGCAACGTATGGACAACCTCACCACAGAAGAGGTAACCCGCGCAATGGTCGATCAGTTCGTCAGTTTGTACCCGGGGGCGAAAGAGTTCCCAGCGATTGTCGGCGCGTTGCAGAACACGGATGCAAGACTCGATGCCCGACTGAACTCCAGCGACTCAAGAGCGGATGCGCTGCAGAGGAACCAAACTGAGATGAGCCGCAGGCTTGACGAGCTTGCCGAAGACCAAGTGCGTTCATCATGAAAGGCGGAGCAAGCGGTCACGGAGCTTCGCAAAGATGTAAAGGTTGCTATGAGCAACGCCAGAACTGATTTCGAGGCTGCCTTGGGGCTTCAAAACGGAGTCATCAACAATTTCAGGCATCAGGTCCAGTCGCTCACAGACTCTGCCTTTGGGCCCTCTGATTAATGGACGGCGATGCATTACGCATGACATAGTTCATGCGACGAGATGCATGCTGTCTGTTATCATGCCCACAGATTGCGAAGGCGATACATGGTCTGTCTTGCCCTGACAGTTAATTGTTTTTCCTTTTTCGCGCAGCATGAATATACCCCTTTTTGTTCTTTTCAGCTTGTGCGCTCGCATGGTCAGCAGGCGTTCAAGAGGCTTGGGCTTCTTCTCTTTCAAGTTTCTTCTTTTTCGGCAGTTATCATGAGCCAGACTGGCAACACTCTGACTCAACCATTTGAGGATGAGCGGCAGAGGCCATACAGATCCAGTACAAAAGAAAATGTGAAAAGTAATACGTCCCCTATGATTCGTTTACTATTCCAGATCCAGAACCCTTAGATCGACTGGTATGGCCTTGTCATTTCTTCAATTGTGTGATCGGGTAAGATATTCTCCGGTTGACGGTCACCAGTAGAGCTGATCGGTTTGGCAGAGGTAATCCGAGCCTCCGCATACTGCTAAGGGCCGTGTGCATTGTGTGATGGGCGGCTCCAGCGCAATCTCCGAAGTCCAAGAGCGGATGCTGCAAGCGCGTGAATTGGTTTGGACGGTTGCTGAGAAATGCATTCGCTGGCCTCATGCTGCCTGCACGTTGGCCTGATGTTCCGTGTAGGCACACGGTAGGTGTAACAAGGGTGGATGTAGATGCGGGTGGGAGCAGACGTTGAGCGATGAGAGAGGGAGCAGTAGTTGGTGGAGAGCTTCGAGCTCTGGATACTTCCTTCCTTCTTTCCTCTCCGCACTTTCAGCTTTCAATTACACACAGACCATGAAACCGGAGTCCGGGGATCTCAAAGACAATCCGACGTCACGGACACGGCAAGCATGTGATTCACCCAGACTTACAGGCTACATCATGCGATCCAGCTCCCAGGACGAACGCAGTGAGACTCCTTTCTCTTCCGTTCTGGATGGGGAGACACCCGAAGAAGGACTCACGATCCGTGTTCCGGTGCCGCACGGAAATAGATATCCCGACGGCTGGTCAGGGAGCGCACTCGCAGGATGTGGATTGCTGTACGATGGACGAAGCATACAGGCGAATGCAAGCACGCGTACGGCGCTGCAAGTCATTCGCTGTAGGCGCATCTGCGGGTGAATCATGAGGCATGCGACGGTGTGGTCCAGGCATCTGCTTGTTTTGATAAGGCATGTGCAAATGGGTGACGGACGGAGAGCTGAGAGCTCAGAGTTCGTGGGCGTGATGGCTAGCTGGCTATGGATTGGCTGCAGGGTGCCGTTCCGTGCAAGGTTTGCTTCCACGGGCGAATACAACAACCTTCGAGAGATGGCTTTGTGCCTGCAGCAGAACTGCAGTAGCGTGGCGGTCTCGAGCGTGCGTACCGGCAGCTAAGGAAGCGTGTTTCGACTTGTTTACTTGCGTCAAGTGAGTATGTAATATTGGTGAGACTTGACGCAGTCGACGAATGACATTGCTTCGACATATCTACAGCCATGCAGCTCAACAATGCGAAAAGAGAATAAAAGGCTTATCGTCATCGGGTTGCGACTTGCACTTGCAGTCACGACTTTGCTTTGCTTTTACAATTTTAGTATTGCACCTGCATTTCACTTTGCCTCACTCCACCTCAGCCTCTCCCGTAAGCACGCGCCTCGCAAGCAAGCAAGCAACCGATGTGCAATCTGAGTCACCTCCGAACCGGCAAACAGCAGTGTCTGACCTCCTGCTGAGGCGCCGCCGACATGTCCTCCATGTCCTCCTCCACGGGGTAGAAAGAGGCTAATTGTCCCATGCCGACCGACAGCTTACCTATGCCATTGTTGCCTTACCCGCCACATCGAAGCCTAACCTTTTCTGAGCTCCGTGAATCGGCCCCGAAGGCGTGTGCCTCTTCACTGCACGTTGAACGCCGATAATAATAATATAATCTTCCGCGCAACCCAACTGCCCAGACATAACACCAACTTGCCAACCTGACCAAGTCCTCCTGCTGCTGCTGCTACATACCTCCAACGAGCACTCACACTCACACCCGCACCCACACTCGCACTCACACTCACACTTGCTCCACCAACTTGCATCGCACTTACATCACGTTGCATCGCAGAGCGTCTGTGGTCCACCGCCGCCGAAATACTTCCTATCGGATATCTTCCTCTACCGACCGCCGGTGCAAGAACGGGCGGGTCCGACGCTTGCCTCTCCGCACTCGGCCCACGTTCAGGCGCGCTACCGTAGTGTTTGGCGCAAGTTTGCGTCAGTCCGACGAGATTTCTGAAGCGCTATCCACATTCCCGCCGCGCCCGCGACTCAACCGGAATGCCACACTCGACCCTCTGGCAGTCTGCTCCCTTCGTCGACTCCAACTCATCCTCCACAGACGACACCTCTACCAACGACAACCTCCCTCCGACCCCTGCCCAATCGCCTCCCCTCAACCCAGTCGCCGACGCGAAAAGCGAAAACGTCCACAACGCCGGCCGTTGTTCGTGTGTACAAGAAGACACAACTCCGTTGGGCCACTACCGGCGTCGCCAGAGCCAGCAATCCAACTTGGCCAAATACGCCATGGCCTCCAACACAAAGACCAACGGCGACATGCGACGGTCCAACAGCACCGAAGGCTCGCCGCCGAGCGAAAAAGAAGTCGAGCAACTACGCTCTGACCTTGATCGCGCTCTTTCACCAACCCTGGAGAAGAACGCCGTTCTCGGCGAGGACCAAGCACAGAAAGCTGCAGAGAGAATCGCACAAATGCCTGCCGGAAGAGCGCGTCCAGCGCCCGTTCCACCCAAAGGAAGCGCCATGGCAAATGCACTTGCTGGACACCACCCTGAGGGCAGCGGTGTAATCCGCGCTGCTAACGACACGCCCGCTACCACTGCACCCAGTACTGCGCCCGGCAGCCCTCGGATGTATGGCACCTCACCATCGCCAACACACGACGCATCCGCCGCTAATTTGTTTCTCAGCACGCCGATCCGACAGATGTCTGGTGTCAGCACACCACGCCCGCGTCCAACCACTCTGGACATTCCTGGTCTCACCAAGAGCAAGGTTTCGCCCGACGGTCGGATAGCACAGAGAGATGTCGGCGCAAAGCTGGTCATTGTCATGGTGGGACTGCCGGCACGAGGGAAGAGTTACATCACGAAAAAGTTGGCAAGATACTTGAATTGGCTGCAACACGACACAAGAATTTTCAACGTGGGCGAGAGAAGACGTGTGGCGGCTGGCGGGCCCAATACGTTGGAAAAGACGACCAGCCGGCAGTCAAACCAGAGCGGGAAGCAGGGTCATCGACCTAGCTTGGCGCCTGGCAGACAGGGAAGCATTGTTGATCATGAGGGGCTAGCTAAGACTAAGAGCAACGAGCAGAGGTCAGTGTCCGTCGCCCAGATCATCCTCAATGGCGAGACCAGAGTCGAACCTCCCACACCACCAAAAGGCGCTGCCCAGGATACTCGTGCCGAAAAGGACTCGGAAAACATGGAAGACAAGAACGCCGAGGATCAGGACATGGAAGAGCTGGAGAAGAAATTCCCAGAATTGATGGAGGCTCAGCAGAACGCGAAGGCGGACGGTACACAACTCCCTGAGAACGAGGCTATGGATCAAAGCGCCGCTTTCTTTGACCCAAAGAACACAAAAGCCGCTCTCATCCGCGAACAATTGGCCATGGACACTCTGGATGAGTTGCTCGACTACATCCTGGACCAGAATGGAGCTGTCGGTATTTTGGACGCCACGAACAGCACACTTGAGCGTCGCAAGATGGTTGTTCGCCATATCCGTGAAAGGGCTGGCACCGATCTCAACGTGCTTTTCCTCGAATCCCGCTGTGTGGACAACGACTTACTGGAGAAGAACATGCGCCTCAAGCTGAGTGGACCTGACTACAAGGACATGGACCCGAATGTCGCTTTGGACGATTTCAGGAAGCGCATCGCTGTGTATGAGACCGCGTATCTTCCACTGGGCGACTACGAAGAGGCGAACAATGTCCCTTACATCCAAATGATCGACGTCGGACGCAAGATTATATCCCACCAGATCCGCGGTTTCCTCATGGCGCAAGCCAACTACTACCTCCTGAACTTCAACCTCGCTCCCCGACAGATCTGGATCACCCGCCACGGTCTTTCGCTTGACAACATCTCTGGTAAAATCGGTGGTGACTCTGATTTGTCACCCGAAGGCGTGCGATACGCCAGTTCCCTTGCTAGATTCATGGACTACCAGCGTGGCGTTTGGGAGCAACGGCAACAAGCTGCAGCCGCCAACACCCACTTCCCACCACAGTCTGGAGATGCGACGCCTCCCAACCCACACTACTCGCCCAGGCCTTCCGGCACCACAGGTGCTGCGCCAACATCTGCGCCTGGCAACCAAGCCGAGATGCCTGCGTACGAGCTGAAGCCCTTCTGCGTGTGGACATCCATGCTCAAGCGGTCCATCCAGACAGCACAGTTCTTCAACGACGAGGACTACGATACCAAGCAGATGCGCATGTTGGACGAGCTGAACGCCGGTGTCATGGAGGGCCTGACCTACAACTGCATTTCGACCCAACACCCGAAGGAGTACAGCAGCCGCAAACAGGACAAGTTGCACTACCGCTACCCCGGTCCCGGCGGTGAAGGTTACCTGGACGTCATCAACCGTTTGCGTCCAGTCATCGTCGAGCTCGAGCGCATGACGGACCACGTGCTGTTGGTCGGCCACCGCTCCGTTGCGCGTGTCTTGCTGGCCTATTTCCGCGGCCTTGACCGTGAGGAAGTCGCCGACCTCGACGTCCCTATCGGCATGCTCTACTGCCTCGAGCCGAAGCCGTACGGTGTCGACTTCAAGGCCTTCCAGTGGGACAAGGAGAGCGAGTGGTTCAACGAAGTGCCCGACTTCCAGCTCCGCAGGGCCCAGGATGACATGAAATAGATGTTTCCATCGTCTTCGACTAGACGCGTCTTGCTGAGAAGACCAAGAGCACGACGAGTCGTACTCGCAAGGTCTCCCCACTTCTCTTCGCTTATGACACACAAACGGCATGAAATGGAGCGGCAAAGGACCGACGGTATTTCGGGTGGTTTCCTCCTTTTCGACGGTACCTTGTTTTTTGGCGGTACCTCTTTGTGCACGACATGATTACACTTTTCTCTTTCTCTCTCTCTTAGCGGGCAGGTTGGAAGCATGGAAGCGAGGCGTTTTGCTGTGGCGTCCCCGGAATGAATTATTGGAGGGATGGTTTTCTGGAGGAAGCTTTTCGCTTGCTCTGTACATCTCCTGCTCCTATTGGTCGAGACCTTTCTTCCTCTTCTTCTTCTGGCCATTCGATTTCACCGTTGGCTAGTAGGTGTTTACAACTGCATGTAACCATCACTCGCCGTCAGATGTTGGATGACTCTCTCTCTCTCTCTCTCTCTCTCTCTCTCTCGAGCAATATATGAACGGGTTTGTATGTGTTTCACCGAAGTCGAACAACTCGAAGGTTGAAGCCTAGAAGAGCATTGCTATCTAGTACAGAAAGTACAGAGCCTATTATCATCTAATCTAGTCCACTCACCAACACTCTACTATTGCATTATTGTACAATCATGGCCAATACCTTAGCTCGTCAGCTGCTGCGCCATGACAACCCGGTCTAGTCATCACATCATCGTGCATGCAATCATTACTATCGCTACACCACCGAACGACACGCGAGTCAACGATGGAAAGCGCAACGACCAACTTCGGCAAGAAGAGCCCCGCAAGTGAGCGATGAACTAAGAGCTGCCAGGCTGCAGTAGTGCACGTAGTCTGAACGGTGGCCGTAGCGACGGTGGTAGCCTGGTAGGTAGTGATCGTAGGAGTATCAGTGGGAGTCGCAGTGGCGGTGTTAGATCGTGTGAGTGTAGTATGTGCAACAAGCACCGCCTGGTGTCATCAGTAATACAGTGATTTCCGATATCCCAGAGCTTGCAGATTTTGGTGTTCGTCGAAAACCACTTACCATCTGGTAGTAGGCGCCTACTGTACATGTAGGTGGCATGTATGATATATGTACAGTAGAAGCCAAGTTCGCGGGTATCGGCCTGCGGCTTCTCATCCATCCATCAATCAAGTAATTAATCTCCTCCCCGTCTGACGGGCCGATTAGCAATGCACATCCGTATAGGATCACCGGGCAACAGCAAACCCAGGCGCCGGCACCGGCATTCGAATTCGAAACCCTGGATAGTCGTGCCCACTCTTGCTCGCACGATGTTTTGGCAGATCATCCAGACAGACAGAAAACCAGCCATCCGATGTATCATTGTCAATAGGCAGGGTCTCGCTCGGTTCCTGTGCTTGTTGGTCTGTGACGACTGTGTCGTCCCTTTATTTGACGTGCTCGCGCGCGCATATGGAGATATGCTAGGCTTCTTGGGGGGCGGGTGCCTGTCTTGCCGTGTTGAATACTGTATGATCGCTAGTTCCTTGTTCCTTGTGAGGTTCTTTTGAGTGTTCGCAGATGAGATGCATGCCTCCCCACAAGCTAAGTAGGCATGTGTTCATGTATTGAGGGGAGTGATGGCCAGCAGTGCTGCTGCTGCTGCTGCTGCTGCTTGCGTTGAATGACTGCTTCTCTTTGAAGAAAAAGAATGCCTGGTACAGCGACTTTTCTCGTCAACCTGCATACGACCATGCAAAAGAAGGATTGCAGGCTGTGGATTTTAGGCGTTCGGAAGCAGCAGCAGCAGGGTATGGAAATTTTCTTTTCCTTGTTCGCTCTGCAGTTGAGAGCATTAGTGTTGAGGCATGAAATCGCTTGTATATCGGCTGGAATCTTTCAGCAATGTTAACAAAGGCAACCCAATGGGCCTCGTCGTTGGTATTTCCATATTCGGCGCGATTCCGTGTATGATGCTTGACATGGATTTGGTGGCGGACATGAGCGCCGGATTGTGGGACTTTGTGTGGAGTTGCGGCAGCGGTTTTGGAGTATTACGAAGCACAGGGCAGAAGCTGAGCGTGTCGAGTTAAGCGCTGCCTCAGCTAGTAGTAAGGTCTAGCAGTAGTCTACAGTAGGAGTCTAGGGTTGTGGTTTGTCGCGTGCCAGTAGTTGTGGACCAAGCACGGCAGGCGGGAGATGGAAAACGGCTATCGCGTAATCATGCGGCTTGCTTGCTTGCATGCATGCATGCATGAGTAGTCCACGGGCAGCATGGCTCACAGGCCTCGCATGGAGTCTTTGATTACGGCTGCCAATGTTGTTTCACGCGTGAAGACCGCGGCGGCGAGTATGTCTATACTGGAAGTGCTAGTGTTTTGGTCTTGTGCTAGCCTCCGGGCGGCTGCCGGCAGGTGGGGAGTGCTTTGGCCAGAACGTGAGATGGAGTATCGAATTAGGTAGGTACTGGAGTCTGTTGGCACATGTATACAGGCGTATGCAGTACATAGTACCTACACAGCGACGATATCGGGTTTGAAGAGATGTCTGGGTGAGCGCGCGAGCGGCGGCTGCAGCAGGAGGCAGGGACGACAAGGGAGTCTTCGCTCGAGTTTCGCGCAGCGAGTGTCCGTACATGTAGGTAGGTAAGGAAGAATGGCTGGGGAGTGCATGCTAAGGTATGTAAGCAGGCCTCCGACTTCCGGAGACGATATGCATGAGTGACAAGGAGTCGTACATGGTACCTAGGTGTGAGCAGTGAGTGAGGTATTGACGGGATTGGAAGGCAGTACTAGACAGAGCTTTATCGACGCAATACTGAAGTGTAGAAAGTGCAGTACAGTAAAGTAATAGCAAGGTACAGTAGGTGAGACAGCAGTACAGCATGAAATATAACAATAGTACCTACATGTGTGTATGTTGGTAGGAGACAGCTCAGTACAGCAGAATGCATCAATACAGCAGAGCATGGTGCCACCAACTCCGCAGGCAGTGCGACGACAAGCAGCATATCCCCGCAAAGCAGTGCTCGAGTCGACTCGCTCGGGCACTCCAAGTGCGTGTGTGTGCTGTGATTGAGATGTGATCCGGTCAGGCCAGTCTAGTTATTTCTGACAAGACCAAGTGTACATACATACAGAGGTATACATATACTGTACATACCTTACTTGTCCCCCTCTTGCCTTACCTACAAGCTCACTCTACCTCACCTCGACTCTGCCAACTTCGGCGTCCCCTCTCTTTCTCTTCCACTCGCCTTCCCTGTCCCCCAGCACCAGCACCTACCAAGGCCCGGCCTAGCCTCTCTCGAGTCCTCCATTCGTAAGGGCCATCTCCACTTTGCGAGTGTCGCTAGCGTCAAAGCTAATTGACTCGAAAGGCGAAAGACGCTCCACTCAAGGAATCGACAAGCCACTCCTCCTCGCACTGCTGCTGCCACTGCCCACTACTGCACAACACATTCGCGGCCTCCGTCACCACCACCACCGACACCTTCACCACCCATCTCTACCCCTCCAACTCCGCCTTCCGCTGCCCAAGGCGACGAGGTATGTGGGCGAGCTAGCACCGCGCCTCGACTCCTACTGCTCCGAGCCCGCTCCACCGCCGCCGCGCACACTCCCATTCATACCGCGCCCGCGACCATGGACTCGCAGAACACCCCGCTGGGTGACGGCATGGACTGGAACGACCCCATGTTCAACACCGCCGACCAGTTCGCCGACCACATGAACTCCGACTCGACCTTCAACAGCGCCTTCGACAGCTACACCCACATGAACGACTTCGCCGACAGCCCCGGCGGCCTTCAGATGCGCCAGAACTCCAAGCCCGCAAATGATTATTCCTCCTTCACCACCGGTGCGCCTCAGGACCAGATCAACCACATAGCTATGCCGACCTACCCGTCGAGAGAGACTTCCAGCCAGGACTCCTCCTCCGACACCTCGAGCGGACGCAAGCGGAAGACCGCTTCCGAATCGCCCATGTCCGAGGCCGACAGAATTCAGGCGGGCATGGTTAGGAAGGAAGATTCGATGATGGGTGCGGATGCACAGCGCATGGCCTTCTTTACAGCCAACCAGAAGCCGGTTCAAGGCATGAACATCCAGACCAGCATGGCGGATAACAGCATCTTCGATTTCTCCGGCGCGAGCTCCACCTCGAGTCCCATCAACGCGACTACGTTCGATACTGCCATGTCCCTCGACAGTCAGATGCAGAACATCGCCATGCAGAATGCACCTCAGCAATTCAAGCAGGAGTCGCCCGTAAGCTTGCTTCATGCTTCGCCACTTTTCCAATCATCACTAATGCTTCTTACAGATACAGACGATCAACCCTGCCAACTTCACCCTGGGAGGAGCTTCTCGCGACCAATCTCCATCAATGATGAACGCAACCATGTTCAACAACTCTCCCAGCGCCGTATTCTCTACCCCGTCCTCGGAGAGCAACGAAACATTCACAGCCGCTTCTGACCCTAATTACAATATTGCTCAGAATCCTGCATGGAACGCCAACTACGGCAACCAATTTAATTCGCCCGGAAACCTGCATTTCACGCCCTCCCCAGCCATGAACGGCGCAACACCTTCGGCCCAGCCTAAAGCGTCTGGAGCACCACGCGGACGCTCACGCCTGCACATCGCACCCATTAGTACCAAGTCGCGAGTCGAGACCCAAATAAACGTTATCATGACCCTGGAGAAGCCGCCTCCGAACACCGAATACCTGCACCTTCCACTTCACACAATCGCAAAATCAAAGCTTCTGGCAAAAGAAGAAGTCGACAAGTCCAAGTCCTTGGAGCTCCACACAATGCTCGTATGCTCCAGCGCAATGCGCAATCCAGAACTCAAAGAGAAGGCGATGCAGAATGCGGCTTCTCAGGACAATGGCGTGATCCAGCGCCGGGCTGAACAGCACAAAGATTCTGGAGAAGAGGATATGAACGACCTAAAGAACATTCCTGAAGAAGATCGACCGTCGAATGGTGGCGAGGTCAGGATTTGCAACAATTGCATACAGCGTGAGCGCAAGCGCGCTGGACGTAAGAAGCTGAAGAAGGAGGAGGAGCAACAGCACTGGGAACGCTATGAGACGGAGAGAGTGGTCGTCTTCAATTCGAACGAGTTCCTCTCGTTCAAGCTGTGGGAAGCTGGGCAGCAACCACAGAAAGACCACGGCCTGCCCGATGATTACGTCCCTCCGGAGGGCTCAATGCATGTTGCTGCCGCCATGCGCATAGCTTGTTACTGCAGGCATCAGAGCGAGAAGGAAGGTTTCCAGGTGATTTTCACCATGAAGGATCAAGCCGGCAACATGATCGCCCAGGAGATCTCCGACTCGATCCTCATAACCGACGATCACAAGACACACCCTCCCAGCTTCTCGGCGCATGTGCCGGAGCAGATGCTGTACGGTGGCGGAGGTCCGGTATATGCTGCTCATGGATTGCCCACCTCTTTCTCCATGGTCGACATGTCTGGACACGTACAACAGAATTTCTCTTCCTCGCGATCGACCGGCAACCTGCAAGCACTCGCATATGGCCAGTACAACCCGCAGAGCCACGTACACCAGCTGCCCAACCAGGGCTATGTTTCGCAAACCACTTCCGGCACGATGACTCCTACAAGCCTTTCACGCCCCGGCTCGCCCAACAGTGCCGGCAGTTCTGGACCGAATAAGAAGCGAAAGTCTTCGTCTTTCCACAGGAAGGTACCAAGTGGGCTGACGATGACCCCAAGGGTTGACACGAACCAGCCTCAAATGCCAAACATGCCATCTGGAATTTCGATGGGTACGCCTTTCTCGCCCACCAGCGCCGGTTTCGGGCCTCAAGCCGAACAGTCGTATATGACAATACCCAGTAACAATGGCCCTGCGCAATACATCAGCAGCGGACCACCCACACCGGCAGAGAATGCGCCGTTCGCTTTCAACCAGCCGCCGCCTGGTCCCCCACGCCGTGACGCCCCACCATCGGTTCCAGACTACTACCAATCTTTACCGGGTTCGCGCGTTGGCAGCAGAGCGCCATCGCCTGTCGGACGAAGCAGTGCAAATCTTGCGGCGTACGCACGGCAGCAAATGGCGCCTTCATCGCAAGCACCACCACGAGCGCAGGCATATCAGAATTCGAATTCTGTCCCTGGCTCGGCTGGCAGTGATGCAGATACCTCTGTGCTACCGATGATCCACAAGCTTACACCCAGCGAAGGGCCTACCACAGGTGGCACTGAGGTGTCCATTTACGGTCGTAATTTTACCGCTGGATGTCTTGTTTACTTTGGCGAACAGCCTGCAACTGGCTTGACATTCTACGGCGATCAGTCTCTTCTCTGTGTCACGCCGCCCGGCCGGCTTGGTGCCGTACACGTCACGATCGTACAGGCAGGAAATATGCCACAATACACTGCCTCTCAGGGCAGTAGGCCGATATTCAACTACAAGAACTCCAACGAGCGCATGATGGAGATGGCTTTGCGATTCCTGAGCCAGCAGCACACTGGCAACGCGAACGGCTGGTACCAAATGGCACAGCACAGTGCGACGCAATTCATGTCGCAAAATGTCTCGCGTGCAGGCGTTGGGTCTGGGTA